>Ga0310811_10000164_pt1 | contig 98598 bp, 157 predicted proteins | sample YCmetagenome_FD_207642 | JGI IMG/M metagenome (GOLD analysis project Ga0310811, IMG submission 207642) | Soil microbial communities from experimental microcosm in Duke University, North Carolina, United States - YC | ecosystem: Engineered > Artificial ecosystem > Soil microcosm > Unclassified ... | reverse complement strand
TTCAGGAATTTGCGGAGGTCGGCCGCACTTTCGTCCATCGTGCCCATGGCTACGCAGCCCTCGTTCCAGAATTGATCACCCCCACCACTTCCTGAGCCCTACGTAAGGAGGAAGCTTGGGAGCGGAGACGTTCAGCTTCGGCCATGGCGTCTTGAGCGCAGGCGAGGCAGGCGCGGGCTTCGCGGTCGAAGCTGTCGGCCAGGGCGGTTTCGCCTCGGTTCCTGCGATGGGCGGCGCGGCCGGCGGCTTCAGCCTCCGCGGCCATGTGGCGCTCGGCCTCCATGTCTTTCTCGGCCGCTCGGAGGCCCAGACGGAAGCACCGTTCGTCCGTGCTCTCCGTGGCTTGGCGGGCTTCAGACAGCCGGCGCAGGACATCGCGCTCAGCCTCAGCCGATCCACCGTCGTAGTGGATGCAGGCCCACTCTTGTTCGAGCTGTTGGATTTCGGCGGCGGTGGCCATTGGGATGCTCCCCGGTTCGTAGGGAGTATCCTCGCAAAACGCGAGGATGATGGCAAGGACTATTTCTCACAAAATGCGAGGATGATTTGCGAGCACAAAAAACCCCGCCGAAGCGGGGCTGTTCGTCAGGCGGCGTCTGAGCCTAGTAGCTGTTGCAGCTCACAGTGACGTTCGACGTGCGCGTACAGGTCGTTGTCGTGGCCGGTGGCGGCCTGCTCGCCTGAAGCAACGCCTGCTGGTCCCGCAGCGCCTGCGCGTTGGCCTCTTGCTGGCGTCGGTTGTTCTCATTGATCTGCGCTAGGGCGGCCTGCAAAGCCTGCTGGCGGTTCTCGGCGATCCGCATCCGGCAATCGGCGTAGCCCGGCGACCCGTACTGAAGTCCATAGGAGTTACAGGTGGCGTCGTCTCGCGCGGCTAGTTCCTGCTGTGAGACGCAACCACCCAACGCCACACACGCGCTCAGCCCGAGCGCGATCACCAACCTACGCATTGCTAGCCCCCGTTAGCCGTTAGTCCCCGTCTTGAAGGTCTTGAGGATGGTGAGCACCTGGTCGCGGTGGCCGCCCTTGGCGGCGTCCTGCGCGGCGCGGATCAGCTCGGTATCAAGATCGTGCGGATCGTGGTCGAGCAGATAGCCAGGCGTCGTCTCCAGCGCCTTGGCGAGCCGCACGAGCCACTTCTCGGTTAGCTGGCGCTCGCCGGACTCCAGGTTGCTGATGACGTTGTCCTTGGTGTCGCACAACTCCGCGAGCTTCGCCTGACTCATCCGGCGATAGTCGCGCCATGCCCTGATGTTGTTGGCGGCCTCTCGGCTCGGCTTCTTTCCCATCCGCACATTTTGCGACGATGCCGCGCCTCCGTCCTTCCCGAAGGTGCGAGGAAACGGCGCTTGCGTTTTCCTCGCGATATGCGAGGATACAGCATGGACTTCAACCAGATCATATCCGGTCTCGACCTGACCAGCGCCGACCTCTCCCGCGCGCTCAAGGTTTCGGATGGTCATATCGCGGACCTGAAAAGCGGGCGCCGGAAGGTCTCGCTGACGATGGCCGCTAGGCTGGAAGACCTGACCAAGCGCCGCGATCTGGTGGCCAGGGTCGCCGCCGAGAAGGCGCGGCCCGAATGACCTACTCCTCCAGCCTCAACACCACGGACACCGACTGCCGCCACCACGCGGCGGCCTGCTTCATCGCCCGGTACACCGCCCGATCCTCGGCGCGTGGCCGGAAGCGCAGGATGTTGTACGCCGATTCCTGCAAGCCCAGCGCATTGGACACGTCGGCCATGAACCGGGAGCGTTCCTTGCGGCTCAGCGAGCGCATATGCGCCTGCACCAGCGCCAGCAGCAGGATCAACTCGGCTGACGGCTCGGGCAACTCGGGAACATTGGGCGCTGGCTCTGGCACGGCCCAGCGTCGCAACCCAAAGATGAACAGCCCATGTACGGGCATACTTAATTTGCGGGTTAACGCTGCTCATCCACAGCCTTCGCAAGTTTATGTCGAGCGAACGACATGAGCATTGCCGCCCTTCTCTTCGCTCTACTGAAACCCCGGCGCTTCATCGCCCGAGCGGGTGTGACGCTTCTGCTGCTCAACGAGGTGCGGGGGATCATCACCGTCATCGCGACCGCGCCCGCTTGGTTCCCGCTGATCGTCGGCGTGTTCCACGCTGCGATGGGGCGCTGAGAGATGGGGGCGAACGGTCTGGTTCTCTCGCTGTTCCCGGGCATTGGGCTGCTTGACAAAGCCTTCGAGGAAGAAGGGTTTTGCGTCGTGCGCGGCCCCGATCCGCTTTGGGGCGGTGACATTCGATCGTTTCATCCGCCGGCTGGTCGTTTTGACGGCGTGATCGGTGGCCCACCGTGCCAAGCCCATTCCTCCTATGTCCACATCAACCGGGCACGCGGCGCGGAAATTGCGCTCGACATGACGCCTGACTTCACCAGGTGCGTGGCCGAGGCCAGGCCGCTTTGGTGGATCATGGAGAACGCTGTCGCGGTCCCCGACGCCAATGTACCGGGCTACACCACGCGGCGGATTGTGCTCGACAACCGCTGGCTGGGAGAGGAACAGGCTCGGCGCCGCGCCTTTCAATTTGGCACCGCTTGGGGCGCCGCGCTCCACGTCCAGCACTCGCCGCTTGAGCACGCCAATATTGAGACCACTTGCTTGGCATCCGAAGGCCGCGCCGGTCGCATTACTCGATCCCGCGAAGGAACTGCCGTCTACAATCCTAAGCGGCCGTGGTCGCGCTTCTGCGAACTCCAGGGCCTGCCGCCCGACTACCTCGCCGATGCGCCCCTGACCAACGAGGGCAAGTATCGCGTGGTCGGCAACGGCGTTCCGCTTCCAATGGGTCGCGCTATCGCCCGCGCCGTTAAGGCCGCGCTGCAACACCGCGAGGCCGCATGACCCTCCCGGCCTCACTCCCATTCCGGCCGATCCACAAGCGGTTTGCCGACCGCCTGTGTGATCGTTTGCCAGAATATCCGAGCGGATCGAGTCTCCATCTCGCGCCGCACGTCTTCACTCGTCACCGTCGCGGCGAAGGCCATAAGGCCAGCGCTGCTTTCCAACTGCCCGACAACATCAAGTCTGCGTTCCACGGCTCGTCTCCGTCGTCGGTTGCTCAACGAGGGCAACAATGAGGACGGCTGTGGCGGAAATCTCATCCAAATCCATCCGGTATTCTTCACCGGACCTGACCACCAAGAACGCATGGGCGCAGCTCGTCAGACGGCGGTTCTATGGCCGCAACCTGGTGAAGGCCTGTCAGGCCGAATGGGACCTGACGGAGGGGCAGGCGAGGGGACTCGTCTATGCCCAGGCCACACAGAACACCATCGACGCCGTATTGAGGCGCGATCCCTTCGAAGGCTTTGGGCTCTCGTTGGAAATCGCGGCTATCGTCACCGGGATCAAACTAGAAGACTTCATCGCTCACAAAGCCAGGGAGGCCGCGCGTGAACGCATCGAGTGGGAGGCCGCCGAACAGCGTCTCGCGGCTATGTCTGCTCGCGTTGCTGAGCAGCGCCGTTTTGCTCGGGGAGGCGCTGAGTAAATGCGGCCTCGCGGGACAACGGCTAAGGGCGTGGGCGCTGGACAAGCAAGCCTCTTTGGGCCTGTAGCCGAGGCGTTCCAACCGCGCATTTACCGCTGCGCCACCTGTGGCGCCGACGCCTGTTACGGCCTCGGCTGGCCGCTCGTCACTCCCGATCAATGGTTCTGCCGCCCGCACGTTCCTGCGGGCTTCCTGCCGCAGCAGAGGAGCGTTGCCGCATGATCATGTCCGCTTCCGCCCTGAAGGACCGCCTCGCCGCCGGGCAAGTCGCCCAGGTCATCGGGCCTTGGGTCCTCATCACCTCGACCAACGAGCGCGTCAGCCGTCGCGCCATCAAGACGTGCATCAAGAAGGGTTGGGCCGAGCCCATCGCCTCCGACCTGTTCGGCGACGAACACAACGCCTGGCGTGCGCCGTCCGCCGCCTGACTACCGCTTAAGGCATTCCTGCCGCCTCAAGCGCAGGAGGGGATACAACGCCAGGGGGCGAAAATGACGGAAGAACGCGCAAAGGCGCGGTGTGGATTCGCCGCGATGGACCCCGAGAAGCAACGCTTGTTGGCCCGCAAGGGTGGGGCCAGCGTCCCGCATCATCGGCGCAGCTTCTCGGTCAACCGGGAGCTTGCGGTATCCGCCGGCAGGAAGGGCGGACAGGTCACTCACCACACCTTCGGGGAAGGGTGATGCGCTGGCCCATCCTCTTCCGGAAGGGCCGCGCCCGCGAGGCGTTCGCCACGGCCTATGCGGCCTATCACGACGCCAAAAGCCGCAGGGACAGCCGGGCCAAGCATGAGCGCTTGATGCCTCTCAAGGCGGCGCGGACGGCCCAGTTGCGCGCGGAGTTGGGCCGCCGATGAACGCCTTCCGCCCCGCTCTCGCCGGCCGCAAATACCGCAACGTCCCCACTGAGGTTGACGGCATCCTGTTCGCGTCGAAGCGCGAGGCCCGCAGATGGTCCGAGCTGCGCCTGATGGAGCGCGCCGGCTACATCACCGAGCTTCAGCGCCAGGTCCGCTTCCCCCTCGACGTGAACGGCCAGCCCATCTGCCACTACGTCTGCGACTTCCAGTATCGCCGCAATGGCGAATTGGTCGTGGAGGACTCCAAGGGCGTCCGAACCCCCGAATACAAACTCAAGGCCAAGCTCATGAAGGCCGTCCATCAAATCCAGATCGTGGAGGTCTGACCATGCGCGACTGGATTTACCTAGGCCTGACCGGTCACTCCCTGATGCGCGCCATCGTGCGCGAGGTCGCCGAGACGCATGGCCTCCGTCCTGAGGACATCATGGCGCGCGACAAGCGTGATCGCATCGCCGCTGCTCGCCTGGAAGCCTACCACCACATCCAATCCACCGGGCGCTTCTCCTACCCCGCGATAGGCAAGTTCTTCGGCCGCGATCACACGACCATCGTCACCGGTGTTCAACGCCACCGGGCGCGCGCGATAGCCCAGCAGGAGGCGGCGTGAGCACCAGCGCCAAGCCTGACACGTGGATGCCGCTGGTCATTGGGGACTACCTCAAGGACACCGGCCGCCTGACCACCGAACAGCACGGCGCCTATCTGCTGATGATTATGGACTATTGGGTCAACGGGCCGCCGGCCGATGATGACGCCGAACTTGCGTCGATCACGGGCTTGGACCTGAAGACCTGGCGCCGTCACCGCGACAAGCTGGCCAAATTTTTCCGCATCGAGGATAGCGTCTGGCGCCACAAGCGGGTGGAAGAAGAACTGGAGCGCTGGGCGGCAAAGAAGGAAAAATACGTGGCCAGGGCGTCCGCTGGTGGCCGCGCCAAGGCTGCTAAAAGCAGTGCTTCAAGCACCACACAAGCAGTGCTTACGGCGTGCTTAGACCCCTGCTTACAGGCTGCTCCGCAACCCGCATCCACTGAGGTAGAAGCCAATAAAGAGGCTTCTACCCTCAGTGGGCGTCAGGACGCCGCCGCGCTCGCCGATGGCGCGCCGGCGCCTGTCGCCTGGTCGGGTCCTGAGAACGTGTGGGCCGCCTTCAGCGAAGCGCTCGGCGAGCCCTGGTGCGAGAAATACCTTCGTGGTTGTCGCTGGCAAGACGTGCCCGACCGCGCCCTGATCCCGCCGCACCCAACGATTGGCGCGAAGATGCTGAAGGACTGTCGGCCGCTGCTGGCTAAGCTGGGCCTGCAACTTTTGGAGAAGGCAGCATGAAGGCAATCGAGACCCGTTGGAAGGGCTGGCGTTTCCGCTCGCGCACAGAGGCGCGCTGGGCGGTGTTTCTCGAAGAACTCGGGATCGGCTTCGAATACGAGGCCGAGGGCTATTGTCTGCCCAGCGGCGCATATCTTCCGGATTTCCTGATTACGGCCGTACCCGACCTTCCAGCCGGCTCCGTCACGCAGCGGATGTTCCTTGAGGTCAAGCCCGAAATCCCCACGCCAGACGAGCAAGATCGCGCCGCCCAATTGGCGCGGGCATCAGGGTTGCCAGTCTTGGTGGCGATAGGCGCACCCGACTACCTGTGCCAGGTCATGCTTTACGAGCCGGCGTCTGATGAGCGGCTCGATATCATGGTTCCATACCGCATCCACCTTTTGGCCTTTTGCGAGACGCCGGACGGCATGTTGGCGTTGGGTCGAGAGGCGTTGACCGACGATCAGTTTGACGCGGCCGACAGCACTCAAAACGAGCGCCTGCGCAAGTTCTACGAAGATACAGGACACTATCGTCAACGGTTTTGCCGGTTGCTCGGAGTACGGAAAGGCAACCGCTTTGGCGCAAGCGCTGAAACGAGCGCATCGCACCGTTTGCGCCGCGCCTATGACGCGGCCAGGGGCGCCCGTTTCGAGTTCGGACAGACCGACAAGCGATGGGATGCATGACCACCCTCATAGAGGAGGAAGGGTAGATGATCGAGATCGGTCCGCATCTAAGCCAGGCGATTTCCGATGTCGTCGGTGTCGCGCTGATTGTCGCGCTCCTCTGGTTCGTCTTTCGCCATGACTAGCCCCACATCCCCCATGCTGGAGAAGATGGCTGAGGCCTTGGCGCTGGCATACAACGACGCGTGGGCGCGCCGCCAAATGCTCGGGGCAAGCTTTGATCCGGCCACAGCAGCAGCCCGCGCCGCCCTTCAATCCCTCCTCCAACCAGACGAGGGAACGGTAGAGGCGATGGCGACCAAGCTTCACGCCTATGACTGGAACGGCGTCGTGAAGTGGGCCGACGAGACCGACGAGATCAGGGCCCAATACCGACAGCGCGTCACGTTCTCGCTGCCCGCCGCTCTCAACCACATCCTGGATGGTGAGTGATGGCCGACGCCTGTCCCAAGCCCTGGCTCGCTTGCGGCCATTGCGGCGCCGAGATCGGGGAGCTTTGCCGGATGCGCCAGATGCTCGCCGCCGACCCCGACCCCAACCTCATCCAACAGCTCATAGACCGGGGGAGGGCTGAACCGTGAAGGATTCCACGCCCTACTTCCGCCGCCTGGCCGATTGCGTGGGCAAGGAGCCGTTCGCCACGCCGCAGCTCGCCGCGAAGGTGATGCGCCGTCGGGCCGCGAAGCCCAAGGGCAGGGCTAGAACCCGCAAAGTCTACCACGGCAACGCCCAAGTCTATCACTGCCCTCACTGCTCCATGTTCCATATTGGAACCAAGGCCAAATCAGTTCACGCTTCGCCGAAGCGTGCCAGACGGCCCATCGAAGGAGACGACGCAGACATGGCTTAGCCGGGGCAATCCTGCCCTCACGGAGCAAGACCGTGGCGCGTCTGATCGTGAACGACAGGGATCTGCCGCAGCTGTCCAAGCGCATCGTGGAAAAGCTCCAGCGCGGAACGCTAGGCTACGAGGCCTTGATGGGCTGGACAGGATCGAGCCACCAGTCCGTCGCCTGCCAACTCCACCGGCTCAAGAAGTTGGGCCTTGTGGAACACGACGGACGCAGGCCGAGGACATGGAAGCTCAAGGAACCGGAGGCGGCATGAGCGCTCACCAATGGACGGACAAGGAAATGACCGCAATCCGCGACCAGCGCCAGGCGCCCGCGGACATCCGGCGGTCACTGGAAGGCGTTGAGGCCATTCTTCGCACCTATCGACGCGAACACCCTCGGCCCGCTGGTCGCAAGGACGCCTGATGGGCCGTAAGTCCACATACAACGCCAAGGACGCAGCGGAGATCGTGGAGCGCCTGAGCAAGGGCGAGCCGTTGGCAGTGATCTGCCGTGATGAGCACATGCCGGCTTATCGGACGGTGTATCGCTGGATGGACGAGAACGCGGAGTTTTCGGCAAGCATCGCGAGCGCGCGCGTGGATGGGTTCGACGCCATCGCGGCCGAGTGCTTGAGCATCGCCGACACGCCCGAGGAGGGCGAGGAAACAACGGTCAAGGCCGACGGTGCGATTGAGAAGCGCACGGGCGACATGCTCGGCCATCGCAAGCTGAAGATTGAAACCCGGCTGAAGCTCCTGGCGAAATGGGACCCGAAGCGCTACGGCGACCGCCAGCAGGTGGAACACTCGGTTGCCGTCCCCGAGGAGTTGGCCGAATGGCTGGATCGTCGGGGCTGACCCGAGGCGAAGAGGCGTTCCTTGGCGAGCTGAGCAAGCGCTTCCCGAACAAGCTGGCGCGGCTGACCGGCGGCTTCTACGACATCAAGGACAAGACCGGCGCCCAGGTCCCATTCCGCATGAACGGGGATCAGTGGGACTTCATCGCCAACCGCCATGGCCTGGACGTGATCCTCAAGGCCCGCCAGCGCGGGTTCACGACGGTCATTCAGCTCGACATGCTGGACGACTGCCTATTTGGCTCCAACATGTCGGCAGGCGTGATCGCCCATAACCTGCGCGATGCGAAGGCGTTCTTCTCGGACAAGATCAAGTTCGCCTACGACAATCTTCCTGAGCCGTTCAGGAGGCTCCGGGCGGCCGAGCAGGACAGCGCGGACAGCCTCAAATTCAACAACGGATCGTCCATCCGCGTGGGCACGTCTCTGCGCTCGGGCACGCTCCAACGTCTCCATGTCTCCGAGTACGGCAAGCTCTGCGCCAAGGCCCCGGATCGCGCCGAGGAGGTGAAGACGGGCGCGTTCAACACCATCCACGTCGGCCAGGTGATCACGGTCGAAAGCACGGCCGAGGGCCGCGCCGGCGGCTATTACGATATGGTCAAGAAGGCCCGCGATCTGGCTGACCGCGGCATTCCGCTGACACAGCTCGATTTCAAGTTCCACTTCTACCCGTGGTGGACAGACGATGGCTATGTGCTGGCCGATGAGGTGACCGAAAGCGCCGAGATGACGGCCTACTTCGCCAAGCTGGAAGAGCAGGGCGTTCGCCTGAGCAAGCCGCAGCGCGCTTGGTACCAGAAGAAGGCAGAGCAACAGGGCGACAAGATGCAGCAGGAGTTCCCCTCAACGCCTGACGAAGCTTTCGAGGCCGCCATCGAAGGCGCATACTTCGCGACACAGATGCGCAAGGTGCGCACGGAGGGCCGCATCTGCCGCGTGCCCATCCTCGACATCCCCGTCTACACGACGTGGGACCTCGGCGTGAATGACTCCATGACCATCACCTTCTGGCAGGATGTCGGGCCGGAGCGTCGGGCCATCGACTACTACGAGAACAGCGGCGAAGGCTTCGCCCACTACGCCAAGGTGCTGACCGATAAGGGCTACAACTACAGCGCCCACCACATGCCGCACGACGCCGAGCACCGCCGGCTAGGCAAGGACGCCAAGTCCGCCAAGCAGCACGCCGAGGAGTCGGGCATCAAGCCGGTGATCGTGCTGAAACGCATCGCCGAGGAGCGTGACGGCATCGAGGCCAGCCGGGCGCTGTTGCCGTCCGTGTGGTTCGATGAGAGCCGGTGCGCGCGCCTGATCGCCTGCCTTGATGGCTATCGCAAGGCCTGGGATGAAAAGTTGAGCGTGTGGAAGGACAGTGCCGTCCACGACGAGTTCAGCCATGGGTACAAGTCGTTCGAAAGCGCGGCGATCCGGCCGGCGGCCATAATCAAGCCCGCGCCGACTCCAGTTGCCATCCCGCCGATGCGGACGGCCTTCAATCGTGGTAGGGGTTAGTCATGGAACTAAAGCCGCGCCTTGAGCCTAAGGGACCGGTCGACATGTGGGTTGATCCCGAAAGTCTGGCGGGTGAGTTCCTGCTGTGCATCCTCAAGTCGTCCGACATCGATGACGATACGCGCGCCCGGATCGTTGAGACCCTCACACCGCTGGATTGCCGCAGCCGTTGACCCGACGTATTCGCGGCCTGACCCCCTGCCAGAGCGCAGGGACGTTAGATGGCCGAGCCGAGCGGCGAAATCGCTACCGAGGGTTTGCCCGACGACCTCCACGAAAAGGCGCTGGCGCAGTTCCACGCCATCTGCATGGCGCAGCAGGAAGAGCGGGCGCAATGCCTGCAAGATCGCCGCTTCGTCTCGATAGCCGGGGCGCAGTGGGAAGGCGATTGGGCGCAGCAGTTCGCCAACTCCCTGATGGTGGAGGTGAACAAGACCGCGCAGGGCGTCGAGAAGATCATCGCCGACTATCGCGCCAACCGCATGACCGTGGATTTCCGGCCGGTCGATGACTCGCCGGCCGACGAGGAAGCGGCGGAAACCCTCAATGGCCTGTTCCTGGCCGATGTGTACGCCTCCAAGGGGCAACAGGCGTTCGATTGCGCCTTTGAGGAAGCCGTACAGGGCGGTATGGGCGCCTGGCGGCTGTGCAACGTCTACAGCGACGAATACGACCCTGACGACGACACCCAACGCATCAGCTTCGAGATCGTGCCCGACGCCGATCAGTCCGTGTTCTGGGACATGGACGCGCGGCTGTACGACAAGTCCGACGCCAAGTTCGCGTTCGTGGTCACGGCCATGTCGCCCGAGGACTACGAGGCGACCTACAACGACGATCCGGCGTCCTGGCCGCAGGACATCCTCAAGACCTACTACGATTGGTACACGCCGAGCGTCGTCAGGATCGCGGAATATTACCGCAAGGTGGACGTGACGCAGGAGCGCGTGACGCTCACCCATTCCATGACCGGCGACGTGCGCAAGGAGTGGAGCAAAGACCTCGAACCGGGCGAGTTGAAAGACCTACAGGTCCAGGGCTGGAAAATCAGCGGGCGCAAGCGCGTCAAGCGCTGCATCGTGGAAAAGCACACGTTCAGCGCCTCGGGCATCATCGCGCCGATGCAGGTGATTGCTGGGGATCAAATCCCCATCGTCCCGGTCTACGGCAAGCGTTGGTTCATCGACAACATGGAGCGGGTACGGGGCCATGTGCGCCTCGCGAAGGACCCGCAGCGCATCTACAACGCCCAGATTTCCAAGCTCACGGAAACCGCCTCGCTCTCGCCCATCGAGACGCCGGTGTTCACGCCGGAACAGGTGGCGGGGCACGAACAGTCGTGGGCCGAGGCGAACATCAACCGCTCGCCGTACCGCCTGATAAACGACCGCATCGACCCGACGACCGGCCAGCCGATCCCGGTCCAGGCGGTGACGACGCTCAACGCGCCGCAACTCCCGCCCGTCCTCGCCGCGCTGATCCAGATCACCGCCAACGACATCGATCAGCTGACCACCAACCAGGACAATTCCGACGAGACGAAATCCAACGTCTCGGCCGAGGCGATGGACATTGCCGCCACGCGCACCGACGCCAAGTCGTTCACCTACATGGACAACATGCGCCAGTCGATGCAGCGGTGCGGCGAGATCTACCTGTCCATGGCCAAGGCGGTCTACATCGAGGAAGGCCGCAAGGTCCCGACGATGGACGAGGAAGGCCAGCAGGGGAGCGCGGTCCTCCAGCAGCCGACCACGACACAAAAGGGCGGCTATTATGTCGCCAACGACTTCGCGGGGATGAAATTCAACGTCATCTCCGACGTGACCGAGGCCACCACCACGCGCCGGGACAAGACGGTCAAGACGCTGCTGGCGTCGGCCGAAGCCATGGCTCCATTTGATCCGCAGGGCGCGGCTGCGGCGATGGGCGTCGCCTTCCTCAACATGGACGGCGAGGGCATCGGCGACCTGAAGGACTGGTATCGCGGGCGCCTGGTGCAACAGGGCATCGTCAAGCCGACCGAACAGGAAAAAGAGGCGATGCAGGAGGCGCAGGCGCAGCAACAGCAGCAGCCTGACCCTCACGCCCAAGTCCTACAGGCGACCGTAGAGAAGGAAATGGCCCAGACGAAGAAGGCCGAGGCCCAAACCGAACAGGCGAAGGCCGGAACCGTCAAAGCGCTCGCCGAGGCGCACGCGAAACAGGTTGATGCTCACGTGGCGGTGGCGCAGACCGCCAGCGACGCCGCGAAGGCCGATCTGGAAGCCCAGCAGAAGGACCAGGCGCACCGCGTGTCCATGCTGCAGAAGGTGGCGAAGTTCTTCACGGGCAACGCGCAGGGCGCCGGGTGAGCGACAACGTCGTCTCCCTGTCCTCGGGACCGATCCAGCGTGATCGCAAGGCGGAATTCCTCGCACAGATCGGGGGCGCGTATGACGACTACGTCGCCCAGAGCGGCGAAGAGCCCGAGGCCATCGTCTATGTGCTCGGCGGCGCCCATCAGGCCACATCGCGCGGCTGGACGATGCGCGACCGCTCCCAAGGCGCGGCTGCGGCGGTGATCGCCCGAGCCGGCTGCGCGCTCTCCTTCGAGGTCATGCAGCCCGACGATTAATCCCCGCTTGCGCAGACGTATTCGCGGCGCGACCCAAGTCCCATCGGTATCCGGCCTACCGCCAAAGGCTGAGCGAGATGGGGCACTCAATGGCAGACGACGCCATCGAAGAGCCGGAAATCGACATCCCCGCCGGGGACGTTGAGCTTCCGGAGGAACGGACCGAAGTCGAGGCCGAGCCGCCTGAGGGCGACGAAGACGACGAGGTCCTGGTCATCTTCGAGGGCGAAGGGGGAGCGCCACCCCCAAGCGAGCAGCCGGACAACAGCGTCCTCCGCGAACTGCGCGCCCGTAACCGCGAACTGACCCGCGAGCTGGAGGCCAAAAACCGCCAGCAGGAACCGCCGAGGATCGAGGTAGGCGACAAGCCAACCCTCGAAACCTGCGAATTCGACACGGACAAGTTCGAGCAGGAATACGAGGCGTGGCAGGCGCGAAAGGCCCAAGCCGACAGGCAGAACGCCGAGGCGCTGAAAGCCCAGCAGCAGCAGCAGGAAGCGTGGAACACCCGCGTCGCCGAGGTCGGGAAGCAATTCACCGACCTGAAGGCCAAAGACCTTCCCCGAGCACTTGAGGAAGTTCAGTCGGCCTTCAACGAGACGCAGCAGGCCGTGCTTACGTGGGCGCCGAAGAACAGCGCCGCCGTGACGCTCTATCTCGGCCGAAACCCCGCCAAAGCCGCCGAACTCGCCAAGATTTCGAACCCCATCGCACTGGCCGGTGAGCTTGGAAGGCTGGAAGGGAAACTGACCGTGACCAACAAGCGCAACGCACCGCCGCCGCCGGAACAGATCGTCAGGGGTTCGGCCCCGCTCTCTGCCCCGGTGGACAAGCATCTCGAACGGCTGGAAGCCGAAGCCGCGCGCTCGGGGGACCGCACCAAGGTCGTCCAATACAAGCGCCAGCTGAAGGCCAAGGCCCGGTAGCAACCTGACAGCAGCGTCGAGATGACGCCGCCCGTCCCAGAGCCCCGAGGGGCCAGAAGGAACTACGCAAGTGGCCAACGCCTTCACCAAAGAAGAAACCGTCGCCTTCGACCAACTGCTTGAAGGCTTCAATGACGCCGTCGTCGCCACCAAGATGGCGAAGGTCTACAAGACCAACCAGGAGACCATGGAACGGTCGGGCGACATCATCTGGCGCCCGCAACCCTACATCATGACCTCCTATTCGGGCGGCGGCGACATGTCGTCCAACTTCAAGGACGTGACCCAGCTCTCCGTCCCGGCGTCGATCAACAACCAGCAGACCGTTCCGTTTGCCCTGACCGCCAAGCAGCTCCGCGACGCGCTTCAGGAAGGCCGGCTCGGCTCGGGCGCGCGCCAGAAGCTGGCCTCCGACATCAACGTGTCCCTGACCAACACCGCGGCGGCCTATGGCTCCATCGTGATCAAGAACACGGCGGCGGCGACCGGCTTCACCGACATCGCGTTGGCCGACTCGACCATGACCCAGCTGGGCATCCAGGAAGACAGCCGCGTCTTCGGCCTGAGCCCGGTGGACTACAACAACATGGCCGCCAACCTGGCCTCGCGCGTGCTCGACAACTCCAAGTCGCTGCAAGCCTACGAGCGCGCCTATCTCGGCGAAGTGGCCGGCTTCCAGACCTACAAGCTCAACTACGCCAAGCGACTGGCCGCCAAGACCGCCGTCACCGTCACCGTGAACGGCGCCAATCAGTTCTACACCCCGGCCGCCACGGTCCTGCAAGCGGACGGCGTTTACACCAACGTGGACAACCGCTTCCAGAACCTCACGGTCGCAGTGACCTCGGGGACCATCGCGGTCGGCGACGCGTTCCAGATCGCCGGCGTCAACGCGGTGCACCACATCACCAAGCAGGACACCGGCCTCGCCAAGACCTTCCGCGTGACGGCCATCGTGTCGGGCGCCGGCGGCTCGGGCGTGATCACCATCACCCCGCCGATCATCTCCAACGGCGGCTCGACCAACGCCGAGGCCCAATACCAGAACGTCACCGCGACTCCGGCTGACACCGCCGCGATCACCTTCCTGAACACAGTGGCGGCCCCCGCCAACGTGTTCTGGGCCGGCGACGTGATGGAAATCCTGCCCGGCCGCCTGATGCCGGCTCCCGACAGCGGCCTGGCCGTGATGCGCGGAACCACGGACGACGGCCTGGAACTGGTGATGACCCGCCAGGGCTCCATCAACGACCTCTCGACCAAGTACCGCTTCGATGCGCTCTGGGGGACGGTGTGCCTGAACCCCGAGATGGCCGGCATCGAGTTGTTCGGACAGACCTGACGCGCTTCCCCCCGACTGAGGGGCGGGGCTTCGGTCCCGCCCTCCTTTTCCACAAGGAGGCCCGCCAGTGCTGCCCATCGCTTTCCAGCCGACAGACGGCGCAACGGTCAAAATCGCCGCGACCACCACGACCGGCAATCACATCCTCGGCGGCCAGCCGTCTCCGGGCGGCCAGCGCATCCAATTCCGCGTCACCAACGACGGGACCACGGTCGCCTACATCCGCTTCGGCAACAGCAGCGTCGCCGCCACGACCTCGGATATCCCGCTGATGCCGGGCTCGACCAGCGTCCTGAGCGTCACCGTCCCCGACACCCTCACGACCGGCCTCTACGCGGCCGCGATCATGGCGTCCGGGACCGCCAACATCTGCTTCACCACGGGAGTAGGCCTGTCGTGACCGTGATGCTGTACCGCCAAGCCGACGAGCCGAACCCGCACGTGTGGGATTGGTGCGTCGAGCATCGTGTGTTCGCCGAGGCTGAGGTTGAGGGCGCTTTAGCCGAAGGCTGGGTGCGTCACCCGTCCGACGTTCCGCTGAACGACCCGGAGGCGGAAGCCGAGATCGTCCAATTCAAGCGCAGAGGCAGACCGCCGAAGGGGGCGTGATGGAATACCTCGTCCCCAAGCCGTCCGGCGATACCGTCACCTACTTCGCCGACTGGTCCAAGCAGCTCCAGGCCGGCGACCTGATCAAGACCTTCACCCTGACGGTTACGTCGGGAACGGTGACGATCAGCAGCGATCCGGAACCCCCGCTCAACTTCGGGACCTTCATCCGCTTCGTTGTGGCTGGCGGGGCCAATGGTGAAACCGCGATCCTGAGCAACACCGTCGATACGGTCGGCGGCCAGGTGCTCACCCGCGAAATCCAACTGCAGGTGCTCGACACCGCCGTTGCGGTGACTCCGGCGACCAATACCAAGCGGCAAATCCTGAACCTGACGTTCCAGACGATGGGCCTCGCGGACTACGAGTTCAACGTCACGCCGGAAGAGTGGTCATCGGCCCTGTTCGCCACGGACGCCCAGATGGCGATGTGGCGGACCAACAATCTCGACCTGAACTACAACGCGCCGACCGTGATTGGCGGAAGCGACCTGGATGACCCGAGCGGCATTCCGGACGACGCGGTGTTGCCGGCGGCCTCGGCATTGGCGTTCGTGGTCGCCCCGGCCATCGGCAAGACCCTGAGCGTGGAAGCCAAGGTCACCGCCGGGCTGGCGATGAACGCCCTTCGCGCCCGCTATAGCGTCACCCCGGAACGCGTCCTGCAAGGCGGAACGCCCCGAGGGGCCGGACAGAAGCCTTACGGCATCTGGCAACCCTTCGGCTTTAGCGGGGTGCTTGACCCGAGCCGCTGCCGATGAGGGTGCCGCTGCTCCAGGGCGCTTACGCCGATAGTAGCGCCGCCTTCCATACGTCATACCCGGTGAATTTGGAGCCGACCCTAGTCCAGAGCGGGCTTTCGGAAGGCTACATCTCCGACGTTCCCGGCGTGACGCAGATCGGGACCGGACCCGGCGCGGATCGCGGCGGCATCAACTGGAATGGCGTCTGCTACCGCGTGATGGGCTCCAAGCTGGTCTCCGTGGCCGCTGACGGAACCGTCGTGGTGCTCGGCGACGTGGGCAACAACGGCCTGCCGGTGAGCCTGGACTACAGCTTCGACCGGCTGGTGATCTGGTCAAACCTCAACCAGTTCTACTACCAGACGACCACGGGCCTGGTGACCCAAGTTACCGACCCGGATTTGGGCTCGCCCATCGCCGGCCTTTGGATCGACAGCTACTTCATGTCCACGGACGGGGAAAACCTCGTCGTCACCGAACTGAACGACCCCTATAGCGTCGATCCGCTCAAGTACGGGTCTGCCGAGGCTGATCCTGACCCGGTTGTCGCCTTGGCCAAGGTGCGGGGCGAGGTCTATGCGCTCGGGACCAACACCATCCAGAACTTCCAGGACTTGGGCGGGACGGGGTTTCCGTTCACCAACAATCCGGGCGGCCTGATCCCGCGCGGCGTGGTCGGCACCCATGCGTGGGCCTATTTCCTCGAAACCTTCGCCTTCGTCGGATCGGGCCGGGGCGAGGCGTTGAGCGTCTATCTGGCCGGCGCCGGCCAATCCATCGGCATCTCCACCTCCGAGATCGACGGGATCATCGCGGGTTGGACCGTGGCCCAGCAAGCCCTGATCCAATGCGAACAGCGCGTGGAGAAGGACGAACAGCGCTTCTACATCCACGGCCCGGACAAGACGCTGGTCTACATGCACCAAGCGTCCTTGCTGAACAAGGAGCCCGTCTGGCACATCCTGGCGGACGGGGCGCTGATGGATCAGCCCTATTCGCCCCGGTTCATGACCCAGGTCTATGGCCGGTGGATGGTCGGGGATTCGACCGGCCGCATCGGCTACCTGGACGACTCGTCTTCGCTGCGCTGGGGCGCCATCGTCGGTTGGCAGTTCGATACGCAGTTCCTCTACAACGGGGGGAAGGGCGGCATCATCCAGGTTGTCGAGCTTGCGGGCCTTCCGGGTCGCGCGCCGTTCGGCGTCAACCCCACCTGCGCCCTCTCCTGGACGCTCGACGGGCAGACCTGGAGCCAGGAACGCTTCATCTCCATGGGCGGCTTCGGCGAGCGCCGCAAGCGCGTGCAGTGGCGGCCGAAGGTGCGCTTCCGCAACTATGTCGGACTCAGGTTCCGCAGCGCCAACGCCTCGATTGCCACGTGGGCGGCGCTTGAAGTGCAAGTCGAGCCCCTGAGCGTCTGATGAGCACGCTCCCGCTTCAAACTCTGACGACCCTGAACCGCCAGCAGCTCGGCGAGGTGTTCAAGGACCCCCGGACCCTGCTGGCCTTCGAGCGTATCCAGCTTCAGGTCGCGCAGATCATCCCCGACACCTTCACCGCGTTCCAGAACCTGGATTTCGTGGTGACGGCGGCCGATCCGTCTATCCCCAACGCCCACGTCATCACCGAGGGCGCGAACATCGACGTTGCGTCTGCGGCGGGGCTGGTGACGATCACGGCCACGCCTTCGGGGGCGTCGGGTCAAATCCAGTACAACAACGGTGGGTCCTTCGGTGCGTTCACCGTCTCAGGAGACGCGACGCTCAACACCACGACGGGCGTCCTGACGCTGGCGACGGTGGCGACGGCCGGAACCTATACCAAGGGGACCTACGACGTTAAGGGACGCCTGATCACCGGGGCGACAGCCGTTCTCGCCTCGGCAGATTTCGCCAATCAGGGGACCGTGCATACCGTCCTGCATGGCAACGCCTCGGGCAACCCGACGTGGGCCGCTGTGGACCTAGCGGCGGATGTGGCCGGAACGCTACCGTTCGGCAATGGGGGCACCGGGCAATCCTCCTATACGGATGGCCAACTGCTGATCGGCAACACCTCGACGGGGGGGCTTAGCAAGGCGACGCTGACGGCGGGGTCGGGCGTCACGATCACCAACGCGGGCGGCTCGATCACCATTGCGTCGTCGGGCGGCTCGGGCTCGGTCACCTCCGTAGGACTCGCCGCCCCTTCGATCTTCACCGTCTCGGGCTCTCCGGTCACTGCGTCAGGAACCCTGACGTTCTCGCTCAATACACAAAGTGCCAATCTGGTATTCGCGGGACCATCCAGCGGAGGGGCCGCTGCGCCGGCATTCCGGGCTCTGGCGAGCGCTGATTTGCCGGTTGGCTCAGCTTCTCAGCTTGGGGGCGTGAAGGTCGATAACACGACCATTATTGCCTCGGGCGGGGTGCTTACGGCCATTGGGGTTTCGCCAGGGGGCGGGGGCGCATTATCCTACGCGTTTCCCGCCACACGGTTCGCGGCCACTGATACGGGCGGTTTCGCCACCTACGGAAATGTTCTTATACTGGCAAAGACGATTACCGTCAGCGCCATATATGCGCCGTTCAATGTAGCTAACATTGGCGATGTGTATTCCGCCTTCATTGCGACTGTAGACGCATCGTGCAATATAACTGGAACTGTCGCCTCTGGCTCAAGTTTTACTACCGTGGCCACGGGCAACCAGCAAATAGAGTTTACTATTGGGCCGACGGTACTATCAGCGGGCGTTAACTACGCGATATGCCTGGTGATAACCAACCGAACAACCGGGACGTCGCTTCGGACAATGTCCAATGCATCGGCGGTGTCTATGTACCCAAACCTACCCATAGACATGGCCAAAATGTTTGGCGTGTTTGGCGCAACAACAGTGATCGCATGGTTTTTGCAGACCTCGAATGCGCCCACTAGTGTATCGGCGGTGAGTCACACCAATACCGGGATATACGCCATAGGAATGAAATTTTCCGCGTGATGCGCTAACCTGATCGGCCTAGCGGCGCGCGGGGGCTGGCCCGGTTTCGCGCCGCGCGACCGGATTGTATCTGATCGGTCCCAACAGGTATTCGTCCAGCGCCTCGGGCTGGGGCATGCCTTCCACGCCCGTCTCTGGCCACTCATCGGGCCTGGGCCAATAGGCCGTCCCGAACAGCACATCCCAAAGCGGCACGATCACCCCGAAGTTCTTGTCGTAGTGCTTCGGATGGATCGAGTGATGGATGCGATGAAAGCGGTTGTCCTGGAAGACCACCCAGAGCTGGCCGAAGTTGAGCCGCATCGGGGAATGTAGGTAGTGGCCTTGCAGGGCCAGGACCCCGCCGACGATGGGGAGGGCGAGGCCGTCGTAAGGCAGCACCAGGGCGACCGGGATAATGTAGAGCGCCAACCGCATCAATTGCTCGGTCGGATGGTGATAGGCCATCGCCCCGCTCAGTTCTCGCACGGCGTGGTGGGTGGCGTGCCAGCGCCAAAGGAACCGGTGCTGGAAACGGTGACACCAATAGTAGAAGAAATCGCCCGCGAAGATGGCCGCGATGAAGGCAACAATTGTCGCAAGCCATCGCGGCAGTCCGGGCGGCGTGAAGCTGCTCAGCAGCGGGTGAACGTGCAGGTGAGCCCATAGCGCACCCGTCGCCACACCGACGGCAGAGACGACGACGCTGTAGATCAGCCACCAGCGGAAGCCGCGGAGCCTGGACGCCAATGAGGGTTGTGGGCGCTTCGGGTGCGGAAAGGCGTATTCGAAGCACGTAAGGGCCATGAAGGACAGGGCATAGAGTCCGACGGCAGCGGCCGCTCCATGTAAGATTTGAGTAACGATATCCATTCGCCCCTCGCTCGCCGCTTCAGCGCCACCGTAACACGCTCTGCAACCAGCGATAGTTAAGCGCCCGTCACTGCCGCCGGTCGGACTCTCTTGCGCCGCGCCTGATCAGCACCACGCCAAGGCCGGGCAGGAATGCTCCCGCGACAGCTATCGCCGCGACGATGACGTGACCCAGTAAAGTCAGGATCGGCCCGATCATGAGGCCGAGCGTATCGCGCCCGTCTCGTTACTGCATCCCCACCATTTGACCCGACGTATTCGCCGCTCAACGAGGGGCTATGCGGGCGGCTGTCACGATCAGGGAAGAACGCGATCCTGTCTTCTGGCAGGCGGTCGCCGATCATCCCCAGGTGCGCCACGTCACCCACGGCCACAGCATCGACATGGGCGCCATTGTCGAACAGGACGCGGTTGTGCCTCTGGCCAGCGCGCACGGCGGCTTCATCTTCACCCAACGCGACCCGTTCGCGACCGTCTACGAGCTGCACACGATGTTCACCCCCGAGGGGTGGCGTCGGGAGGCTCATGACGCGGCGGTCGCGGCCTTCGCGGAGATGTTCGGCGTTCGTCACGCCGCGCTGATCTTCACCTACGAGACGGAACACCTGCAATCGCGCGTTCCGAGGTCGTTCGGGTTCGAGCGCGGCCCCGCCATCATCCGAACCAACATCGGCGACGTGACGCCTTGCTGGCTCACGTCAAAGGCTTGGTTCGCCTCTCCCGCATGGAGACGCGCTTGCCAATAATCGCCGCTCTCCCCGCCATCGCCGGCATTGCTGGCGCGGGCGCGTCCATCTACGGCGCGGTGAACAACGCCAACGCCGTTGGCAGCGCGTCCAAGGCCCAGCAACAGGCCTATCAGCAGTCGGCGGCCAACTATCAGCCGTACCTCGGAGCTGGTCAGGCGGCGCTGCAACAGCAACTTGCGCTTCTCGGCCTTGGCGGCTCGGGGACCGGCGGCTCCAATCCTGCCGCGACCCCGAACTATGCGGCCTATGTCCAGAACAACCCGGACATCCTGGCCGCCTACAACGCCGGCAACGGCAACGGCGCCACGATGGACCAATTCGGCCAGTGGCACTGGAACACGTTCGGCCAGAATGAGGTCAATAGCGGCGACCCGAACCGGGCCTATACGCCCTTCGGCCCAGCCGGCGCCAACGGCGCTTCGACGGGCGGTCCAGGCGGTTCCTCGGCCATCGACGCGCTGAAGAACAGCCCACTCTATCAGGCGCTCTATCACAACGGGGAACAAGCGGTCCTGGCCAACGGCGCGGCGACCGGAGGCCTTCGCGGCGGCAATACGCAAGCCTCGCTCTACAACCTCGGCGTCAACACCCTGGCGCAGACGCAGCAGCAGATGTTCAACCAGTTGGGCAGTCTGTCCGGACTCGGCGAGAACGCTGCGGCTGGCGTGGGCAATGGCCTGACTGGCGCGGCGGCGGCGCAGGCGGGGGGAATCCTCGGCTCGGCCAACGCCAACAACAGCCTCGCCAGCAGCATCGCGGGCCTGCCATCCGTGCTCGGCAATTCCTCGGTCCTGAGCTCGCTCGGCCTCGGCAATTCGGGCGGCATCAGCGGCCTCGGGACGCTCGCCAACGCCCCGGCCGGCGTCCAGCAAGCCTTTGACGGGCTGTTCTGATGGACCCGATCAACTATTCCGCCGCGCTCGCGCCGCCCGCGTCGCCCACCGCCCCGCTCGACGCCCTGCAACAAGAGCAAGGGCTGAGCGCTCAACGCCAGTTGGCGGCCAATCAGATCCACATGCAATTGCAGCAGCAGGCCCTTTCGCAGGCCGCGCTGCATGACGCCCTGAGCAACCCGTCGCCGCAGACCTACCGCAACCTGATGCTGGTCAACCCCCAGGCGTCGCAGGCGATCAAGGGGGCCTACGACAGCCTTGACGAACAGACCCAGCGCCAGAGCCTTCAGGACATCACGGCGTTCCACAACCTGCTTGACGCGAACCGGCCTGATGATGCGGTCGCGGTCCTGCAAAACCACATCGATGCGGCCCATCGCGCCGGCCAGGACACCACGGCTTACGAGTCGCTGAAGAACCTGGCGCAGACCCAGCCCCGCCAAGCCCAAGTCATGGCTGGGATGATGCTCTCCACCATCGGCGGCGCGGACAAGATGGCGTCCGCCTATTCCACGATGGGCCAAGAGGGCAGGGCGCAGGCGTCGTTCCCGCTCGATGTCCAAGAGAAGCAAGCCGACATCGCCCTCAAGACCGCTCAGGCGAGCGCGGCGGGAACCGATACCGAAGTCAATCCGGTGACGGGCGCCTACTACAACAAGAAGGCCCCGCCGCCTCCCGCCGCCGCGCTCACGTCCAACAACGGCGCGCTCGACAACGTCGTCGGCCAGATCGTCGCGTCGGAAAAGGGAGCGACGCCCGACGCGAAGAACCCCAATTCCACCGCCCAAGGCGACGGCCAATTCCTCAAGGCGACCTGGAGCCAACTTCTCGCGCAGACGCACCCCGAGTTGGTGCAGGGCAAGACGCCCCAGCAAATCCTCGATCTCCGGAATAATCCGCAGCTCGCGGCCGAAATGACGGCGGCCTATGCCCAGCAGAACGCGCAGACGTTGGGACAGGCGGGCCTCCCGGTCAACGGCGCGACCATCGCCATGGCCCACCGGCTCGGAGCGCAGGGCGCGCAAGCGGTGCTCGGCGCGCAGGCCAACGCCCCATTGAGCCAAGTGCTCTCGGCCGACGTGATCAAGGCCAACCCGCAGTACGCCAAGATGACGGCGGGGCAACTCGGGACGCAGCTCGCGCGCCAGTTCGGAACGACCAATATCGACACGAATCCGGGCGATCCCAACGCGTCCGGCGATGACTTCTTGCGTACCCTTGCTCCACCGAGGGCGGCGCTGGTCAAGGCTATCGCCGAAGGACTTCAGCCGGGCCCGACCGGTCGCTCTGCGGCGTCAGGGCCGGGGGCGTTTCTGATGCAGCAAGTGCAGCAGTACGACCCGACCGCGAGTTCGATCAACCTTCAGACCCGCCAAGCCACGCGCAAGGCGTTCACCTCGGGTACGCAGGGTCAATCCATCATCCAGGCCAACACCGTGGGCGGCCACCTGGCGGCGCTCGATGCGCTTGCCGACACGCTGAACAACGGCCCGTTTCCCTTGGTGAATGCGGTCGCCAATCCGGCCCAGGTCAACCTTCACATCGGCGACAAGCAAAAGACTGTCACGGCCTTCAACACTCTGTCCAACACCCTCGCGTCCGAGCTGACCAAGTTCTATCGCAACAACGGGGGCTCTGAGGCGGACGTGAAGGAGTTCCGCTCGCAACTCAGTTCATCGTCCTCGCCCGATCAGATCCACACGGCGATCAAGGAAATGGCGGGCGCGGTCCTGTCGAAGATCGGCGCGCTGAACGACAGCTATAGCGCGGGCATGGGCAAGGTCTCTGATGGCCTGAACCTGCCGAACATCAATCACAACGCCATCGCCCAACTTCAGCGGTTGGCCGGCGATAGCAGCCTCGGCGGCGGCGGATCGCAGCAGACCGCCAGCGCCCCACAGGTCTATGTCAACCCGAAAACCGGCCAGCGCATCGTCTCGGACGGCGCGGGCGGCTGGAAGACGCTGTAATGCCCACGGTCGCCGAACTCCTCAACCCGGCGGCCACGACCACCCCGAGCGGCCCGACCGCATCGGACAGCGGCCCCGCGCCGCCTCCCGGCTTCGTCCCGGCCAACGACCAGGCACCCGCACCACCGCCGGAGTTCGTGCCTGCCGGGGCCAAGCAGGGGAGCGGTCTCCTCGCCAATCTCGCTCAGGGCGCGTCCGAAGGCGTCCAGTTCAACGGCGGCCTGATCCGCGACGCCCTGATCAACCCGCGCGCCATCACTGACCGGATCGTTGGAATGGTCGGCCAGGTCATGGGCGACAAGCCGGCGCCCAGCGCGCCCGGCCTCGGCGCTATCGCCTCGATCCCTGCCGACATGGCCGCTCGGAAGGCCTCCAACGCCGTTGTAGCCGCCACACCCGCCGAACGCATCGTGCGGTCTGCTGGAGCGGGCGCAACGGGCGCTGTGCTCAACCCAGAGGGCACGGTGGCGCAAATGCTCTCCGGGGCGGCTGGGGGCCTCGGCGCGGGCGTGGCGAGCGAGATGGTTCCGGAGAACCTGAAGCCGGTCGCCGCTCTGGTCGGCGGTGTTGCGGGCTATGGCCTGGCGCATCAGTCCGTCGCCGCGAAGTTCGGCCCGAAGGTCGCCGACGTGGTCGCCGAAGCGCCCCGCGATGTCGTCCTGACCCCCGAAGGCAAGCTGACCGAAGACGGCAAGGAAATCGCCGCGCAGAACGGCCTTCATCCCGATCAGGTGAAGGCGGCCTACGACCACTTTGATGAGGTCAAGGCCAATACCGCGAACGACAATCCCGACCTGCCGCCGGTCGAGGCGCCGGCCATGGCGGTTGGCGATGGCCTGACGCGCCCGACAGCGGAGGAGCCGCCGACCAATACGACGGCGCAGGAGGCCATTCCCGCTGCGGAGGCCTCTACGGCCCAGCCGATCCCAGAAGCGCCGTCCAGCGCAGCCCAGCGGCTCGCGGAGGCCAAGTCCGAAGGTATCGACCTGACCCGAGGGGAGGCGATGCAGGACTTCGCCGCCCAGGAGGCGGAAAATACCCTCCTGAACACCCACGGGACACCCGAAAGCGCCGAAGCCCGCATCTTCAAGCAGAAGCAGCAAGCGCAAATCGGCGAGGCCGTTGATCGGTTCAGGAACGCTTTCGGCAATCCCGAGGCGACGGCTGAGGATCGGGGCGCGCAAATCCAGGAGGCGCTGCAAACCCTGCGGGACAGCGGGAAGAAGGGCGCGACGGCGTTCTACGAGGCCGCACGCGAAGCCGCCGAGAAGATCGGTCCGGAGGCGTCAAATCTCCTGAAGCTCGACACCGGCGGCATCCTCGGCAAGCTGCGCGAGCTGTTCATTGACGAGGGCGTGCCCGATCAGGTCCGCAAGGCCCTCAAGCAATATGCCGCGAAGTACGGGCTGATCGGCGAAGACCCGACGACGGTTGAGGGCGAAACGACCGTCAAGCTGAGGGATGACGCTGGAAATCTGGTTGCCGGCCCACGCTTCATCGGCCCCGTCGAGCCGCTGACGATCAACAACGCGGAAGCCTTCCGCCAGAAGATCAACAGCCAGTTCAAGGCCGATGACTCTAGCCTATCGCAGCAGATCAAGCCGCTCATTGACGACGCGGTGCAGAAGGCGCTTGCCCGCGCGGCGAGCGAGGGGCCGGCCGAAGTCGCCCGAAACGCCAAGGCTGGACGTGAAGCCTACCGAGAGTATGCGCAGACCTTCAAGGCCAAGGACATCGTCCAATCCCTGGTGGACTGGAAGTCTGGAACCAAGACGCCTCAGGTCTCGCCCGACAAGGTGCTGAACAAAATCCTCGGCAACGATCCCGACAGCATTACCAGCACAAAGCGGATCAAGGCCGTTCTACTGAACAAGCCGACCGACAAAAGCCCGGCGGCCTGGACGGCTGTCCAAGCGCACGCCATCGGCAAGATTTTCGATAAGGCCCAAGTGCTCAACGCAAGCGCCGATGGCCCGGTGTTCAGCGGCGCCAAACTGCACAGCGCTATTCAGGCGTTCGGCCCCGCCAAGCTCAAGATCATCCTCGGCGAAGAAGACTTCAATCAGCTCATGAAGCTGAACCGCATCATGCGGAACGCCACGGTCCCGATCAAAGGGACCACCAATCCGTCCGGCTCGGCCTACACGCTGATCAGCTTCCTCGGCAAGCAGGGCATGAAACTTGAGGCCCTGTCGCATTTCGTCCCCGTCGCCGGGCCGATAGCGCGGGCGGCCGTGGGCGTTGTCGCGCACGGCGTTAAGGGCGGCCTGCAAGACATCAAGGCCGCCAAGACCCTCAAGGGCATCCGCGAATACGACCTGACCCAAGCCGCCAACGAGGACGCCAAGGCCCCGAAGGTGAATGCCGCCGAATTCGTCTCGCGGTTCATCCAGGCGACCCGTGATCCCGCCATTGTCGCGCCGATCCTGGCCGCGTCTGCCACCCAATCGACAAAGGACGCCGGTCAATGAGCACCGAGGTTGTCTCACCCTTCGTCCCGATCCTGAACCTGGCGGGCGCGGGTCTCAACGAGGGCAAGCTCTACGTGGGCGTGCTCGGCGAGGACCCGATCACCAACCCCATCGCCTGCTATTGGGACGCGGCGCTGACCATCCCGGCATCCCAGCCCATCGACGTTCTGGGCGGCTATACCATGCGCTCGGGAACGCCGACCCAGGCCTATACCTCGACCGCCTGCACCGTGGGCGTCTACGACAAGAATGACGTTCAGGTGTTCATCGGCAACGTCGCGGCCGACACGCTCGCGACCTACCTCCAGTTGTCCTTCGAGTTCCTAGGCGGCGTGGCGCCGGCCTCCAACGAGGTGATGGGCCTCTACGAGGCGCGCCAATCCCTGACCTTCTTCGCCAACTTCGATGGCTCGGCCCAAGGCTTCGCATCGCCCGGCTTGGTCTGCCTCGGCAAACCCGCCGCCGGCCCCTTCGTCATCACGGTCAACAAGAACGGCTCCCAGGTCGGAACGATCACGGTCGCGCAGACCACGGGCGTGGCGACCTTCGCGACCACGGATGGGCTCAGCTTCACCATGGCGGCCGGCGACTACCTGGAGTTCGTGGCGCAGACCTCGGTTGATAGCGCGTTCCTCAACGTCGCCTGGACGATCACCGCGCAGGTGACGGCATGAGCACGGCCACGACCCTTCCTCATGCCGGCGGCGAGCTTTCCAGCTTCGACCCGCTCGACAACAGCGTGATCGAGGCAACGACCTCGGGCGTCACTGGAACGCCGTTCGACGCCACGGTCTCCCGCTGCGCGATAGGTGCGCCTGCGGGGGGCGCGGGGTTCATCTCGCCGACCTGGCCAGCGGAGCCGAATTTCTGGCAGCACGCGGCGTTCTTTTATCAACAGGCCAGCCCCGCGACGACAATCGTCAAGTTCTACAACGGCGCCACGGTTGTCCTGCAAGGCGACATGGATGCGGGGGGAATCACGACCTTCAAGACGCTCCAAGGCGGCGTGCTGACCACGGTCGGAACCTTGTTCTTCCCAAACCTCGGCCTGGCGCTGCTTAGCGTCTTCGACCTTCACTTGGTGGCGGGCGCGTCGGGAAGCCTGACGGGGTATCTCGCGGGGAGCCAGATTTTCAACGTCACGGGGCTCGACCACTCGGGCTTCAGCGGCGTGACCCAAGCTTGGTATCACGGCAATTACTGGTCGCAGATCATCCACGACAACCTGCCCCACGTTGGGGACAAGCTGGTCACTATCCCAGAAGACACCGCCAGCGCGATCAACACCGGCTGGACGGGCGTCGTCAGCGACATCAACGAAATCCAGTTGGACGATAGCCATTCGGTCACGTCGAGCGCGGCCGGCCAGGTCTCGACCTACTACAAGGCCGGCGCGTCCCTCGGGACCTGGAACGTGGTGGCGGTCTGCATCGGAGCCCGTGCGCAGCTCACGTCCGGCTCGCCGACGAACCTCCAGATCGCCCTGCGCACCAACGGGACCAACTACTTCGGTCCCACGACCGGGCTCGACTTCGGCTTTGCCGCCGTCTGCGCCTCCTGGACGCAGAATCCCTTCACCGCCGCCGCCTGGGACCCGGTCACCGCCGCTGCGGTCGAATCCGGCATGAAGAGTATCGCCTGATGGCCACTGAGAACGTCTCCAAGCTGATCCCGTTCGCAGTCGTCGGCGCGCCGCAGGGGACCGTCAGCGTCTCCAAGCTTGTGGCTTACGCCATCGTCAACGGGAGCGCGCCAGCGCCGCCGCCGACCGCGCGGCGCCGGATGCGTGTCGCCGCCGTCGTCGGCCGCACAAGGAGCAGCGGGCAATGACCATCGCTGAGGGCGCATCACTCGCCGGCCTCGCCATCACGGCTCTTGGCGGCCTCGGCTGGCTGGGCTCGCTCACCTGGCATGGCGGACGCCAGGCGCAGAAGCTCGACAACGCCGCGTCGGACATCCGCGACCTGAAGACCAAGCAGGACGAGCACGCCACGTCCATCGCGGCATGGTCGCAGGCTCTCAGTCTTTTGGAAGAGGTCAGGGGCGACGTGAAATCGCTCATGACCGGACGGGCGCGGCGCAACAGCGGAACGGGTGACTGAATGATGGGTCGCCGCATCCCTGACGACGAGATTCGCGAAACGGTCGCCCGGATGGAGGAGGCCTTCGCGTTGGGTCTCCTCGGCGGGGAAGCGGTTCGCTACGTCATCCGGGTCATGGGCCTCCCAACCCGGCAGGGGGTCTATGACCGCCTAATGCGGGCGAAAGAGAAATTCGGCCTTGAGCCGGACGAGACGCTTTACCGCCCACAGCGCTACCAACAGCCATCGCCCAGCCTGCGGTTACTCCCCGCCGCGCAGCCTGACCCCGCCATATCGACTCCCCATGGGGACGCCCGGCAGGTTCTCGTCATCCCCGACCGGCACAATGACCCGCGCTATCCGCATCGGCTCGCGGCCACGACCTGGATCGCGCGCTTCGGTTCCGAGATTCGCGCCCCTGACGTGATGTGCCTCGGCGATGCGGCGACGTTCGACAGCGTGTCGAAGCACGCCAAGGACGACACGCTCAAGGGCCGACACAAACCGCCGATCCGGGACGATTTGGAAAACCACCTGGCCAGCCTACAGGCCTTCGAACGCGGGCGCGATCCGGACTGGAAGCCGCGAAAGAAGAAGACGCGCGGCAATCATGAACACCGTCTTTGGGCCTACGAGGACGAGAACCCCGCCGCACAGGGAACCCATACCCTGGCCTATGAACAGCATCTTTTGCAGTTCGGGTGGCAGGAACGGCCCTACGGCGAAATCATCTCGATAGACGGCGTAGGCTTCACGCACGCGCCCTTCAACGGCATGGGTAAGCCGATGGGCGGCGTAACGCTCGGCAACCGCGCCGGCGCCCTCCTGACGCGCTCCCTGGTTCATGGACACACCCACCAGCGCGGCCACTACGACGCCAAGAAGATCGATACGGCCGACGCCGTGAGCGTCCTGCAATGCGGCTGTGCTTTGCCGTGGGGCGAAATCGAAGACTACGCCGCGTTGAACCCCACGGGCTGGTGGTGGGGCGTCGTCGTCCTGACCATCCAGGGCGGCGTCATAACAGACGAGAACTGGGTGAGCATGCTGACGCTTCGGAACCGCTATTCCGATGACGGCGGCGATGTGAGAGCCGCGTGATGGACGACGCAACCCTTCTCGCCGTCTGCATCTGGTCCGAAGCCGCTGGTGAGCCGGTCGCCGGCAAACGGGCCGTGGCTCAGGTGATCCTCAACCGGATGCATGGCCGCTATCAATCTGACGGCACCGTGGCTGGCACGATCCTATGGCCCAACCAATTCTCCGGTTTCTGGTTCGAGATGCGCGACGGCCGATACACCCGCGTCTGCTGGACTCGCGAGGACGCCGAGCAACACGCCCAAGGGATGCTCCTGCGCGCCCAGCATCAAGCCATCTGGGACATTTGCATGGACGTGGCGGAAGAGGCGCTGAACGGCTCCTTGCCCGACCAACCGAGCCTGGACAAGGCGCTCCTCTACCTCAATCCCGCGATCCTGCCCCGGCTGCCGGCTTGGGCTTCTCCCGACAAGCAGCTCTGCGCCATAGGGGCGCACACCTTCTACCGAGCCTGACCGATGAAATTCCGCGACCTCTGGACCGAGAAAGACAATGCCACGCTCGACATAAAGCGTGTGCTGGTGATCCCGGCGAGCATCACGTCCCCCGTAGCCCTCCAAGTCATGGCCGTCCTGCATGGCCAAGCCTTCGCGGTGAAAGACTTCTGCGAGGGTCTGGCCGTCGTCGTCGCCGCCATCGCCGCCATGCTCGGCGCCCACTCCCTCGCCAAGGGGGAGAACGGCCAGTGACTCCCGAAGCCGCATACATCGAGGCCTTGGAACATCGTCTTGCCGCCGAGCGTCGGTATGCCACTGCGCTAGAAGCCCGGCTCAAAGTCCTCGACGCCGACATGCCGCGCACAAGGCCGGATTGGGGCTGGAGCCTCACGCCGACCCAAGGCGCGCTGATGGAAACGCTGCTGCGCGCCTATCCACGAGTCGTCACGCGAGGGGTGCTGGAAGACTCCATCCTGCGCCGCGACCATGCCGCCGAGCACCGCAGCTCCAAGAGCGTCGAGGTTCACCTGAGCAATCTCCGCAAGAAGCTCGGCCGGGGCGTAGTCGAAACCGTCCACGGTGAAGGCTACCGCTGTTCGAAGGCCTTTCACATCCAGCATGGGGGGGCGGCCAATGAGCCTCATTGAAGACGCCATCCCCGGCGTTGCGGAGGCTAAGGAAGCCTTTGCCATCGCCAAGGTCGTCTGGCCTGTCGTGGCGGCGGTGGGCGGCGCTGGGGCCGTGGGCGCGGCGTGGCTCTACGTCCAGCACCTCCAGCACGCCAAGCAGGCCGCAGAGACGAAAGCGGCCGTCTCTCAGGCCACGGCCACCGGAGCCCAAGGCCAGTCCGGCGCCCAAACCGACGCCGCAAAGATCGTGGATCTAGGCCGCGCGAAGGCCGACGTGACGGTCCATACCCAGCAGGAGAACCAACGTGCGATCCTCTCAGCGCCGGGGGCGTCTGACGCCGTTGATCCTGGCCTTATGTCTGCCCTTGTTGGGGGCCTGTGCCGCTACGACGCCTATCGCAGCGATCCTGCCTGCGCTCAAGTGCGCCCCGCTGATCCCGGACAGCTACCGCCAGCCAGTTCCCCCAGCAGCGATACCAGCGGCAACGACTGGGGCTTTAGCAGCGGCCATCGACCAGCAAACGGGCCAGCTTGACCTGGCCAATCGCCGCACGGCCGACGTGATCGCCATCACGGAAGCCTGTGACCGGCGGACGGCGGAAATCCAGGCGGCGCTCACGCCCAAGCGGCATTGGTGGGCGTTCTAGTCGTTCGCCGGATAGTCCACCTTCACGAACTCCCGACCGTTGGCCTCGAATAGCTCGATGATCTGCAACAGGGTCTCGTCAGCGGGAACGCCCGGCATCGGCTTCAGCCACGCCATCACCTTCCAGTAGATGGCGTCGAGCAGTTCGGCGTCTGTCATGCCCAAGGACATCCTCCTAACGGACACGGAAATAGAGCTGTTGCGCGAAGCGTGCTCAGCGAAGGGCGGTGTGATCCGAGCAGACCCCTCAGGCGACATCCAGGCCCGGCTTCACCGCATGGCCTGCGCAACGCATCTGGCGAAACTGGGCTACTTCGAACAGGTGGGAGAGGGGTGGAGGATCAAGCCGGAGTTGAGGAAGGACGTGGCGAAGGTGTTGAGGGAGTATGGATAGCGGTGGCGCTTAGGCGGCCTTATCTGCGGAGGCGACAACCGTCAGCTTTTCCATGGATCGCACGGCCGAGCGAGGGATTCTCATAATCCCGCTGGCCTGGGCGCGTGAAAGGTCGATGTCCCCGAGGTTCGGCGCGACGGCAATGGCGAAATCGGTTTCCGCAACGAGGTAGCCCACCGAAACACAGATGATGGGGCCTTCAAGCTCATATTCGTCAAGCCACTCCCATGCCGCCCGCGGCTGAGCGCTGTCCTCCCATTTGACGAGGACTAGTTCATAGGGCGCCTTCATGCCGGCCGCCTCGGCAGATCGCGTCGGTCGCCCGACCAGTACGCCCGGACCTGCTCGACGTAGGCCGCCCAGGCCCGCTGTCGCTTCTCTGTCTTGGCCTCGGCGGCGGCGCGCTTCTCGGCCGCCATTTGCCGGCGCTCCCAGTTTGCCCAGTGGTTGCGGCCTTTGTGCTTGGCGCAGCGCTTTCGATGAGCGGCCTCCGCTAGGCGCTCCCGGTCGTTCGGGTCCCGGCGGCGCGGGCTGACCATCTGCTGCGCGAGAAATTCCAGGTCCCGGCTCATTTGGTCATGTTACCAAAGAGCCTTTGCCGTGGCGAGAAAAAGCATAGCGATTCCAATCGGATTCGGTTAGATTATTTGTGCTGCGGCGGCGTCACTCGCGGGCGTCCATAAGGTAGTTGCGGGAGGGCGCGGAACCCTCCGTCAGGCCCATTTAGCGACCTACATGCGGTTCCGACGCTAACGGTTGCTCAAGCCTGAAAACCGCTGGCCGCAGCATCTACCCCCTCGGCCCGCTCCACGTATCCTTCCAGACCTCGACCCTGACCTTCGATCCCTTAGCCCCACACCGGGAGCACTTGGGCTTCACATCCTTCAGGAGCTTGTTCTCTCCAAGGGCTACGCACAGGGCTGGTAGAGGCTTGTCCGTCCAATGAGGGCAGGAATCGCAGACGAACCGGAGGGAGCGGTTGGGGTCCTCGGAGAGGAGGTAGCCGAGGGTCAGTTGGGCCATGCCGGAACGAAACGGCAACTGGCGGCGGGGAGTCAAGCGGGCACGGACCACCCCGACGCGCGCCGCGCCTCGTCCATCCGCGATAGCCATCTGGTCAAGTCTTCGTGCGTGATGACGCGCCGGCACCGAGGGCCGGTGAACGCAGGGTTCTTTGGTGCGGAGGGTAGGGCGCCTGACCTCACGTCTTTCAGGAAGGGCACGCGTAGGCCGCTCTTGTCCGCGACGCGCTCGGCGTCGGTCAGCGAATAGACCGGTGGCGGCGGATCGACCCTGACGGGGCGGTCCCGGTAGATGATCTTGACGACTTGGGCCTCCAGCGCCTCTTCCGTCTTGGCCGTCACGCCCAAGGAGTTCTGAGGCGGGTTCAGCGCTGCAATCAGTGCGCGCTCGATCCAGGCCACATCTTCAGCGGGGCAATTCACGGTCAGGGAGTAGTCAAAGGCCCGACCGTTTCGCCTATGAGCGTCGACGCGTTTCGGAGGGTTTTTGCTGCGCCCGACATAGACGAGCCTCCTCTTTCGAAAGAGGAGATAGACGCCAATTTCGTTTTCCATCTGGCCCGCTCCCCCTTCGGCGTTCGGCCGCCGTTTTCCAATCAGCCCGACCGCTCCCCATTATAAAGACTAGGGAAACGCTCCGCTTGAAAATCCGCGTGTCGGTGGTTCGATTCCGCCCCCAGGCACCACTTTCTTTTCATTCAGGTTTTCGGCGATTTCGCACCCTTCGGGGAGCGAGCCGTTTTCCAATCAGCTGCCGATATTTTCCAATCGATGTTCGCAAAGCGTTTCTGCACGCCCTCCAGAACCGTGGTCTGCGCCTCGGCCTTGTCGGCGTCGCGGCCGTAAATTTGGGCCATGGCGGGGCTCCGGTCGCCGATGGCGGCGGCCACCCGCGATTCGCTCTGGCCGTCATCACGCGCTGTTGAGCCGATGGTGTGGCGCAGGCCGTGGAAGGTGCAGCCCGGCTGCACGGCGCCGGCGGCGCGGAGCGTCCGCAGCAGCTTGAAGAACGAGGCGCGGAACCCGCTCTGTGTCCAGGGCGTGCCGGTGGACGTGACGGCGATCTGGACGGCTTTACCCCGGCGCTCCTTGGCCGCGTCCAGCAGGCGTTTGAAATCGCCGCTCACCGGGGCCATGCAGGGCTCGCCGTTCTTGCTGGCGATCCACCGTAGGGCGAGGCCGTCATAGGCGCTCCAGGTGACGTGCAGGGCGTCGCCCTGGCGCATCCCCGCGAAGAGGCCGAGCATGAACGGCAGGATCAGGTGCGGCGGCGCGGCGTTGGCGAAGGCTTCGACCTCGGCCATGGTCCAGGCCCGGTTGACCTTAGCCTCTCCGGTCGGCTTTCGGATCTGATCGACTTCCTCGGCCGGGTTGACCGCCAGCATGTCGCGCTTCTTGCCCCACTTCAGCGTGAGGCGCATGACCTGGACGACGTAGTTGGCGAACCGGCGCCCTTTGGCCTTGAACGCCTTGTCGCGGAGCTTGAATAGGTCGCCTGACGTGAGCTGCTTCAGCATCATGCGCTCGGCGGCCTTGTCGCCCAGCCAGTCACGGACGGCCTGGTAATCGGATCGGGTGCGGGGCCGCAGGTTCTTCCACTCGGGGCTCTTGCGGTACTCAGCCCACAATTCCGCGTAGGAGCCGCCAGGATGGCCGCTGGCGGCCGATGTGACGCCGCTGCGCCTGTCCAGCGCGGCGACCTCTAGAAGGCCCTCAGCGGTCTCGGGATCGTGCGTCAGGGCCTTTCCGGTGGCGCGGTGATACCAATAGGTCCGCACATCGCCGTTCGCCAGCTTGCGCTTGACGGGTTTAAGCCCCTTGGGCACGAGGTACGTCCGTCTCGCCGGCAAGACTCAGCCAATCTCCCTGGTCGTCATTGGACGCTAGGGCGCCAGCGGGCGTCTCGGTCAATAGGCTAACGCACCCATCTGGGGACAGGCGAACGCCTTTCACGGGATGGCCGGTGGATTCCATGGCCGTGATAGCTCGCTCGATCAGGGCCCGGGTGATCGGAGCGCTCATGGCTGGCCCCCGGATGGGGAGGGGGCGCGGCGTTTGTCGAAGCGCTGCACGTCCTGGTTCAGGAAGCCGACGCGCTTCACGATCTCCGCGTCACTTCGGCCGGCGATCAGTTCGGGGGATACCCAGCTAATGGCGCCGCGCAACGCCTCGACCTCCGCGCGTAACCGGCGCATCTCGCCGAGCGTTGCTCGCACCCGCCCGCTCAACGTTCCCCCTCCGAAGGCGTCTTGTGGTCTAGCTTTGGGGATGGAGAAGCGGCGAGCATGGCGGCCCAGACTGTGCTGGCCGTGACCCATGACGTGAAGCCGAGGCGTTCAAGCGTTGTGCAATAGGCCTCGATCATCTCCTCTGTCGGCTCAACCGGAACAAGCCGCCATCCCTCCTTGGTGGAGGAGACCAGAGAGAGGACATCGCTTGCGATTTCCAATGCGCCCGCGATTTCCTCGCGGTCCTCACGGTCGGCACATCCGTCGTCCAAGCGCTCGAAAGCGGCTGGCAGCAGAATCCGCGCCACTTGCTCCCGTAGGTCTTGCTCGGCCATGGCTTAAGGCTCCTCTGCGGGGGTGGGGCGGTGCGAAGGCCAGACTGTGCGCGCGTGGTGGTTCTGCCGTTCGCACCTCTCCGCTTCGGCGTACTTCTTGTAGGGCTGACGGCAGACGTTGCAGTGGTAGCGCACGACCTCGTACGGCATCACCCTTTCTCCTCTGTGGAGCTGAAGGGGGCGATGGCTGCGCGGGCGATCCCAAGGGCACGCCGCCAAGCTGGACGCAATTCGGGTATGGTCTCGCGGGGGTTCATTTCCGCGATCCGCTTCAGCGCCTCCACCAGCCGGGCCACGTCGGGGTGGGGTTGGGCGCGGACTGCGTTCATCAGTTCGTCCAGGGATTCCCGGCTGAACACGAACTGCGCTGGGAGCGGGGGGCCGAAGTCGTATAGCTGCTCCAAGAGCGCCTTGTTCTCGGGGCTCAGGCTCATGGCGCCTCTTCCCCCTGGAGTGGGGCTAGGGCGACGAGCGCGGACCAGACTTTCGCCGCTACAGCGTCGTGATGAACAGTAGTGCTTCCGACCAGGGCGTTTCCCATGGCCGCCCACATTTCGCGCGTCGGTTCACGCGGCAGCACCACCACATCACCGGAGCGGCGTTCCAGGAGAGCAAGTCTGCCCTCGGCGATATCTCGCTCGCCCCTGGCGACACCGCACGCGATAGCCCATGTGCTCGCGGCTTCCTCGAACGGCTTCAGCCGCTCCACCTCTTCTGCCAGCTTGGTTGCGCGCTGTTCGGCGGATTGGAGGGCGGCGCGCGTGTCGGTGAGATCGTTGATGAGATCAACCACGATTTCGGCCGGATCGTCGGCAGGCGACCAGTGCTCGTAGCCCGCTGTCGAGTGGACGCATGAGGCGATGTCGTCCATCAAGGACCGGCCAATGCGCCCCATGTCGAGCAGGTCTTCCACATCGCGGAAGCCCTCTTCCGTGATCCAGGGTGACTTGCTCAGCCGCTCAGCGGATTGGAGGGCGGATTCAAGCAGCGCTAGTCGGCCCCTTGGGACCATGACCGCTGCTCGCGGACAGTCGCTTGAGAAGCACTGTCGCCACGTCGGGTCGCAGTTGCAGGACATGCGAATCTCCCGCACGTCCTTCTCTTCGGATGGGGTCATGGGGTGGTCCCCTGAAGAGCTTGGCGACCGGCATCGGTGAGGGCGTATCCGTTGTACGGCGAACCGTGATCGACGGAGCGGTACTCAAGAACGCCCTTCCGAACACAGACCTCGAATGTTCGGGCGTGGCGCGCCCTAGGCATGTACGTCCCGCCGGGCTTGGACCACACCGAAACGAGTTGCAGCGCGGCTAATTGCGGCGCAGTCAGTTTGCTCACGACCCGCCCCCTTCCCCGCTAGGGGGTTGGTGGGCGGCGAGGGCGTGGCGGAGGCCTTCACACGCGATGTTCACGTCCTTGCGGGCGTTGACATGCAGGCTGTCCTGCGGAACGGCGCAAAGGACGCACAGCGCGGTCTTAGCCGCCTCCACCAGACCTTCCCCTGATGGTGTGGGGCGGGTGTTCCAGGCGGCGATGGCTTCGGCGTCGGTCCATTTCTCTGGGCCGTAGGATTCGCACTCAGCGCAAGATACGCAGCGCAATTCAGGAAACGGCGGCGTGCAGTGCTTTTGTTCGGCGGCAAACACCGCATCCGACCCGCAGAGCGGACACGGCTCCAGCCGCTCAATAGCCCCCGCGATGTCCGAACTATTGTCCGTCATGGTCTTCCCCTTGGAGGTGGATGGGAGTGGCAGGCTCGTCATCCCACGGCAGGCAATCAGCAAATGCCTCGGATGCTTCGTCTAGCTCGCGGATGGCCTCGGCGCCCTGGTCGCCAAACGCCACGTTGCGAGCCGCGATGATCAGCCTCGCTAGGTCGGGGGAGGCCGACGTAGTGCGGGCGATCTCCGAACACACCGCGACCATCAGCCGTCCATTGGACGACGCCGGATCGAACTGGCGCGTGTCTGCACGGGTCTCGTAGCCGAATGATGGCGCTAGGCGCTCATAGGTCTCGTGGAAGCGCCGAGCGAGCGCGTGTCCATCGCCGTCCCCGCTCTCTCGGCGGTAGGCGGTTAGAACGGCGTCCTCACGTTCGCGGGCGCGGCGAAGGAGTTCGAGGGCCCAGCCCATCCACTGCTCGCGCATCTCTTCGGGCCACGCCATGTCGAGCGTGGGCATCTTGTCGATCAGCGCTCGGTCAAGCGCCTCTTGTTCAGCTAGATCCACCATCAAGGCTTCCTCCGGTGCTTGTTCTGGGGGGAGGGGGACTTGGGAATACTTGTGTGCGGTCGGCCGTGCGCTTCGCGCTTACTGCCTTCCCGTGCCATCTCGACCTTGATTGCGGTCTGAAGGGGCGTCGCGTTTCGGCGGCGCTTGACCTTGCCGTTGACGCCCTTGGACAGGGTCTTGTCGAACGCGCGCCCGCGAAGGCGTGACGGCTCGATCTCGTCGGGATCGCGCGGCAAACACGCATCGGCCTGGCGGAAAGCCTTGGCGTTGCGGGTGCGGCCCTTGGCCGACTTCTCCTTATGGCAATCCGGGCAGAGCGGCTGAAGGTTGCCGATCTCGTTCGAGCCGCCCTCCCACAGCTCGGCGATGTGATCGACCTCGAACCGGCCGTTGTGGATTTTCGCCTTGCACCAGGCGCAATAGCCGCCGGTCTTGAGCAACACTTCGGCGCGGACCTTCGGCGAGAATGTCTTGCGCGGCTCCGGAACCACAGGCGCGCGGTGCATGACGGGGGCGACCTGGCTCACCGAACCCGCTCCGCCGCCCGGATGTCCGAGCGCATCGTCTGCCAGGCGCGCGTTGTCGCCTCGGCATTGTCCCGCCGGTCCTTGGCCAGGAAATAGTCCTTCTCCACGTCGTCCAGGCCGTCGAGGAAGTCCTGATAGTGCGGATGGGTCAGCGCGTAGGTTTCCCGCTCCCGCTGGGTCTTGGCGTTGCTCTCGCGCTCCAGCCTCGCCAGGAGCACCTTGCGGCGCCGGTCCAGGCTCTCGTAACGGGCGCGCAGCTCGGCGTGCTGGTCGCTGGCGAGAACCTGCATGGCCGAGTGCATCATGTCGTCGGTGACGATCTGGGTCATGGGTCAGAACGGCGCGTCTTCCAGATCACCGTCGCGCCCGGAAAGGCCGCGATCAGACGATCCGCGAAAGCTGTCGTCGGCTCCCTGGTCGCGCGGCCGGTCGATGGAGAGCGACAGGAACTTGCCCTTCTTGCCCTCCTTGACCCAGCCGGCGAGCTTGAGCGTAGAGCCATCGGGCAGGCACAGTTCGCCCCGGTAGTCCGGGCGCTTGTCGTTGCCGTCCTTGTCGTTGCGGAACAGGGTTCCCTGCCCGGGTTTGAGTTCGTAGGCCATCAGGCGGCTTCCTTGATGTAGCGCGCCGTCAGGCCGGCGATCCGCGCGTCCAGTTCGGCGAGGAAGGCCGTCACCTCGGTTTCCAGATCCACGATCATCGACACGTCGCGGGGGGCGCGCTTGATGAACAGGCACAGGGCGGGCGGCAGTCGCGGATCGAACGACGCGAAGTCGCACCAGTCCCGGCCGGTGCAGGCCATCTGCCATTGCATCTGGATCACGTAGCGGGCCGGGATGACGCCGCTTTCCAACGTGTCCAGATGCGTGGCGGTGTTCGGGCACTTGATTTCGACCAGCCCATTGGTGAGCACCAGGCCATCGGGGCTGGCGCCGCTCATGGCGATTTCCGGGTGATCCACGAAGCTGGTCTCGTACACGTCCACGCCCATCGTCTGGGCGTAGGCGGCGCGGGCCAGAGGCTCGTTGTCCGTGCCCCACTGCATCGCCGCATTGGTGAAGCTGGGCGTCGGCGTGTTGGTCAGCCGCTCGACCAGCAGTTCGGCGGCATAGTTGGCGCGGCTGGCGGCGGGGCCGCTCTTGGTCTTGGCGACCACATCGGCGACGCGGGATGCAGTGACCTTGCCGAGGCGCTGGGCGTGCCAGTCGCTAGTTCCTTGAATGATCATTCGGCGGCTTCCTTGACGGGGTTGGCGAGATGGGTGTCGAGATCGGCGTGAAGCTGCTTGAGCAACTCGAACCGCTCGGGGTCCTTGGCGTCGAGATCGGCCATCAGGCCCGATCCGAGCTTGAAGGTCTTCTCCAGCACGGGCCGGGTCGCGGCGGCGCGAAGCTTGGCTTCGAAGGCGTCGGCGCGCTGGGCGAGCGTCTGGGTCGGCGGCTCGACGTGCTGGCGCGTGGGCGCCACTTCGTGCGTGGTCGCGTCGGCGTCGTTGTCGCCTTCGGTCGGGATGCAGAAGGCCTGCATCGCGGCGTACTTGTAGGCGGCGCTCATGGCCTTGTTGCTGGCCTTGTCGCCGCTATCCATGGCCTCGCCACAGGTGCGGATGACGTGGGCCGAGCCGTCCTCGGCGCAGACCAAGGAGAACTCCACATCCACGGTGACGTAGAAGAGGGCCGTTCCCTTGTTGTTGGTGCGCTCCACCACCTCCCGGCCGATGACGCGCGGAAGCATCAGCAGGCCATGCGCCGAAAGGACCGGGGCGAGGGCGTTGTACACGTCGTCAATGCCCCGGAACTTGTAGCCCTGCGCCTGGTTGGCGCGGTCCTTGGCGATACCCTCCTTCGCCAGATCGGCCATGACGCCAGCAATGGCGGCGTAGACCTTGGGTGTGCTAGTATTGGTCGCCACGGTGTTGCCTCCTCGGCGTGTTGATTTTCGAGATGCGGGCGATGTCCTCGGCGGCATCCGCCAGCCTGGCGCGGTAGTGGTCGGCGACGTGCGGGTTCTCGACCAGCAGATCGCCTAGCAAGCTCAGGTCGTGCTCCAGATCGCAGAGCAGGAAATCGGCCGCCGCCTGCGGATCGTCGTGCGAGTTCAGCATCATCGCCCCACCCCCACCACCAAACCTCTATCCGTAGAGACCCGGTCTCCTTGAGTGTTGGATGGATGAATGAGGAGGAGAGCGGCTAGTAGTCCGATGATCAGGTAAGCGAGACCTTCGGCGTAGGGATGGGAGATGGGCTTTTGGGGGCGCATCTAGGCTTCCCCGTTATTGGGTTCGGCTGGCATAAACGGGGACTGTGAACCGTCTTCGACAATGTAGACGCGCGCGCTCTCGGCTCGCCCGTCGGCCAGACCCTTCGCGTAACCCCGCTCCTCCTCGCGGATCAGGGCTTGCGCGTGATCGGCCGCCATTGAGTGGATCGCCCGCCAAAGGCCGGTGTCCTCGGCCCGATAACTCGCAAGCTCATCCTCGGCCTTGCGCAGCATGACCAGTAGGTGGTGCTCGCCGGGGATGCGCATCTGACAGACGGGCAGGGCGTCCATCGACGCGCCGAAGTGGTCTCGCGCCCAACGCTCCTGCGCCTTGGTGAAGGCCTCGCCGCAATGAAAGCAGCGCCAGTGGATACGGCGGTCGGGCTGCATCAGAACCCCCTCCCCGATAGGATCACCCCAACGATCCCCGCCAAAGGCACAACCAGCGGCCCCATCACAGAAGCCCCTTGTCGCGGCAGTAGTCGGTCCAGGCGGATAGGACGCCATTGGCAACGTGGCGGTCAGCGTCGCCGTCATGGTCGACTCGGCTGTGGCCCTCGACGCGGTCGATCTCGGTGAGACACCATTCACGAGCGTCGTCGGTCAGTTCGTAGTCGCCGCGAGCGATGGCGCGCAGGGCACGTTCAGCGTCCGGGCAAACGCAGCTGGGACCGGTGGGGCCGAAGCAAATACACTCTTCCGGCGCCAGCGCCTCGATTGCTGCCATCGAAGGCATCGCAGACCCGGCGTCAATGGACGGGGAAGTGACACTTGGCAAAGCCAAGGGAACGACCGAACTATTATCGGGCATGAAACCCTCCCAATATTGCAACTGTCGTCGCGATTATTCCCAAAGGCACAACCATCCCCACCAGGAACCAAACCCCAGTCATGAATACGGAGAGGATGCGGGAGGGGCGGCGGGTGTCGCCGAGCACTTGGATGAAGTGGGCGCGGCTCATGACCGGCCCTCGGCTTTGGCGATGGCGGCGCGGGCGGCGTTGATCCGCGAGGACACGCATTCCCACTCGGGGTTACCGCTGGCGTTGCTCTCGGCGCGGCCGAGGATGCTTTCGTTGAGGTCTTTGAGCGCCGCCAGCATGTCGGGGGCGGCGGCGATCACGGCAGCATCGGCGGCGACGGCGTCGCTATCGACCAGCGCGACCCTGACGAACGCGGTCTGATCGGGCGCGCGCTTCTGTACGATTCGGATGATGTATTTGCCGGGCTTGTAGATCGGATGTCCCGACTCGGCGAAGCCGGGCAGGCGATGCCAAGGCCCCGGCGTATGCCCCGAAGGCTTCTCGCTGCGGCTCATGGCTGTTCACCGCGAGCTTGGGCTAGGGCGGCGAACGCGGCCTGCATCAGCGGCTTGAGCGGCGCGTCAACGGGGCCGGGAACGTCGTGGTAGCTCAGGAGATCGGCTAGCGCCTCCTGCAATGCGGAGACGATTGCCTCCCTGTCGAGAAAGAGGTCATAGACAGCGGCGGCGGCATTCTCGGCCGCGCCATCCGAGCATCCGGTGTTGAACCAGATGCGCCCACGGATTTCCTCCAGCAGGCTCGCGGCGCAAGCAACCTCAGGCTGCGGACGGGCGACTTGCTCGCCCGAAGGCACTCCAATGCTTTCTTTCCCCGACATCTATTCCGCCCTGGAAGAAGAGGGGGTGTGGTCCCCGGAAATGACGACGCGCATGCGGTCTTTCGGCGCTTCAAAAATGATTTCGCCGGTCTCGCTGTCTCGAATGACCTTGCCGTCGCTAGGTGGCGCGATGCTCTCAATGACCTGAACCGGCTGACCGAAACTGTTAGTTGTCTCGTAGTGCCGGTGCGGGAACTGGTGCTGGCAGGCTGGATTATTGCAGAGGTCGCTCATCAGAAGCCCACCCGCAGGCGCTCGGCCCGCATCTCGGCGCGGTATTCCATCGCTTCGTGGTAGTCAGCGGCAGCTTCCTCGGCGGCGTGGGTCAGCAGGTCCGCCATCAGGCGTTCGCTGCCCTCGATCATCTGGACGCACTCGTCCGCGAAGTCGTCGTCCGAGATGAAGCCATAGCCCATGCCCCACGGGCGCGGCTTGCCCTCGACCTTCTCCAGGCGAATGTCGTCAATCTCGTCCGGGTCGGCAGGCTGGCCGCCGCTGGCGTAGGACGGTCCCCGCGCGGGCGCGCCCCAGGTCACGGCGTAGGAGACTTCAACTTCGACCTCGGCGGTCGTCACGTCGCCGCCCCAGGAGAGCGTGGTGGCGTAGGTGTAACGGCGGCTCATATCAGCACCGCCTTGACCGGCTCTTTGGGAGCCTCGCGCCGCTCAATGATCGACCAGAGCGCGCGTTGCGTGGCGTCGTCGGCCTGGACCAGGAAATCGGCCGGCGAGGTGCGGAACCGGCGCCAGCGCTCGGCATCCATCTGCAGGCCCGTCGATTGCATGGCGGCCTCGATCTCGTATCCGTCGATGCAGTGCAGGATGCGAATTCGGTTCAGGAATTTGCGGAGGTCGGCCGCACTTTCGTCCATCGTGCCCATGGCTACGCAGCCCTCGTTCCAGAATTGATCACCCCCACCACTTCCTGAGCCCTACGTAAGGAGGAAGCTTGGGAGCGGAGCCTTTCGGCTTCGGCCATGGCGTCGGCGGCGAGCTTCGTGCAGGCGAGTTCCTCGCGGTCGTAGCTGCGGGTCACGGCGTCCTCGCCCCAGCGCAACCGGCGCCCGGCGGCGAGCCCTGCAGCATCGGCTGCGGCGGCCATGTGGCGCTCGGCCTCGGCGTCCTTGTCGGCGGCCATGAGCCCCAGGCGGAAGCACCGTTCGTCCGTGCTCTCCGTGGCTTCCTTCGCCGCGCCGTAAGCCCTGCCCGCGGCCAGGACCACATCCGGCTCCGCATAGCCGAAGAGGGCGTCGAGGAAGGCCTCGCGGGTGCGGGTGATGTCGGGGGATGCGGTGTGCATCGGTGTCTCCGTTGATGGAGACACACTACCGGGGTATTTTTACCCCGTCAACAGGAAAGGGGTATTTGTACCCCGTTTTCAGAAATCGGGGTCGTAAGCGCCGCGCACCAAGCCGGCCACGCGTACCTCGACATCCTCTTCACCCTCGGTCCCGCCGTTCAGGGTGATGGGCTTGTTCCACCGCTCTTCCGTCGACCGCCCCCAGAACAGCACTTGGCCGTCGTCGGTCACTTCCACCTGCTTGATAGTCCGCTCGCGCAAACGGCCGCCAACCCTGGTGCGTTCAAGGACGACCCAGTGCTTATCCTGGGGGACGTAACCCATCGCTTCCGCGTCGATGACGTGGGCGAAGTGGCCGTCAGGAATCTTTAGGTTGGCTGAGTTCCCGCGCACGACCTCCAGCCATTGGGGGATGGCGGCATATCGGGGATCTGGGGCGACGGGGAAAATCCCCTCGACGGGCGGCTCTTCGATCTCGTTCTCAAACCAGACCCCGGCCGCCACCTGGTAGCGCACGGGGAGGAAACGAGACCGCGCTTGCTCTGGGTCGCCGCCGGCGAAGCCCTCCTCATCATCGGCTCCAGACGCGATCTGATCGACGCTGACCGCCAGGCTCTTAGCGATCTTGGCGAGCGTGTCCCGCCTCGGGTTCTGGCTCTTCCCGCTCAGTATCTCGCGCACGAGATAGCCATTGCGCCCGTCCGTGATCTCCAAGGAGACCTGCCGCGGCGTCTTTCCCTTCGCCTGAATGAGGGCGCGGAGCGCCTCGCGGTCTATCCCAGCCATGGCGGGGATCATGGTTTGCCCCCGGCTGATCGCGCAGGGGTAACTGTACCCCATTGACGGCGGGGTAAACATACCCCAGTATAGTGAACCATGACGATTGCCGAGTTCATCCAGCGCTGTGACGCCTTCTGCGCGACCCACGAGGTCAGCCGGGTCTGGCTGTCAAAGCGCCTGCTGGCCAACACGGATCGCCTTGAAAAGCTGGCGGTCGGCAAGGTCGACATCGGCGTCAAGCGCCTCGAGCGCGCCATGGCGGACCTGCGGGCTCTGGAAACCGAGCGCGACGCTGGCCGCGAGCCGCACCCCGGGGCCGCCGCATGAGCGCGATCTATTTCATTCGGCCTGTCGGGCAGCTCGGACCGATCAAGATCGGTTTCTCGCGCTGGCCGCACGACCGTCTGAAAACCTACGCGACGTGGTCTCCGGTCCCGCTGGAGATTGTGGCCACGATCCCCGGCAACCATACGCTTGAGCGGCGCCTTCATCACCGCTTCGCCGCCGATCGCAGCCATCACGAATGGTTTCACGCGACCGGCGCCCTTCTCGCGATCATCGAGACGGCGCGGAACGGGACGTTCTGCGCGGATGGTCTGCCCGAACCTCGCGCACACTGGCGAGGACGCCGGATGCCCGCCGCCGCAACGAGGGCCGGCCTGATGTGCCGACGACTGGGGCGGTTGCGCAAGGGCGGCATTCCGATCCCGCCTGAGGTCGAAAAGGCGTCCCACACTTATCGCTGCACGCCTGACGAGACCGCCCGGCGCCGCGCCATCGTTGAGCAATTCGTTCTCGCGCACTCCGAACGGAGCGCCGCCTGATGTCCCGCATCCTCTACGCCCTCCTGTTCCTCGCCATCCTCTGGCCGTCCCTGACCTGGGCCTGCCGGACGGCGGATGAATGGTTCCAAACCCGCCATGAGGAACGGACCCGCCAACGCACCGGCGCCCTGCGCAAGAGAAGGGCGTTTTAGGTCATGCCTATCCGTCCGGAAGAGAAGGCGCGCTACCCGAAGGACTGGAAGGCTATCAGCCTGGAAGTGCGCGAGCGCGCCGGGTGGCGCTGCGAGGGATCGCCCCGCTTTCCTGATTGCCGAGCCGAGAATGCGGCGCCCCATCCGGTCACCGGGTCCAAGGTGGTGCTGACGGTCGCCCATCTCGACCACACACCGGAGAACTGCGGCGAGCCGGGCAATAGGCCGAACCTCAAGGCTTGGTGCCAGCGCTGCCATCTCGTCTACGACGCCCCGCATCACGCGAAAAACGCCGCTCGGACGCGGCGCCTGAAGCTCCCCCAGGCCGACTTGGTAGACCTGCTTGAAGGGGCGATCGCGTGATCCAGGCCTCACCCCTTCACGTCCCCGCCAGCCAGCCCTCCCAGCCCCAGCGCGGACGTGTGGGCGCCCACGGTCTTTCCCTTCCTGGGGCCGTGGGCGTCCAACATTCTCTCCATCAGCATCGCGCTCGCCAAAGCGCTTTGCCGTTCCCGCATGCGGTTCAGACCCGCAGCGGCCCGGGGCTCTCGCCGAGCCCACAGTGTGCACGCGCCGGCGACGGTCGCGTGCTGCATCATCTGACAGAACCAAGGGTCGGCTATCCGGTCGTCCACCTCCGCGCTCCCGCTCCGCTGGTCACCTCGTGGGTCAAACCATGAGGGCCGCGGCTTTGAAAATCTCATCCGAATTCATCCGGAAATCTTCACCGGACCTGACCACCAAGAACGCGTGGGCGCAGATCGCCCGGCGCAAGTTCTATGGGCAGAACATCGTCAAGGCGGCGCAGGCCTATTTTGACCTGACCGAGGGGCAGGCGAGGGGACTCGTCTATGCCTCGATCACCCAACCGACCATTGACCACATCCTGAAGCGGAACCCTGTCGAGGGCTTCGAGCTCTCGCTTGAAGTGGCCGCTATCGTCACCGGCCTCAAGCTGGAGGAATATCTCGACCACAGAGCCAGGGAGGCCGCGCGTGCAAAAGCCGAATGGGAAGCCGCCGAACGCCGTCTGGCGACTTTGCGTGCTTGCGTTCCTGACGGCAGTGGAGTGGCTCGGATCGGTGCTGGAGCGCTGGGGCCGGTCGGGACAGAAACTTCAAGTCTGGGCGCTGGAGCGCCGGGCGAAACTCTAGAGCTTCATCGAGACAAACGCCTCCGGAAGACCGGCGGCTGACCTACGGCAGTCCGGCGCCGTGGGCCGGTCGGGGTATTTCTGGGGGCTGAGATGGACTTCTTGTCCTTTCCGAAGATCGCGCGCCTGTCACGCGAAGTCATCGTCACCGAGAAGATCGACGGTACAAACGCACAGGTCTTCATCCGCCGCTTGCTGGACGATGAGGAAATGCCGACGCGCTCGCCTATCGTGGCCGTGCGTGGCGACCTCCTGATCTATGCCGGATCGCGGTCGCGGTGGATCACGCCCGCTGACGACAACTTCGGCTTCGCCGCCTGGGTTCACGATCACGCCGACGCGCTCGCGAGGCTCGGCGAAGGCCAGCATTTCGGCGAGTGGTGGGGCGCCGGCATCCAGCGCCGCTATGGGCTCTCCGAGAAGCGTTTCAGCCTCTTCAACGTCTCGCGCTGGGGCGATGAGCGTCCCGCCTGCTGTCACGTCGTCCCGACACTCTACCGCGGCCCGATGGACACCGTCGCCGTGGACGAGGTGCTCGACGTCCTTCGCGTCAGCGGTTCGGCCGCCGCGCCCGGCTTCATGAAGCCCGAGGGCGTGATCGTCTTCCACGTAGCCGCCAACGTCGGTTTCAAGAAGACGCTTGAGAAGGACGACCTTCCCAAAGCGCTGGCCGACGCCGCGTAGCCATCAACATCAGCAGGGGGCAAGAGCCATGTTCGCTTGGCTGTTTCAGCGCGCAAAACCTGAGCGTAGCCACGGAGATTTCCCGGCCGCCTACGAACGCTACCAGAGCGCCTGCCGCCGCGGCGATACCCGCGCCCAGCACGAAGCGTGGCCTGCGCTCAGGGATGCGATGACGGCCCGGCTGAGGGCTCGCGCATGAAGGGTCCTCTCACCATCACCTTGACCTATCCGCCGTCCAACAATCGGCTCTGGCGCTACGTCGGCGCCCGTCCGATCAAGTCCCGCGAATACCGGGAATGGATCGACCTGAACCGCGCAGGCTATCTCGCGCAAGCCGCCGGCGGCGCCTGCCGTCAGGTCGAGGGTCCTTACGAATTGACCATCCTGGCGACCGCGCCGGACAAGCGTCGGCGCGACCTGGCCAACCTCGAAAAGGCCACCTCCGATTTCCTCCAGCACGTCGGCATCGTCTCCGACGACTGCAACTGCTGCGTCCTGCACATGGCCTGGATCAAGGCCGAGGGCGCCGGCGTCACCTGCACAATCCGTCCCCTCAACGGAGGCCACAATGCCTAGGATCAACTGGACCGAAGAACGCCTCGCCCTGTTGCGCCGCTTGGTCGCCGAGAAGAAGACCGCATCCCAGATCGCGGCGGTGATCGGCTGCACCCGCAACGCTGTGTCTGGCAAAGCCAACAAGATCGGCCTCAGGCTGGAGAGCAACTTCTGGCGGCCCGAGAAAGTCGAGCGCTTGCTGGCCCTGATCGCCGATGGGCGGTACGCCGACGAGATCGCCATCGAGCTCGAATGCAAGCGCGGCGCGGTCTACGACAAGGCCTATCACCTCGGCGTCAAGATCGCGGTGAAGCGGTCGGGACCCACACGGTCACCGTCCAACCACGCCCGCGCGTTCCAGCATGGCGCCGGATGCGTGAACAGCGGCAAGCCCACCCCGCCGCGCAGCCCCATCACCACAGGCCCGACGGCGGACTCCCTCAACGTCCGCATGTGGGACCCCGCGTTCAAGGGCAACTGCTGCGCCTGGGCGACGGGCGAGGATGCGGGCGGTTTCCTGTTCTGCGCCGCCAAGAAGCTTCCGGGCTTCCCGTACTGCCGGCCCCACGCTCAGGCCGCATACCGGCCCGCACCGCCCCGTCCGCCATCGGCTGTGAAGGACAGCGCCCGGCGTGAGCCGCGCGAAGACGAGGGCGAGCCCAAGCCGCTAGATTTCGGGAGAGCGGCGTGATCGTCGAAAAGCGCTCCCTCACCCGGCGCACGTCGCTCGAGCAGCACATGCAGAGCGCCCTCGACTCCGTCCGCGCCGAAGTGATCGACGACGCCGTCTCCGACGCCATGAACGTGGTGGAAGGCATTCCAGCCGATCTGCGCATGAAGGCGCTGCAGAAGCTCCGCCAGCGGGTCTGCGAAGCCCTCGGCCACCAAGAAAAGGCAATGCCTGCAGTCGCCCTCCTGACCCCTCGGGAGCGGGCGGAAGCGGTGTTCGGCGGGAGGGATGCGGCGTGAAGTACGGCTCCGTCTGTTCCGGCATCGAGGCCGCCTCCTGCGCCTGGCATCCGCTCGGCTGGCGCGCGTCGTTCCTCGCCGAGATCGAACCCTTCCCCCGCGCGGTGCTCAAGCACCACTACCCGGAGACGCCGCTGCATGGCGATTTCACGACGATCCAAGCCGGCGAATACGACACAATCGACCTTCTGGTCGGAGGAACACCTTGCCAGTCTTTCAGCGTCGCGGGTCTCCGAGGCGGACTGGACGATGAGCGCGGTAACCTGGCCCTCGAATATCTTAGGCTGGCTGACCGCCTGCGGCCCCGATGGCTGGTTTGGGAGAACGTCCCCGGCGTCCTGTCGTCGAACGGAGGACGGGACTTTGGAGCCATTCTCGGGGGCATGGTCGAACTCGGGTATGGGTTCGCGTACCGAGTGCTTGACGCTCAGTTCTTCGGAGTGGCCCAGCGTCGCCGCCGTGTGTTCGTTGTCGGACACGCTGGAGACTGGCGACGTGCCGCAGCGGTTCTTTTTGAGCGCCACGGCCTGTCGGGGTATCCTTCGCCGCGCCGCGAAGCGGGGGAAGGAACTCCCGCAGACGTTGCGCACAGCCTTAGAGCTGGCGGCTTCGATGCGTCCGAAGACGGAACGGGCAGAGGCACGCCCCTAGTCGCCGGAACGCTGGGCGCCAACGGAAAGGCTGCCGGCTCGGCGACACAACAAGACGCCGAGAGTGGGCTACTGATCGCGTTCGATACCACTCAGGTGACGAGCGCCCTAAACAGGAGTGACCCGAGGCCAGGCGACCCGTGCCACCCGCTGGCGCGAGGGGCCCATGCGCCGGCAATCTGCTTCTCCTCCAAGGACCACGGCGCCGATGCCGAGGCTGATCTTGCCCCCACGCTTCGGGCAGGAGGTCATGACGGTTCGCACGCCAACGCGGGGGCTCCCCCAGCCATCGCCTTCGCCCTTCGCGGCCGTGATGGCGGCGCCATTCCGGAAGTGGGTGGTGACCAGATCGGCGCGCTCCGCAGCGCCTCCGGTGGCTCGAGCCGTGATTACATTGCCGGTACGGTTCGTAGCCACACTCGGCCAGGCTCTAACGAGGTGGGCAGCATTGTCCAAACGAGCGCCGTCCGTCGCCTGACGCCCCGCGAGTGCGAACGCCTCCAAGGATTCCCCGACGACTACACCCTGATCTCCTGGCGCAACGGCATGGCCCCTGACGGCCCTCGCTACAGGGCGCTCGGCAACTCGATGGCCGTCCCCGTGATGGCCTGGATCGGACGCCGGATCGAAGCGGTCGACTCCCTCCTCTCCACCGATGTGAGGGTGGCGTAGATGGCGCGAGAGGAAATCATCGGGGAATGCCGCCTCCTACATGGCGACTGCCGCGAGCTAATGGGCTCGCTCGAGGTCGACCACGTCATCAGCGATCCGCCCTATGAGGACGAATTACACGCGGGGGCTAAAGAGCAGCGGATCACTCGCGCAGATGGTCGCGCGATGCACGGGGATCTTGGGTTCGCGGGGATCAACGCGCAGCGCGCAGAAATCGCGGCGAGAGTGCGCCAAATTTCGTCCGGCTGGGCTATCCTTTTCACCCTCGCTGAAGGCGTCCGCGCGTGGCGTGACGACCTGCAAACAGTTGGCGCGAAGTGGGACACGACCTGTTTTTGGGTCAAGCCAGACGCTAGCCCGCGATTCAACGGCCAAGGCCCCGCGCGCGGCGCTGAGTGCTTCGTTACGGCATGGTGCGGGCCCGGATACCGCCGCTGGAACGCCGGCGGCAAGCGCGGCGTCTACGTCCACTGCGTAAATACTGGTCGCCAGGGCGAGCACCCTACCGAGAAGCCGGTCCCGCTGATGATGGAGATCCTGGGCGACTTCACGCGCCCGGGCGAAACCATCTGCGACCCGTTCATGGGCTCGGGCACGACCGGAGTGGCCGCCGTCAACCTCGGCCGGAAGTTCATCGGCATTGAGCAGAACGAGCGTTGGTTTGACCTCGCCTGCCGTCGCATCGAGGCCGCCAACAAGCAGCCCCGCCTATTCGACGAGCCCATGCCCAAGCCCATCCAGACCAAGATGTTCGGAGGCGATGCCGCATGACCTCCCTAAACTTAAACCCCTCCAATGAAGAGAAGGCGGGGGAGGGGATGTTCCGCATCGTCTCCTCGATGGCGCGACGGTACAGCCGCGATCCGGCCACGCGCACGACGTCCTCCCGTCATCTGCTGATCGCCGCCATCAACCTCTACGCCGGCCATACGAGCCCGGGAGAAGCGGCGCTGATGGCTGCGGAGGCGATCGCCGATCTGGCCGCCAGCGAGCGCAGGGAGGGCAATCGGTGAGCCTGCTGACCCTCGTCGCCGACAAGCTGGACCAACTGCCGAGCAGCCTGGAGGCCGAGCAGGCGCTGATCGGCTGCGCCCTCTACACGAACGACGCGTTCCACGAAGTCGGGGCCCTGGAGCCGAAACACTTCGCCGAGCCGATCCATGGCCGCATCTGGCAGGTGTTCGCCGAGCGGATGTCGATCGGCATAGCGGTTGACCCGATCTGGCTGCACGACCGTCTCAAGGACGATGCCGCACTGACCGAGCTCGGCGGCAAGGTCTACCTCGCCGACCTGATCCAGAATGCCCCGCCCGTGTTCATGGCCAAGGCCCACGCCGAGACCATCATCGACCACTATGTGCGCCGACAGTTGATCGCAGCGGCCGGCGAGATCGCTGCGTCCGCGCGGGACCGCACCATTCCCGGGTGGGACCACCTTGGCGCCGCTGAGCAACAACTGTTCGCCCTCTCCGAGCGCGGCCCGGCCGGCGGCGGTTTCGTCGAGTTCGGCGAAGCGCTGGATAAGGCCATGGACATGGCTGCGGCGGCCTATGACAGGCGAGGGGAGGTCGCGGGCCTATCCACCGGCCTTATCGACCTGGACGCTATGCTGGGGGGCCTACACCCGTCCGACCTGATTATCCTGGCCGGCAGGCCCTCAATGGGCAAATCGGCCCTCGCCACGAACATTGCCTTCCACGCCGCTAGGAAAGGCGAGCACGTCGCCCTCTACTCGCTGGAGATGTCCGAGGAGCAACTGGCGGGGCGCATCCTAGCCGAAGTCTCGGGCGTGCCTTCGGACCGCACCCGAAAAGGCCAGATCGACGCCATGGAGTTCGGCCGGCTCCGAGAGGCGCGCGACGAAATCCGCCGGACGCCCCTGCACATCGACGCCACCGGCGGCCTTCCGCTAGCCAAGCTCTGCGCCCGCGCCCGACGCCTGCACCGCAAGCTCGGCCTCGGCCTGGTGGTGGTCGACTACCTGCAGCTGGTCACCGGGGGCGGCCACTTCGACAACCGCGTGCAAGAGGTGTCGATGATCACCCAGGGGCTCAAGGCCCTGGCGAAGGAACTCGGCGTTCCGGTCCTGGCCCTGTCGCAGCTCAGCCGCCAGGTCGAGAGCCGCGAGGACAAGCGTCCGCAGCTCAGCGACCTGCGCGAATCCGGCTCGATCGAGCAGGACGCCGACATGGTGTGGTTCGTCTACCGGGAGGAATACTACCTCGGCCGGTCGGAGCCCCGCGAGGGCACCGCCGAGCACCTGAAGTGGTGCGATGACATGTCCAAGGTCCAGGGCCTTGCCGAGGTGATCATCGGCAAGCAGCGCCACGGCCCGATCGGCACCGTGAAGCTGGCCTTCAACTCCGACCTGACCAAGTTCGGCAACCTCGCCCGCGAGAACCGGTTCGGCGGCCAGGTCGTGGACTTCAGCGAACCGCGGGGAGGGCGCGAGTGAAAGCCGACGCCTGGATGCCGTTTTACCCTGCGGACTACCTGCGTAAGACCATGCGTCTGACGCGGGACCAGCACGGCGGATATTTCCTGCTTCTGCTAGCCTGCTGGGATGGCGGAGGGCGGCTCCCGAATGACGAGTCTGAACTCGCCGCCATCGTGAAAGCAAGCACGTCCGAGTGGCGTAAGCTTGCCCCGAAGCTACTTCCGTTCTTCTCGGTCGAGGGTGAGTGGCTAGTGCATGGGCGGGTGCTTGAGGAGTATGAGAAGGCCGCGCGCATGGCCGAGACAAGCCGCGCCAACGGTCGAAAGGGAGGGCGCCCACGCAGCCAAGAGCCAAGCGGAAACAAACCCGACGGCAATCCCCCAAATAACCCAGCAGGTTTTCTCCAGGATACCCAGCGGGGTACCCAGAGTGAAACACCCGCGTTGGTCGCGCGACCTTCACCTACACCAGAAGATAAGGATGCTGACGCATCCTTTGTCGCCGGCAAGCCGAACGACGCAGTCCGCATCGCCGTAGACGAGTGGAACGCGTTGGCTGCTAGGCTTGGCCTCCCTCAGGCCAGGACCATCGACAGGTCACGGAAGGCCGCGATACATGCCCGCCTCTCGGAAGGCGGAATGGATGCCTGGCGCCAGGCCCTGGCCGCTGTCGAACGCAGCGATCACTGCCGTGGTCAAAACGACCGCGGCTGGAAAGCTGACATCGACTTCGTCTGCCAGCCGAAGTCATGGCGCAGGCTATTGGAGGGCTTCTACGGAGGCGCTCCCGTGCAGGCCGCAGCGGCCGTTCCAGAGTTCACTGGACCTGCTGAGATAAGGCGCGCGGTTGTCGCCTCAGGTGCTGATGGCGAGCGCGTTGCCCTGGGCTATCTCGACCCCTGCGGGTGGGACGCTGGTCGGCGGCAGGTAATCGCGCCGAATTCCTTCATGGCCAAAACGCTGGAGGCCAAAGTCGGCGCAGCGTTGCGCGCCGTCGGCGTGCACATTGTCGTCAATGATCAGCCAGAGAGGAAAAGCGCGTGAAGCCCATCGAGACTAAGTGGAAGGGCTATCGCTTTCGGTCACGCACCGAGGCGCGCTGGGCGGTGTTCTTCGACGCCCTCGAACTCAAGTTCGAGTATGAACCGGAGGGGATTGTTCTTCCGTCCGGACCATATCTTCCAGACTTCAGGTTCTCTACTTTCGACCAGATCAAACTGTGGGAAGATGACAATCCCGACTTCAATCGCAACTATTGGCTTGAGGTTAAAGGTCAGTCGCCTACCGATGACGAAAAGAGAAAGTGCTGGGAGCTTGCGTGTGCCTCTCACGAGTTGGTCTTCCTTGCCGTCGGCGCGCCGGACTCTACTCCGCAACTGCTGCTTTTCAGAGATACTGAGGACTACCCGTACCATCAGTTCCGGCAGCGCGAAGACGGCCTCGGTTATTTCTCGAGCTGTTCCCAGCGCGGCGGCCTTTGCCTCTCGTTTCCGTCTGCCAAGCCTGTGGTGGACCCGGAGACCGGCGAGCAGTTTCCGCCAAACCGGCAGGGCTGGCTTGGCCACATCCACGAAGCCGACTCCTATCCCAGCACAGACGGCCATTGGCGACCGGTGATCAGCCAAGCCTTCCAGAAGGCTTACGACGCCTCGCGCTCGGCGCGCTTCGAGTTCGGCGAGACCGACAAGAGGTGGCCGTGACCATCGCCGATCCAACCACCAAGTCGAGGAGCGCCGCATGAACGCCGAGACCAAGCCGAGGGTATCGGTGCTCATCCAGTTGCCGGAAGGAGAACGAGGATGGCCGGCGCATCAGCTCCAGCGCGTCGAGAAGCTGTTGCGGCGCGTGGCGGACCCGACCGTGTCCAAGCATCGGAAGGAAGCGGCCAGGGACGAACTGCGGGCGATGGAGGAGGGTAGGCGGTTGGGCGAGGAGCATGACGCCCTGGCGCTGCGCTTCGCCGAGTTGGAGGTGCTGGAACGGGCCCGCGATCCCGAGGCCAAGGAAGTGGTGGAAACCGCCAAGTCCGGGCGCCGACGCATCCTGACCCGAGATGGGCTGGAATCGCTGCTGCAGGCCAACGCCATCACGCCGCTGCAGTACGTCGCCGGGCTCCGCTACCGCGACCTCTACGAGGCCACCGAACGCTCGATCAAGTCGAACCTCGACCGCTCGATTTCAGGCTCAGAGGATAAGCGCAAGCTGGAGGACGTGGGCCAGAAGATCCAGGCCAGGAACCGGCTCGAGGCGAAGGTGCAGGCGGCCGGAAACGGTCGGTTGCTGAACACCCTCCGCCGCATCGCGGGAGAAGGGCGCACGATCAGCAACATCTCAACGGCGAAGAGCCAAGATCGCAAGCTCAACGGCGATGCCCTGCGGATAGCCCTCGACGTGTGCGCTGACCATTGGGGCTTGCACTGATGGTCTACCAACGCGATCCCGCGCTTGACGCCGAGCACTTCGTCTACGTCATCGGCATCGACAACGGCCCCCACAAGATCGGCATCGCGAAGGACGTGGAAAACCGGCTGGGGCAGTTGCAGAACGGGAACCCATTTCGGCTGCACATAAGGTTCAAGCTCACAACGACCTTCGGTGCGGCATGTCAGGTCGAGCAAATGGCCCATTGGCTCATCCGAAACAGGAGAATGATGGGCGAGTGGTTCAGTGTCGATGCCGCGTCTTGCGAGCGCGTTGTTGTGCGAGCCGCCCAACTGGTGGAGCAAGGACATAGCGCCCTTTGGTTTCGGGTTGAGGAGCAGGACCGCGCGGCCAAAGAGGCTTTACAACAACCGCGAGCACCGAAGCGGAAGAGCAAGCGAGAGCCATACGACCCACTGGCGGCTCACCGTTACAAGCGGGCTTGACGAAATCGGCAGCTAAGCTGTATCTTTAGGCACCGTCGCTTAGTGCGACCAGATCGGCCCCAGCTTCATTGCGGGGCCGTTTCGATTCCAAGGACATCGCCATGGCTCTCAGCTCCTATCTGTTGGGCGCGCTCGCGTGCGCGCTGATCGTGTCCGTTTCGTACAGCATCGTCGCCGCGCCGCTCCGGGCGGTCATCCGCCAGAGCCGCTACGTCTGGTGCGACCTGATCGTGCCGGCCATCGCCGCCGCCTTCGCCCCCGACCGCATGTTCCCGCGCTGGCTGGTGCGCGGCGAGGTCGACGCCGTTGGCATGGTGCATCGCTCGCAGGTGATCCACTTCCAGGCCCAGCGCGAGCGCCGCGTTCACCAGCGCCGCCAGGCCGCCAGTTCCGGCTCCATCGGCGCCGGGCTGATCGCCGCCTAAACCAAGTTCACCGCCGGAGCGCTTAGGCGCGGCTTGAGACAGCCACCGGCGACCAAACTGCGGCCATAGCTCAAGGGTAGAGCCGCAGCCTTCCAAGCTGAGGATCGGGGTTCGAATCCCCGTCGCCGCTCCACTTCATGCAGGTCCGCTGGTCGCGGCCCCGGCCGGGTTGATCGCCGGCAGCGAAGGGTGGGGTTCGATCCCCTAACCTGCTCCACCATCTCCGACCCTGCCCAGTACAGGACGACCGGAGACCTTCTGGCGTGAACGCCAGAGCAAAGACCCTCGCCAACCCCGAAAGGGCGGGACTGGAGATGACCTGCCTCCGCGCTGTCTGTCAGCGCTAGGGGGAGGCGAGGGCGATCAGTTCACCGGTCCCGACGGCTTGCCCACAACTGGGCTTGCAACGGTAGCGAAGCCGGCGGCCAAGCTGTCGGCTTGACCTTGGTCGAGTTCGAAGCTCAGCCGAGCGCCTTGTTCGAGCTCAACCGTGAAGATGATCTGCCCGTTGGGGCCGCGCCCGAGTTGGACTTGTTGGGCGGCCAGCACGAAGGGATGGTGCCCGGTCAGTCCGGGGTCGGGCTTTGGAATGGCATTGAGAGCAGCTACGGCCACGTAAAACATCATCTGCATGGGCAGCGCGACATTGACCATCGTGCCGCCATTTGGGTCCGGATTGGTGCGTTGAAACTGCAGGATCGCGAAAGCACCGTCGTTCACCGACTGACTAGTCACCCCCTCGGCCGATATAGCCCTGATCTCACTCATCGCTTCTGCCCCTTCTGGGAAACCCGAAGATAGCGGCTGGCGAGATTGTTCTCGATGTCGCCGACCTCGGTCCAGCGGGACTTGGGGGCCGTCACGCACCGAACGACTATCCCGCCTAGCCCGTCGTCCACGTCAACAACCTCGTGGACATCGGTCCCGTCTCGGGTGACCAGTTCGCCCTTTAGGAAGGGTGGATTTTCGCTCATCGCTTCACCTTGTCGGGCTTGAGGCGCGGCACGAACTTCGGCCGCACGTCGTCGAACGTCATCCGTCCCGGCGTCGCTGCCGGCTTGGCCGCTTCTACGCGGGCCTTTTGAGCCGCCAGGCCCTTCGCCAGTTTCTGCGTCGCCCTCCGACTTCCGCTCTCGTCGATGTGCGCTGCCAGCGCTTCGGCGATCACGGCATTCCGGCTGCGCTCGGATGCCTCGGCCTCAGCGTCCAACCGCTTGAGCAGCGAAGGCGCGATGCGCACGGCGATCTGGACAGGCTCTTCGGCGGGCTTCGGTCTGGGCATGGCGTAGACGATATCATCTACGCGTAGGCGATATCAACAACGAACGGACCCGATCATGTTCGGCAAAGAACCCAAGATCAGGTTCATCGGCGATCTTCAGCACCTGACCATCGGCCCGGACGACCGCTTCGTCCTGACCTGCGAACAGCGCCTGTCGCCCGAAACGGTCAAGCGCATCAAAGCCGAGTGGGAGAAGTTCGCTGGCGACGGCGTCAAACTGCTAGTCCTGGACGGCGGCGCGAAACTCGGCGCCATCAACGTCAAGGTTCAGCGCATCCCGGACTGCGCTACCGAGGGTCATCCGCTCGCGGTGCCGAACTGATGCGATCGTTCGACATCGAGCGCGCCATTCTGGTCGTGGGCGCATCCCTGATCCGCCTTGGTGCGCTCGCTGAACTGGCCATCGCCATCTTTGCCGCGACGCAGCTCTACGCCGCGATGCACCACCACTAGGCCGTGCGTCCCGACCAGCGCAGCCCAGAAGCTGCGGCATACAGGAAGCTCTACCAGACAGCCGAGTGGCGAGCGCTCCGCAAGGCCCAGCTTCAATGCCAACCGATCTGCGAGCGCTGCCGGGCCAAGGGCTTCGTCGTCAGCGCCACCGTCGTCAACCACCGTAAGCCCCACAAGGGCGACGCCAACCTGTTCCGTGATCCGACGAACCTCCAGTCGGTCTGCCAGCCTTGCCACGACGGCCCCATCCAGGCCGAGGAGGCGAGCGGCCAAGAGAACGACCGCCATGGCTTCTCGTCCGCCGTCAGCAACGACGGCTTTCCCACTGACCCGCGCCATCCCTTCAACCGATGGCATGGATGGGGGTATCGAAGGCCAATGGGCGCGAGTGCCGAAACCGGGCCGACCCAAAACGCACGCATCCACAATTCAGAACATGAGTTCACATGGCTCGGCCAAGATTGCCGGCAGCTAAGGCAGAAACGAGCGGCGCAGCCGTAAAAAACCCTGACCGGTTCAGAGGCCGACAGGCGCCGAAGCGCACCAGGCCGTTGGGCAAGCCGTACGCCAGCATGACCGAGCCGCAGTGCGCGGCGTGGGAAGAGTTCCGCACCGATCTGCCGTGGCTGAACAACTCGCACCGGGCGCTGCTTCGGCTGGCCTGCATCCTCCAGGTCAGGATGGAAGAGCCGGACGTTGGCGTGAACCAGATCCAGACCTTAAGCGCGATCCTGTCCAAGCTTGCGGCGACGCCGGTCGATGAAACGAAGGTCGGCCAGACGGATGACGAGGACGAAGACCCGGCCGATCGCTTCTTCAACTGACCGCACGACGCAGTACGCGCTGGATGTAGCGGAAGGGCGTATCGTTGCCGGCCCGCATGTCCGCGACGCCGCCAGGCGACACCTGGACGACCTCGAGCGCGGCCATGAGCGCGGCCTGAGATTCGACACCGAGGCGGCCGACCGCATCTTCGGGTTCTTCGAAACGGTCCTGCAGCTCAGCGAGGGCCAGTTTGAGGGTCAGCCGTTCCGGCTGCATCCGTCCCAGGCGTTCATCCTGGGCTCGATCTTCGGCTGGAAGCGGCCGGACGGCAACCGTCGGTTCCGCCGCGCCTACGTCGAGCAGGGCAAGGGCAATGGCAAGTCACCGCTTGCGGGCGGAATAGGTCTCTACTGCCAGACAGCGGACGACGAGGCCGGCGCGGAGATTTACGCCGCCGGCGCCCGCAAGGAGCAGGCCGGAATCCTGTTCCGCGACGCGGTCAAGATGGTGCGCAAGTCGCCGGCCCTGGCCAAGCGGCTTCAGTTCAGCGGTGGCCCCGGACGGGAATACAACATCGCCCACCATCCGTCGGGCTCGTTCTTCCGGCCAATCTCGAAAGAGGCGGGCAAGACCGGCTCCGGCCCGCGGCCCCACGTCGCGCTCTGCGACGAGGTTCACGAGCACCCTGACCGCTCGACGATGGAGATGCTGGAGCGCGGCTTCAAGTTCCGCCGCCAGCCGCTCCTGCTGATGATCACCAACTCCGGCTCAGACCGGAACTCGATCTGCTGGGAAGAGCACGACCACGCGATCCGAGTCGCTCGGCGCGAAATCGAGGACGACAGCACCTTCGCTTTTGTTTGTTCCCTGGATGACGGGGACGACCCGCTCACCGATCCGAGCTGCTGGGCCAAGGCCAACCCACTCCTGGGCGTGACGATCACGCCGGAATACCTCGCCGGGGTCGTCAGTCAGGCCAAGGCCATGCCGGGCAAATTGAACGGCGTGATGCGCCTTCACTTCTGCGTCTGGACCGATGCCGAGGACGCCTGGATCGGCCGGGAGGCGCTGGAGGCGGTTCTTGCGGACTTCGATCCGGAGGAGCACCGCGGCAAGGAAATCGACCTCGGCCTCGACCTGTCGGGAACCAAGGATCTCACGGCGAAGGCCTGCGTCGTGCAGACCGGAGAAATCGAGGTCGAGCGCGAGGATGGAACGACCATCCTCAAGCCGACCTATGACGCCTGGATCGAGGCCTGGACGCCGGCCCAGACCTTGGCTGAGCGGGCGCTTGCCGACCGGGCGCCATACGATGTCTGGGTCGCCGAGGGCCACCTAAGGGCCACGCCGGGGCCGACCGTCCGCATGGACTTCGTCGCCTCCGCGATCGCCGAGGACGACAGCGACTTCATCATCCGGTCCGTGGCCTACGACCGCTACGCCTACCGCAAGCTCTCGGACGAGCTGGACGCCCTTGGCCTGACCTTGAACGAGGTCGAGCATCCCCAGGGTGGCAAGCGCCGGGCCAGGCCGACGGATGCAGAGATCGAGGCGGCGAAGCTGGCCGGTGAGGAACCGCCGGAAGGACTGTGGATGCCGGGGTCGCTGAACACGCTCGAGGAGCTGATCCTTGAGCGGCGTATCCGGCTACTGCGAAATCCCGTGCTCGTCTCGGCCTGCGCGTCGGCGGCGATCGAACACGACCCATTCGACAACCGCTGGTTCTCCAAGCGGAAGGCGACGCAACGCATCGACCCGCTCGTGGCGCTGGCCATGGCGGTCGGGGCCGCGACCCGGACGGTCGGACAAACCCGGCTCGTCTACGAGGAGCGTGGCCTGCTGTTCTTCTAACCCCAGAGGCGCGAACGATGAGCTACTGGTCGCGCGTCGTCGACGCCATCCGCGGCAAGAAGTCGATGACGATCGACGAGTGGTGGTCGGAGTACGGCCCCACGTCCGTCAGCGCCGGCGGCATGGCGGTCACCCAATTGACCGCGCTACAGGTGTCGACCGTCCAGGCCTGTGTTTCGATCCGCGCCGAGGACATCGCCAAGCTTCCGGTTCACGTCTATCGGTGCCTGCCCAATGGCGGCCGGCAGATCGTGGCCGACCACCCGCTGGAGAAGGTGCTTCAGCGCCCGAACGACTACCAGAGCGCCTTCGAGTTCAAGGAGCAGATGCAGGTCTCTATCCTGCTCCGCGGCAACGCCTATGCGGTGAAGCTGCGGGACTGGCGCGGGAACGTCACGGCCCTGATCCCGGTCAACCCAGACCGGGTTTGGATCTACGAGGCCCCTGGCGGTCAGTACTTCTACCAGGTCGCGCGTCGCGGCCTGCACGAGACCGCCGTGCTCGAAGACATGCCTCTGATGATCCCGTCAGAGGACATGCTGCATCTGCGCTGGATGGCGCTCGACAACTCGCTTTACGGCGCCTCTCGGATCGCCCTGGCGCGTGAAGCTATCGGCCTGGCCCTATCTCAACAGGAACTGGCCGGGCGCCTGAGCGCCAATAGCACCAACCTCGGCGGCGTGCTCACGACCGACGGGAAGCTGACCCCAGAAGCCGCCAAGCGCATCGGCGAGGACTGGAAGAAGCGCCGCCAGGGCTTGCAGAACGCCGGCGAGACCGCCGTGCTCGAGCAGGGCCTGAAGTGGCAGCCGCTCGGCATGTCGGCCAAGGACGCCGAGCTGGTCGCCTCGCGTGATTTCCAAGTCCCGGAGATCGCACGCCTCTACCGAATGCCTCTGCACAAGCTCGGTGTTCCGGGCGCCAACGGCGCCACCGTCGAGCAGATGGACCAGGAATACATGAACGGTCCGGTTTCCGGCGACCTTGGGCGCTGGGAAGCAAAGCTGGCTCACGACTTCGGCCTGGCCGAGCAGGGGCTGATCGTTCAGTTCGATACCTCGATCCTCATGCGGGCCAACATGACGGCCCGCTACAACGCCTACCGCACCGGCATCGTCGGGATGTTCATGAAGCCCAACCAGGCCCGCCGCGCCGAAGCGGAATGGGCCGACGGCTGGGAAGACATGGATGGCGGCGACGACCTCTACCAGCCGACCAATGTCGCGCCGATCGGGTTCGAACCGGCCGGCAAGGAAACCGGTCCGGGAAGCGACGTGACCGGAGCGCCCGCAGCGGGCGGCCGTGGCGACCCGGCGGCGACTGAAGACCCCTCCGCGCCACAAGACTGAGCAAGGACGAGCCGAATGAAACGAGCATTTCCCGGCTCCGGCCCGGAGATCGACGCCCGCTATGAGCGCGCCGGCAAGTGGCTTCTGGCCACAATCTACGGCAACGCCGAAGCGCGGACCTGGTGCGACAAGAAGGGCGTGGCGATCCGCAAGGCCCAAGGCGAGGGCATCGGCTCCGGCGGCGGCTTCCTCGTCCCAACTGAGCTTGAAAACGCCATCCTCGACCTGCGCGACAGCTTCGGCGCCTTCCGGCGCCGGGCCTGTGTCTGGCCGATGGGCTCGGACAGTTCTCTCTTTCCGCGCCGCACCGGCACGGCCGCCGCCTTCTTCCTGAGCGAGGGCGGCTCGGCGGCGACCGGTGCCGCGACCTCGACCAACATGGACGGGGTCCAACTCACCGCCAAGAAGTTGGCCGCGCTCGTCACCCTGTCCAGCGAACTGGACGAGGACTCCATCGTCGACCTAGTCGACTACGTCGCCAACGAGATGGCCTGGGCGCTGGCCGCGAAGGAAGACGACTGCGCGTTCAACGGCGATGGGTCTTCGACCTATGGCGGGATGCGCGGCATCGGCCCGCTCGCGACCGACGGCAGCCACGGGACCGCCAACGTCGCCGCCAGCAATGACGCTTTCGCCTCGCTGACCGGCGCGGACCTCGGAAAGCTGGTCGGCGCGGTGCGAGCCTCGGCGCTCCCGCGTGCGGCGTGGTTCGTGAGCGTCACCGGCTTTGGCCAGACGATGGTGCGCCTGGCCTCCGCTGGGGGTGGCGGCCTGCATGAAGGCGAGGCCGACGGCATCCCGACGCCGATGTACCTCGGCTTCCCGGTTGTCATGAGCCAGAAACTGCCGCTCGGCTCCAGCGTCACCTCGGGCAAGGCGATGATGGCGTTCGGCGACATGTACGCCGCCGCCGTCCTCGGCCAGCGCCGCGGCCTCACCATTGCCCGCAGCGACCATCGCTATCTCGACACCGACCAGATCGCCATCCTCGCCACGGAGCGCTTCGACGCCGTGATCCACGACATGGGCGACTCGACCAACGCCGGCAGCCTCGCCGTGCTGGTCGCGCCGTAAGGGACCGCCATGACCATGAAGCTCTTGGACGCAGACGCCTTCCGCGCTGCGGTGAAGGACGGTGGCCAGCAGCCTGAGGCCACGCTGTTCAAGTTCGCCACGGCCGAGCCGCAGCAAGTCGGCGACGAAGCATCGCGCACGCAGCGCTTCGTGTTCTCCGATGCGACGGTCGACCATTCGGGCGATAGCATAGACCCGAAGGGCTGGGACCTCGGCATCTTCAAGCGCAACCCGGTCGCGCTATTCAGCCACATGAGTTGGGAGCCGCCGATCGGGCGTGCGTCCAACGTGAGCGTGCAAGGCGGCGAGCTGGTCGGCGACATCGAGTTCGCCACGCCTGACATCTACGAGTTCGCCGACACCATCTATCGCCTGGTCAAGGGCAAGTTCCTCAACGCCGTTTCGGTCGGCTTCCTGCCGAAGGAGTGGGCGTTCACGTCCGACAAGAACCGGCCGTACGGCATCGACTTCAAGAAGCAGACCCTCCTCGAAATCTCCGTCTGCCCGGTGCCGTGCAATCCCAATGCCCTCGGTGAGGCCCGCAGCATGGGCGTCGACACTCGGCCGCTCCAGGAATGGGCCGAAAAGGTGCTCGACAGCGGCGACACGATCTTCATGCCCCGCAAGGACATCGAGGCCCTTCGCCTCCAGGCCCGGACCGGCGCAGGCGTTCAATACTACATCCAGGGCGACCGCGACGTTTCCGCCAAGGGGCTAGAGCGGATGCGCGAGTCCTTCAAGCGGTGGAGCCAGGACCACAACGAACTGCTCATCCTGGAGCCGGGCTACACGCTGCGCGCCATCGAGGAGACCAAAGCCGGCGAGGACTGGAAATGCGGCGCCGCCCGCGATCTGCCGCTGGACGAAGAGGGCGCCTGGGACGGGGGCACCGCCGAGGCCTCGATCTTCGAACATGCCGGCGGCGATGACTTCGACCCGGCCGAAGCGCGCAAGGGCTTCCTGGCCTACGACGCCTCGGCCCCCAAGCTGCGCGGCTCTTACAAGCTCCCGTTCGCCCGAGTGGCCGACGGCAAGCTAACGGCGATGGCGTCGGGCATCCGCGCCGCCGCTTCCCGCCTGCCGCAATCCGACATCCCAGACAGCGTCAAGGAGACGGGCAGGGCGGTGCTCGACCACTACGAGGCGATGATGAAGCCGGACAAGAGCGTCCAGACGCTGTTGCTCAAGATCGACTCGACCGAAATCAGGGAGGCCGTCGAAGTTGCCCTGAAGGCCGGGCGCCGTGTCTCGGCCGCGACGAAGGCGATGCTGGAGCGGGCCATGAGCTACCACGCCATGGCCACCGACTGCATCAAGTCCGTCCTCGACGATGAGCCGGACGACGAAGTGGAGGAGGGAACCGACCTCGACGACGGCGGTGGCACGCCGGAGCCGAGCGCGGTCGGGCCCGATGACCCCGTCGACATGACTCCTGAAGAAAAGCGGCTCGCAGAGGTCGCGCGCCTGAAGGCGTCCCTGCCCACCAACAACTGAAATCTCGGGTCACCGACACCCCGGAATCGGGCTGACGCCAAGCGTCTAGCTCCGCCTCAACACGCCCTTCGGCAAGGCGAACCGCAGCGTCGCGACGACGCCGCTTTCCCCTAGATGGAGCCCACCCCATGGCGAAGATCCATGAACTGCGTCAGCAGCTGAGCAAGGCTGTCGACGAACTCGAAGCGATGGCCGGCAAGTCCGAAGCCGACGGCTTCAAGCAGGACGTCTATGACGCCCTGAAGGACGGCACGATCCCCGAACTGCAGAAGCGCATCAAGCAGCTGGAGGACGCCCAGGCGATCGCCCGCAGCCTCGCCACCCCCGTTCCTGGCCAGGACCGCCTGACGCCCTCGGCGCCGCCCAGCGCCCATAAGGTCTATGGCAGCCTGAAGCACTTCAAGGACCGCGAAGTGGCCGGCCAGACCGTCCGCGCCGTCGACCAGGCCTACACCGCCGGCATGTGGTTCAAGGCCACGATCTTCGGCAACGCCGAGGCAATCGACTGGTGCAAGTCGCGCGGCATCCCCGTGACCAAGGCCCAGGGCGAGGGCGTGGACAGCGCCGGCGGCTTCCTGGTTCCGGAAGAGCTGCTGGCCAACATCATCGTCCTGCGCGAGCAGTTCGGCGTGTTCCGCCGCGAGTGCCAGGTCGTCCCGATGGGCTCCGACACCCTGAACTGGCCGCGCCGCACCGGCGGTCTGACCGCATTCTTCACCGGCGAAAACCAGGCGGTGAGCGAGTCCCAGGCTTCCTGGGACGCGGTGAACCTGACCGCCAAGAAGCTCGGCGCGCTCACCCGCATGTCCAACGAGATCGCCGAGGACGCCGTGGTGTCCATCGCCGACTGGCTGGTGGGTGAAATCGCCTACGCCTTCGCGGCCAAGGAAGACGACGCTGGCTTCAACGGCGACGGCACTTCCTCGTACGGCGGCATCCGCGGCGTCTCCACCATCTTCGCGGACGGCAACCACACCGCCGGCCAATACCAGACCTCGTCCGCGACCCTGACGGCGCTCACTGTGGCGGACTTCACCGGCACCATGGGCAAGCTGCCGCAATACGCCCTGCCTGGCGCCAAGTGGTACATGAGCCAGCAGATGTTCTACTCGGCGGCCGGAACCGTCCTCGCCAAGGCTGGCGGCAACACCATCGCCACCCTGGCGACCGATCCGATGAACCCGCGCCTGCTGGGCTTCCCGGTCGTGATCGCCCAGAAGCTGCCGATCGCGGCGCCTGGCTCCGGCAAGGCGCAGTTCCTGTTCGGCGACCTCAGCAAGTCCTCGGCCCTCGGGGAACGTCGCGGCGTGACCATCAAGCGCTCCGATCACCGCTACTTCGAGAACGACCAGATCGGCCTGCTGGGCACCGAGCGCTTCGACATCAACAACCACGACCTCGGCGACACTGTGAACGCCGGCCCGCTCGTGGCTGGTGTCTCGCCGTAATCGGACCCCCGCTTCGATCCCCTCAATCCCTATTCTGAAGGAGAAGCGAGATGCTTCCTCAGCTGAAAACCATCGTCGCCGTGAACGCGGCCTCCACCACGGCTGCGGCCACCGCGTCCGGCATCATCGACACCCTGGGCTACGACTGGGCCACGATCGACGTGGTCGCCACCACGGCCGACGTCGTTTCCAATGCCCCGACCGTGCTCAAGCTCCAGGAAGCGGACGTGACGAATTCCTCGTCCTTCGCCGACGTGGTGGGCTTCCGCGGCGGCACCGACTTCACCATCCCCAACGCCAACACGGCGGCGACGGCGGTGCTGCAGAACAACTACAAGTTCAACGTCGACTGCCGGCCCCGCAAGCGCTACCTGAAGGCGCTCTACAGCCCGGCCACCACCCAGACCGTCACGGTCATCGCCAACCTTGGCCGCGGCGAACAGGCCCCGGTCAACGCATCCAAGGCCAACGCCATGACGCTGGCGGAGGGCTAGTCCCATGGCCGGCAAAACCGACAAGACGCTGGCCGACGCCCTGAAGGCCGAGGCGGACGCCTACGAGGCCTATGCCCAGGCGGCGGCGAAAGCCGACGCGGCCCGCGCCGCAGCGGCTGCCGAACCGGCCCCCGAGCCCGACCCGGAACCGGAGCCGCCCGCTGCCGCCGCCGCTGCCGAGGCCGCCTAACCCCATCCGCCCGACAGCGGAACGTGACGTCAGCGCTGACCAGATGGGGCCGGGTGTCGGCCCGGTCCCCATCGCCCCCTCCGACAAGGGAAACCCTATGCGTGCCTTCATCACCGGCATCACCGGGCAGGACGGCTCCTATCTGGCCGAACTGCTGCTGTCCAAAGGCTACGAGGTCCATGGCCTGGTGCGCCGCATCTCGCAGCCCAACTTCTCCAACCTGGCCGCGATCCGCGACCAGATCACCCTGCACACCGGCGACATGACGGACGGGCCGAGCCTGTTCCGCGTCCTCCAGGCCGTGCGGCCCGATGAAATCTACAACCTCGCCGGCATGTCCCAGGTCAGGGACAGTTACGACCATCCCGAGGTCACTCAGGACATCAACGCCAACGGGCTGCTGCGTGTCCTGGAGAGCTGCCGGACGCTGGGCCTAGACGCCAAGGTCTACCAGGCCTGCTCGAGCGAGATGTTCGGCAAGGTGCAAGAGACGCCGCAGACCGAGACGACGCGGTTCCATCCGCGCTCGCCATACGGTTCCTCCAAGGTCGCGGCGTTCGAGCACGCCCGAACGTACCGCGAGGCCTACGGGATGCGTGTCTACTGCGGCATCCTGTTCAACCACGAAAGCCCGCGCCGGGGCCCGGCGTTCCTCAGCCGCAAGGTGTGCATGGCCGTGGCGCGGATCGCCACCGGCAGCCGGGAAAAGCTGGTCCTCGGCAACCTTGCGGCGAAGCGTGATTGGGGCTACGCGCCCGAGTACGTCGAATGGATTCACCGGATCATGCAGCATCCGACGGCGGATGATTTCGTGATCGCGACCGGCGAAACCCATTCGGTCGAAGAGTTCGTCGCCGCCGCCTTCGCCCACGTCGGCATCGCCAACTGGCAGGACCATGTCGATTACGACCAGGACCTGACGCGACCGGCCGAGGTCGACCTGCTGTGCGGCGACTCGAGCAAGTCCAAGCATCTCCTGGGCTTCGAACCCAAGGTCAAATTCGCCGAGCTGGTGGGTATCATGGTCGATGCGGAACTGGCCAAGCTTTCGACCTCCCATGAGGACGACCGGCGCATCCTGCAGTCCTACCCCGAAGGCAAGGTGCTTCGGCTGAAAAAGGACACAGTGATCGGCGGCCACTACCATGAGCACAAGGACGAACTCTTCATCCTGTCCGAGGGCTCCGGCACGATCTGGCTTGGCGATGAGCCGCCAGCCCTGATGGAGATCGGCAAGATCTACACGGTCACCGCCGGTACGCCGCACTGGTTCCAACTGACCGCCGGCAGCGTCCTAGTCGGGCTCAACAGCCGGCCTTGGGACCCGGCCGACGACCATCACGTCAAGCATCCGCTGGCCGCCTGATGCGCCTCGATCTTGGCGCCGGCGCCGTCTCGCCGGAGGGCTTCACGCCGATGGGCAATGCCCACGGCACGCCCGTCTATCCGCTGCCGGGCATTGACGATGACGCCTGCGATGAAGTGCGGGCCAGCCACGTCCTGGAGCATTTCCCCGCAGCCCAGATTCCTGACGTGATCGCGGAGTGGGTCCGGGTCCTGAGGCCGGGCGGCCGACTGAAGGTCGCTGTGCCCGACTTCGCCAAGATCGCTGAAGGTTACCTGGCCGGCGCCAACATGCCGACCGAGGCCTTCGTGATGGGTGGTCAGGTCGACGCCGCAGACTTCCACAAGGCGCTATTCGACGAGGCAACCCTGAAGTCGGCGCTGGCCCGGGCCGGGCTGATGCTGATCCGTCGGTGGGAATCGGAGCTTGGCGACTGCGCCGCCCTGCCGATCTCGCTGAACCTTGAGGGGACCAAGCCGCATATGCCGGAGATCGCGGTCTCGGCGGTGATGTCCGTGCCTCGCCTGGGGTTCATGGACAACATGTTCTCTGCCATCGAGGCGCTGCCGGGTCTGAACGTGAAGCTTCGGCGCTGCACCGGCGCCTATTGGGGCCAGTGCCTGGAGCGGGCGATCGAGGAGACCCTGCGCGAGGATGCTCCGGACGCGGTGCTGACGCTTGATTACGACTCGGTCTTCACCCGCCGGGACGTGGCGTTGCTGATGCAGCTGATGTGCTGCCATCCGGAGGTCGACGCGATCGCTGCGGTGCAAGCGGGGAGGGGAACCGCGAGCGGCCGGCTGTTCACGATCAAGGGCGACGACGGCCAGAACCTGACCGGCGTCCCTGGCGAGACCTTTGCCGGCGACCTCGCCAAGGTTTCGACGGCGCACTTCGGCCTGACCCTGATCCGAGCCGACAAACTCGCGGCTCTGCCCAAGCCGTGGTTCGCTGATGTCCCCGCTCCCGATGGTTCCTGGAACGAGGGCCGCACCGACGCCGACATCGCATTCTGGAGAGCCTGGGAGGCGGCCGGCAGCAGCCTCTACCTCGCTAACCGCGTCCCGATCGGCCACCTGGAACTGACGGTGCTTTGGCCGGCGGCGCTGGGGCCGGAAACAACCCCGCTGACACAGCCTGTCGGCCAATGGCGCGAGACCGGCAAGCCGGACGGAGCATGGCGATGAATCCTGTCGTGGTGACGCCGCCGGCCATCTACCCGGTGACCATCGACGATGCCTTCGGCCAGATGAACATCCTGCCGGAAACGGCGGATGCGACCCAGCAGGCCAACGCCACCCGTTTCATCGCGGCGGCTACGATGTTCGTGGAAATCTACACCGGCTTTTCCCTGATCACCCGCAGTTACCGCGGCTGGCTGGATTGCTGGCCGACGAAGAAGCCCGCGAGGGGTTTCGTGGCCAGCGTTGTCCGCGAGATCGAGATTCCGGCACCGCCGCTCCAGGCCGTTTCGGCCATTACCGTCTATGACGACGACGACAACGCCACGCCCGTCGATCCGGCCACGTACATAGTCGATGTCGACAGCTCGGTGGGACGCGTCGTGCTTCGACGCGGCGCAAACTGGCCGGACATCGTTCCCCGCCCCGCTAACGGCATTAAATTCGAATGGACGGCCGGCTTCGGTGACGCCGTGACCGACGTCCCCGATAACTACCGCCTGGCCCTGCTGCTGATGGTCTCGCACTTCAATGAGCATCGCGACGCCGTGGTCGGCGTTGAGAACCGCGACAGTTCAACCCCGCTTCCCCTGGGCATCGACGCCCTGCTCGGCCCCCCGCGCCTCTGGGCGGTCTGAACCTTCCTCTCCTGGAGATATTCCATGATCCGCATCCTCTCGCGGGGCGCCCTCGCGTGCCTCTCCGCTGTCGTGCTCGCCCTGGCGTTCGCTTCCGCCCCGGCCTTCGCGACCGACCTGAGCGTGACCGCCGCCAACGTGCTGCCCTCGACCGGCGCTGTCCTCCAGACCGGCACGGCCGGCGAAGCAATCACTGCCGGACAGACCCTCTACCAGAAGGCGGCCGACGGTAAGTGGTACAAGGCCGACTGCAACTCGGCGACCGCCGAGGTGAGGGTGGCCAAGGCGATTGCCCTCGTCGGCGCCGCCGCTGGACAGCCCGTCGTCGTGCAGACCGGCGGCACGATCACTATCGGCGCAACGGTGGCGGCCGGGACGGTCTACTACCTGTCCGGAACGGCTGGCGGTATCCGGCCCGCGGCCGACAACACCACGGGCGACTATCCGCAGGCCATCGGCATGGGTCAGTCGACCACGACCGTCCTGCTCGACTTCCGAATGACGTCTCCTTCGGCCCTCTAAGGCCCATGACAACAGCTGTCGGTCAGCTCCGCGAGCGTGTTCGCTTCCAGCAACGCACGCTCGACGCCAACGGCGACCGGCTGGGGCCGTGGGATGCGGACGGTATTCTCGTCGCGGCAGAAGTGGTTGCGCTGAGAGGGTCCGAGCCGGTGATCCAGCAGCGCCTGCTCGGCGTGCAGCCCCTTCAAGTGACCGTCCGCTGCACGCGAGCGACCGAGCAGGTCGACAGCGGCTGGCGAATGCTGTGGCGCGGACAGGCCTACAACATCAAGGCCCCTCCCGCCGCAGACCCACGCCGGATGTGGATTTCCATACTCGCAGAAGCCGACCAGACGCAGGGAGGGTAAGCCTTGTCCCTCTTTAGCGATCCGTCCGCCGAACTGGAGGGCGCTCTTCCCGACCTCTGGCGGGCCGATGCGAGCGTGATCGCCGCCTTCGCTCCCGATAAGGTCAAGGTCTACGACGTCCCGCCGACCATGGCCCCCAAGGAGATGCCTCGGCACTACATCATCCTCGGTCTGATCCAACCGCTTCCGGTGGATGGATCTGACGCGGCCAATACCGAAGTCACCTGGCACGTCTTTTCGCTCCCCGACCCGCCGTCAAAGGTCAAGGCGGCGGCGATCGGTGCGGCGACCATGAAAGCGGCGCTCGGCATCGGCGACCTGCCGTCCCACGCGGTCCAGTCCACGCTTCCGACCGAGACCCAGTACCTCACCGACCCTGACGGCGTGACCGCCCACGGCGTGCTCAAGGCCGAGATCGTTACCCAACCCAAGTCCTAGCCCGCAGCGTCGGACGACGCCGCTCATCCCACCTGATGGAGCCTCCACATGGCGCTTCCTACCACCAGCTCCTTTGGGGGCATCATCCTCGAGGTCGAGTCCTCGCCCGGCTCGGGCACTTACAACGCCCTGATGTGCGGCTTTTCGCAGAAGGCCGTTGACCTGACGGCCCAGACCTCAACCGCCATCGTGCCCGACTGCAACAACCCCGAGGCGCCGGCCTGGGACATCGCCGGCATCTCCAGCATCGGCGGCAAGATCACCTTGAGCGGCATCGCCGCTTCCGAGGACGAGGCCACCTGGAACGGCTGGATGGACAGCGGGCTCTCCCGGAACATCCGCTACCGCAAGTCCGGCGTTGGCTACCGCTCAGGTCCGGCCCTGCTGACCAGCCTCGGCGAGTCGGTTCAGCTCCGGCAGGACGCCAATCTCGTGCAGCGCTCCATCACCCTGGAGAACTCCGGTGCGTGGCCGTGGACCGCGGGCGACCCGGTCTAAGATATAGACCGATGACGCGACGGCAATTGGCCGGGGTGCTCGCGCTCGTTTTCGCGGCGCCACGGCTGCGCTCCATCGAGGCCAGCAGTCAACGGCTGCGGGTCTTTGGTGTCGCGTCGGCACCCTTGGGCGCCGCGCTCAACGGCAACGCCGAGAGGCTGGACTTCAAGTGGTCTGGCGTTGCTGAGCCGATACCGGGAACATTCAATGAGCCGTAACGGCGACACGATCCAGTCCCTCGGCGGGGAGGAGCGGCCGTTCCGCTTCGGCCTCGCCGAGCACCGTCGCTTGCAGGAGGCGCTGGGCGACAAGATGGGGCTGAGCCTCATCGTCCAGAACCTGCACCCGTTCGTCACTGCGACGGCCGCTGGCTTCACGCTCGACCAGATCATCCTGTCCCGCCTGCTCGGCGACCTACGCCTTGAGCAGATCGGCGAGGTGATCTTCCAGGGCCTGATCGGCGGCGGGATGAGCCCTCCGGAGGCCGGAAAACTCCGCAAGACATGGGTGGACGAACGCCCGATCATCGAGACCGCGCCCATCGCCTACGCCGTCGGTCTCGCCGCCCTGGTCGGCCCGGAGGATGAGAACGCGGCGGGGGAGTCCAAGGGGGGCGAAGCCGAGCCCCCCTCCCAAACGGGAAAATCCGGTTCGGCGAAGACGGGGTCTACGCGATCGGGAACGCTGCGGGCGGCCACTCGCCGGAAGCGGTCGACCGAATGAGCCTCTGGCAGTTCGCGGCGGCCGTCGGCGGTTGGGCCAAGGCCAATTCGCCGGACGAAGGCGGCCTGAACCGCGAAGAGGCCGAAGCCTCGGCGGCGGCGCTCAAGGCGTTGCGGCCCGACCTGCGCTAATTGGAAGTCAACGGCTTGGCCCGACCAGCCCAACGCGGCCCGTATGACCATTTCGAGCGGTCGCAGGTTATCGCGGCCTCGTCTTTGGTGGACAGGCTGCAATGCAGGGCTGCGCTGGCGTAGACGGCGTCAGAAATTGGCACATCGGGAAGCGGACACTTATTGTCGCGCATCAGGGCGATTGTCGCGGCTGCGGAAGTGAGAACGGCCGTCTCTTGCGCCGCGCGCATGGTCGCCCTTGGCGCGCTGTTGTCGAGGTCGCCCGACTCCTTGATGGCCGACGCCTCCTTGAGGGCATCGTCCACGCTGGAGGCCAGTTCCACGCAGACCACATAGGGGCGGCCAGCGAATTGCGACGCCTGGGCGTGGGCCGCACCAACGCCGGCAATCATTACGGTCAAGGCTAGCAATCCTGCGCTGCGCATCGCGCCCCCCCTTTTTCCAGCCACTTTAAAGTAGAGGTGAGGATGGCTGACGCCAAGCTGCTCAACCTCGCCAAGGTCCAGGCCAACCTGGCGCGCATACCAAATGCGGCCGCGGATGCCTTGCGCTCGCAACTGAAGACCGAGGCCAGCGATCTGGTCGACGCCATCAAAGGCGCGATGGCGGCGCAATACGACACGAGCGACCACGACCATCAGAGCCTGATCGACAGCGTTCACGCCTATGAGAACCCGGATCGCGCGATCAGCTATCGGGTGATCGCTGACGCTACGGACGCAGAGGGTAAGTTCATCGGCGCCAACGTCGAGCAGGGCCACAAGGCGCGCGATGGCTCGCACGTCGCCCCGCAGCCGGCCTTTTGGCCAACCTATCGCGCCAGAAAATCCGCAATGAAACGCCGGCTGTCCAAGGCCGCGCGAGACGCACTGAAGCGCGCCTACGAGGGGATCTGACATGGCCACATCAGACGCCCAGGCACTTCTCCTTACGGTCTCGGCCGACACCTCCAAGGCGCTGAAGGCCATCGACGCGCTGAACAAGCGCCTGTCGGACGCGGGGCCGGAACTGGAGCGCCGCGGCAAGAAGGCGGCCGAGGGACTGGAGAAGGGCCTCGGCTCGATCAACGTCGGCAAGGCGCTCGACAAGGTCTTCGACAGCTCCAAGCTCGCGGTCCTTGAAGAGGGCTCGGCGCGGCTGCGCATCTTCGGGTCCGCCCTGGAGCCGTTGGGGCCGCTCGGTATCGGCGCCGCGGCCGGAATCGCCGCCTTCGGCATCGCCCTCGAGGAAGCCCACAAGGCGATGGAATACGCCGAACAGGTCCAGCATTTGGCCGAGGTCTTGGGCACGACCACGGACAAGGTCCAGGAACTGAACTATGCGTCCGTCGCGTCCGGCGTGAACTTCGACACCGCCAAGCAGGCGGCCGAGGAACTACAGGTCTCCATCGCCAAGTACGCCGCCAACATCGGCGACAAGCGCCTGATCCCGGTGTTCGACGCGCTAGGCATCACCAAGGAGAGCGCGCGGGACATCAAGGACCCGGTCAGTGCGCTGTCTGAAATCGGCGAGCGCCTGGAGAAGATAAGGAACACCGGCCAGCGGAACATGCTGGCGGAAAAGCTCGGCATCCCCAAGGACATCGTTCCGGTGCTCGGCGAGATCGGCGAGAAGATGAAGGAGGCCAAGGCCAGCGGCGCGGTGATCGACGCCGGCAGCATCAAGAAGGCCGCCGACCTCAACAAGGAATTGGCCGCGACCAAGGACATCATCTCGGTCCAGCTGAAAGAGGCGTTCATCACGCTCGCCCCGGTCGTGAAGACCATCGCCGACATGATGGCCGGCATGGCGAAGGACGCCAACCTCTGGCTGCAGAACATGATCAACGGCGGCAAGCTCTCGGGCCAGCCGCACTACGATCTGATGACCGAAGACGTGTTGCGGACCAATCAGACCGACAAGGCCCTGCAACTGCTCCAGGGCCGGCGCGAGCTGAGCCGCCAGGGCGTCAAGTTCGACGCCCGCGGGAACATCGCCTATGCGCCGCCGGAAACCACCAAGGAAACGCCGAACTTCGATGAAACCGGCGCCTCCGCCGGGAACTCGGCCCTCACGGTCGCTGACTACAACACCGCCAAGGCCGACTACGACGCCATGACCAAGGCGCTCGGCGCGAAGATCGCGGCCGACCGCAAGCCCGCCAGCGACGGCACGGGCGGCGGCATCCCCCTGGCGCCGGAGGTGGTCAAGGCCCTCCCCAAGGACGACTCCGGAGCGAAGCTGGAGGGCGCGCAGGCCACGCTGATCGGGGCTCAGCAGAAGCTGGCCGAGGCCTATCAGAAGCTGTCCGGCTCGCTGGACGAGGCCTACCAGAACCAGAGGAAGGCGATCGACCTCGGGGCCGACAAGCAGATCGCCGAGATCGAGAAGCAGAAGACCGAGCTGCAGACCAGCGACAACGCCAAGCTCGCTGAACTGGCCAAGCTCCACACCGCGGCGGCCGACGCCGAGGCCAAGAACATCCAGGCCAACCACGACAAGACCATCGCCGTCCTCAACCAGACGGAAACCGAAGTCCGTCTAACCCAATCGACCGACCTGCTGCTCGCCGAACGTGAGCATCAGCTGGCACAGATGACCCTGGCCGCCCAGCTTGAGCAGGACAGCTACCAGCAGCGCCTTACGGCATACCAGAACGAAGCGGCGACGCTGACGCTTCGCGCCAGTCTGGCGACGGTCGCCAAGGACCGCGTAGACCTGGAGCGCGCCGCGCTGGTCGCGCAGCAGAAGGCGGACAGCGAATTGGCCGCCTCGAAACTGGCCGAAGCCAAAAGTCATCTGGAGGCGGTCAAAGCGACCTCTCCAGACGACAAGGACGCGATCAAGCACGCGCAGAATGCGGTCGACGCGGCGCAGACGAACGTCAACTTCGTCAAGGCAGAACAGCCGCTGCAGACGGCCAGTTTTGAGAAGGCCAACGCCGGGCCGCTTCAGCAGTACATCAACAAAATCCAGGACCTGAACACCGCCTTCCAGGAAGACGGCGTCCAGGCCATCCAAGCGCTCAACTCGGGCCTGGTCGACGCCGCCCTGCACGCCAAGAACCTCGGCGACGTGCTGAAGAACACGTTCCTCAACCTCGTCCAGCAAATCCTGACCCAGACGCTGGAAAGGGAAGCCGCGCCGGGCATGGCACAAGGCTTCGCGGCGCTGCTGCACTTCATCCCGGGGTTCGCCTCAGGCACCGACTTCGCTCCCGGCGGCATGGCCCTGGTGGGCGAGAAGGGCCCGGAGCTGGTCAACCTGCCGCGCGGGGCGAGCGTGACGCCGACGTTCCAGACCCTGGATGCGATCAACGCGATGAAGGCGCCGCAGACAGCGCCAGCCATGATCGCCGGACCCACGTTCGTACTCAACAGCCCGGTCATGACCCAGGACTTGCTTGACCAGATGAACAGCATCTCCGCGGCCCACGCGCGGCAGGCTGCGCAGGTCGGCCGCTCGCTGGCGGTGCAGGACGTCCACCGCGCCGGCTACCTCGGGGGCCTCAACCAGTGACGACCGGCAGCCTGGTCTATCCAGCCGTCGCTCTGGGCGCCGGTTCGCTACAGCTACGCCTAGTCGGCCAGGCGATTTCTGGCGGCGTGTCCCTGTCTGGCGAGCAGCAGTTCGCCGATGCGAGCGGCGGCGGCCGCTGGGTCGGGGATTTCGGCGACATCGCCCTGATGACCCGCGAGGCCCGGCTGCTGTATCGCCGGTTCGTCGCGGCGGCAGACGGCGGGGCTCAATCGCTCATTGTCCCGGTGGCCGACCGTCTGCACCAGCCGGTGAACCCGAAGTATACCGGCGCGGACACGTTCGGAACGACGACCTGGGTCGACGACGTCACGGCCTGGAGCAACACCGAGGTCACGGCCACGACCACGGCCGACATGGCGCTCAGCGCGACGTCCTGCACCTTCAACCTGACTGCGCCATTGGCCCTCATGGGCGGCGAATTGTTCAGCATCCTGCACGCGACCATGTCCTGGCGGCTCTATCGTGTCAGCCGGGTCGTGTCCGGCGGGACGGTCGGATCTGCCGTCTCGACCCAGGTCCAGTTCAGGCCGCCCCTGCGTGAGGCGGTCGCGTCCGGCGCGGCTCTCAATTTCGAGAGCCCGCGCTTCGTGGCGCGCGTCGATGGCGACATCTCCGAGACCGTGCAGCAGTTCCGCTTCGGCAAGGCTGCGGCCCGCCTCATCGAATACCCGGGCGCGCCGTGACCTACAGCGTTGACCAACTGGCCAAGGCCAAGCGCGTGGGCGCTCTGGTCCGCATCGCCACGCCCACCGTCATCCGCATCTGGGCTGGCCAGGTGCGACCCATCGCCATCCCGGCTGGCGGGGCGGAGGACACCGACGGCGCTGAATATCTGTCCATGGGCCTGCTGACCGACTATCCGCAGCTCTCGGCCGCCCTGAACGGCGAGGCGGATCGGTTCGATCTCGGCGTTTCTGGGGTGGCAGTCACCGGCGAGGCCGCAGCCATCGCGCAGGGCAGCGCGGCGGACATCCGGGGCGTAGCGGTCGACTTCGGCCTGGTCCTGTTCGACGCCGACTGGCAACTGATCGACCCCGTCTTCTGGCTGGGGAGTGGCACGGCAGACTCCCTCACCGTTCAGCGCAATCCCGACGGCCAGACCCGCGCGCTGAAGCTATCGGTGGGCAATGTGTTCACCAGCCGGCGCCGACCCAACTTCGTGTTCTTCACAGACATCGACCAGCGCCGCCGGTCCGCCGACGACGCCATGTTCGATCAGGTGGCGAAGTTGACTGGGGGCACCTCAAAAGTGTGGGGAACGGGCTGACCTGCGGCCTGTACATCAGACGCGTTCAGCGCAAAGCTTCTCCTATTTGAGGGGGTGCGAATATGCGGCTGGTGTGGGTTGGTTTGAGCGCGGCGGTCTGGGCATCGCCATGCCTGGCGTCGGCACAGATGAATATTACGGACGATCCGTATAAGGCCTACGTCCAGGCCGAGTTTCGGGGCCCACTGAGGTCGCAAAATGGACAGAGCTACTGCGGAGATGGCGCCAGCTACGCAGTTTATGGCCTGATCCCGCGCGCAAGCGGAAAACTGTCCGTGGGCATGAGCATCGAGGCCGATGGCCTGCGCTCGCCGGGAGAGATCACAGCCGTTGATTTGTTGGGCGGTCTCGCGTTGACCAAAACCGGGGAGCGTTTGGCAGACCCCTATTGCTATGGGGCGGCCGGCTGTCACAACGATGCGCTCGCGCAGTTCGTAGTTCCCGACGAGACATTGTCTGCCATCAAGGCGCAGGGACGCGTGCCGCTTCGCGTCACCACGACAATGGGTGATAAGTGTCTTCTCACCGGGGCCATTACGGCTGATGAAATAGCTCAACTGGAGGCATGGGCCGCTAGCCAACCGCCGAAGGCTGCCAAGTAACTAAGGTCGCCGTTAGCCCTTGAGTAGGCCCATCGTCTTCAACCGGGCTCAGCCGAGCCCTACCGTGCATCGCCCGCTCCGTTTCGACCTTTCGGTCAGGCCTCGTCCGAAGATCGAGCCTGCAATGCCAAGTCCATCAATCGCCGAAGCGCCTCGGGCCTGGAAGGTATTCCGGGCGCGCTAGAGCGGAAACGATCAAGGGCCTCAAGCTGGGCATCGGACAGCCTAACCATCACCGGGGTTCCGGTGCCGGTCGCCGGCCTTCCTGATTTCTTGCTATCAGCAATTGACATCGTGATAGCGTGGTATCATAAACGTGTCGGGCCGACAAGGTGCTTGCAACACCGAGCCGGCCCTAACCGCAACCGATCCTATGGAGATCAGGTCATGGCTGTCGCCATTCTAAAGACGCCGCGCGTGCGCGTCACCATCCCGTCCAATGACCGGGACCAACTGCGGCGCCGCATCGAAGCGGCTGTCGAGCGGCTCATCGCCGCGCTAGACCGCATGGATGGTGATCCGGACTTCGAAGACAGCTTCGATCAAGAGGCGGTCTGCGAAGATGAGGGCTCCTACATGTACGAGGGCGCCTGATGGCCGCTGTAGCGAAAACAAGCACGGCGATCGAGTTGCCTCCGCTGGCGCTTGAGACCGTGGAAATCCCGCTGATCGGGACAACGCCGCTGATCGTCCATGCCTGGAGCGAAAAGGCGCTCCGGGCCATGGCCGATAAGCAACAGAAGAAGGCGACCAAGGGCCGCGAGGCCAAGGTGCCGTTCGACGACTTCGTCGGCAGCCTCTACTGGCTCTCCGCCAAGCCCGAGAGGCCGACCGCGGATGACATCGACAAGGCCAAGTTCGGTTTCCCCGGCGTCGCCTTCAAGTCGGCCGCCGTCACGGCCTGCACGTCCACTGGCTCGGTGACCAAGGTCGCGGCCCGGCAGGCGTTTCACGTCGTCGACGAGATGGCCGAGATCATCGGGCCACCGCCGGCCATGCGCGAGGACGTGACCCGCGTCGGCATGGGTGTGGCGGACCTGCGCTACCGCGGCCAGTTCGATCCGTGGGGCGTCAAGGTCAAGGTGCAGATCAACACCGCCGTCATCTCAGCGGAGCAGGTCGTCACCCTGTTCAACCTCGCCGGCTTCGCAGTCGGTGTTGGCGAGTGGCGCCCGGAACGCGACGGCCTGTTCGGCCGGTTCCGCGTCGCCGCTGCCGGAGAAATCGAGGCCCTGCATGGCTAGGGTCATCTACGGCTGGCGCCAAGGCTCCCGCATCGGCATCGACGCGCAGAAGGCGGGCGAAGCCATCGCCAATCTCCAGAAGGGCCGCAACGACCCGCTGGAGCCGCAGCAGATCGTTGACGCGGCCCGGGCCGAGGACTCGGTCCTGCACAACCACTTCGAATGGGACGATCACGCGGCGGCAGAGGCCTTCCGCTGTGATCAGGCCAGAGACCTTGTGCGGTCCCTGACCGTCGATATCTCCCGATCCAACGTGGAGCAGAAGACGGTCAGGGCATTCGTGAACGTGGAAACCGACACCGCGCGCGGCTACGTTTCCACGGCGACGGCGATGTCCAGCGAGGAACTGCGCAAGCAGGTTCTGCGCCGGGCTTTCACCGAGTTGGAGGCGTGGCGAGCCCGCCATGCGGAGTTGTCGGAGTTGGCTCGGATATTCTCGGCCATCGACGAAACTCGGCCCATCCTTAAGGGCTAAATCGGGGTAGGGCAGGCACCGCAACGCGAGGCTAGGCTTGGCACCGCTGGGCTAGTCAAGGCAGGCGAGGCATTGCAGGGCTTGGCTGGGCGCGGCTCGGCAGGCAAGGCGTGGTTGGGCGGCTCGTGGCGGGGCTGGCCAGCGCTGGTCTAAGGGGGCGGTCTTCGGGCCGCCCTTCGCATTTCAACATTTTCCGAACGCGGAGGCTGCGGCATGGACATCGCTGTCGCAACCGTCGCCGACCTCATGGGCGATCCGGACATCGCGGCCCTGGTCGCCGAATACGCGGCCGAGGCGAAATCGCCTGAACTGCCCGCCGCGCAACCACAATGGGAGCAGTACGCGGCCCTGGAGCAGGCGGGGCTTTTCAACATCATCGCCGCGCGCGAGGACGGCCGGCTGGTCGGCTTCGTCAGCGTGCTGCGCTCCAGTCTTCCGCACTACGGCGGCCCGATCTCGGTCGTCGAGAGTGTGTTCGTCAGGGCTGACCGCCGCCGCACCGGGGCCGGGCGCGCGCTGATCCGCGCGGCCGAAGCCCTAGCCGCTCTGCATGGGACCGGCCTGCTGATCACGGCCCCGGCCGGCAGCGCCCTTGAGCGGATCCTGCCCCGTCTCGGCTACCGCCACAGCAACAGCGTGTTCGCGAAAGGAGCACCATGCAGGACGTGATGCTCACGCCGTACCTGCTGATTTCGGCTTTGGCTTCCAGCCCCGAGGGCATCGCCGCAATCAGTGAAGCGGAGATACGCGCGGCCCAACTGCCCCAGGCCGAGATCGCCACCCAACACGTCCTGCACGCCGGCCTCTACGCCCGCACGATCATGATCCCTGCTGGCGTCGCCATCACGGGCGCGCTCGTCGAAGTGGCCACGGTCCTGATCGTATCGGGCGACTGCACCGTGTCTCGCGGAGACAGCGCCGAGCGACTGACTGGCTATGCCGTCCTGCCGGCCAGCGCGCACCGAAAGCAGGCTTTCTTCGCCCACGCGGACACGTACCTGACGATGATCTTTGCCACCTCAGCAAAGAGTGTCGGAGAGGCCGAGGACGAGTTCACCAGCGAGGCTGCCAAGCTCATGTCGCGCCAGCCGGGCCACTCAAACACCATCGTCGTGACCGGGAAGTAGCGATGTCGGGAGCCGTTACCGCCATCGCCACCGCGGCCTCCGCTGCGGCAGCCAACACGGTCGGTCTGTTCACCATCAGTTCGGCCGCGATCGATGCGGCGTCGACGATCGGCTACACAGCCGCCACCATCGGCGTGACGACCGGCATTTCGGCGGCCATCGGCGCGGCGTTCGCGCCCAAGGCTCCCGATCCCCAGGCGCTGCAGTTCCCGCTGAAGCAGCCGATGCCGGTCAGGCAATCCGCCTTTGGCCGGGTCCGGGTCGCGGGCGCCTATGCCCTCTACGTCACCGGAACCACGCACACCAACATCTCATACGACGTGCTGGCCCTGCTGGACGGCCAGAGCAGCGCCATCGTCGGCTTCTACCTGAACGACGACCTGATGGCGAAGACCGCCTCGGGCAACTTCTGGTGGGCGCCGGGCGCGCCAGGCAAGTACGGCGGCGGCGGCTCCAACGAGCCGAACCTGGTCAAGATCGACAGCCGTCTCGGGCTCTCCACCGAGACGGCCTATGCCATCTCGTCTGACGTGCCGGTGTGGACCTCGGACCACAGGGGCGACGGCGTCACGTCGATGCTGCTGACCTGCACGCAGGCCAAGCGCGAGGACCAGGCCGGCGACTTCCCCAACGGCCTTCCGCAGCCATCGGCGGTGATCGACGCGCAGCTGATCTTCGACCCGCGCGACGTGAGCCAGACGCAGGGCGATCCTTCGACCTACAAGTTCAGCGACAACCCGGTCCTGTGCCTGCTGGCCTACCTGACCGACGCCTCTGGCGGGATGGGGCTGGATTACGGCCGGTTCATCCTTCCTGCGATCGATTTCTGGACGGCCGCCGCTGACGAATGCGACGGCCTAGTCTCCACCTCGGGGATGCATGCCACGTTGCTGGACGCGGCCGCTGCCGGCGACAACAAGATCTTCCTCGCCGACACCACGGGCCTGACGGCCGGCGTGGTCATTCAACTGGCCGATGGGCAGAACGTCACCGTCTCTGGTCTTGGCCTGGCGGGCGAAGTCGATCTCACCGGAACCCTGACCAACAGTCACACGGCCGGTGAACTGGCCTACTGGAACGCCTCGGGCCAATCCGCCCGCTACCGCTGCGCCGGGACCTACAAGCACGACACGCCGCCCGGCGATGTGGTCAAGTCGATCCTGCAGACCTTCGACGGCTGGCTCGGCCAACGTGGCGACGGCGCCTTGGTGGTGCGAACGAACACGGTCTATGCGCCGACGGTCACGCTCTCGGACCGCCATATCGTCGGCTACCAGCTACAGAACTACCTGCCCGACGAGCAGGCCACCAATCAGTACATCGTCAGCTACACCGATCCGGCCAGCGCCTTCAACAAGGCCGAGGCCGGCTATGTGCAGGACGACATCGACATCGCTGCTCGGGGCGACGTCCGCAACAACGAGCTCTATCTGCAATGGGTCCCGTCCGCGCCGCAGGCGATCAGCGTCGCGCGGGCCATGCTGGCGCGCCAGACGCAGCCCCTTCGCTTGACCCTCACCTGCAACCTCGCGGGCCTCGCGGTCATGGGCGAGCGGTATATCAGGCTCGATGTCCTCGATCCGTCCCTGTCTGCCGCCAACGGCATCCTTGAGGTAACTGGGAAGGTCTCCATCGACATTTCCACGATGACGGCGAGCTTCCCGTGCGTGGTCGTGGGCGGATATGGCTCTGGCGCCAATCAGGCGGTCTGCTTCATTCTGGACGTGAGCAAGTACGGCGACGCCTCTGCGGTCACGAGGGTCAAAAACGGCGTCATCAACGCCCTTTCGCTGATCGGGGCCACCTATGGATCAGGCCTGGACATCGCTGTGGTCGCTTTCGATCATGCCGTGTCCAGTATCGTTAAGCCGGCCGCGACAGCGTCGGATATCGCCGACATCATCACCTTTGTCAGCGCGCTCACCATGGACGCCGACTTCAGCTTCGACGCCGCTTCATGCCTGAGCGAGGCCAAGACCTTCTTCGACGGAACCGATCCGTCGATCTTGACCAAACGCATCATCATGGTTTGGGGCGGCATCACCGATACCACCCAGACCTCCAGTCTGTGGCCAACATATCTGGCCGACGCCGAAGCCGTGATCGCCACCATGCCCGGTGTGCGGATCAATTCTATCGACGTGGAGGGCCATTTCGGTACGACCTACACCTCGCACATCGACAACACGCCTGAAGACGGCCTGCCGCTCGCCCTGACGGCCCAGGCTGTCACAGCGGACATCGAGGTGGCGATGTTCGGCTCTGTCGCCACGGCGGGAGCTGGCTACACCCTCCCGCCCCTCGCGCCGCCCTCCGGCTCACCGCTTCAGCCGCTGGCCGCGCCGACGATCACCAGCGTCACGCCGGTCTATCCGAACTCCGGCGGCGGGGTTCAGGGAGCGCGCCTGTCCATCGTCGTCGCCGATCCTGGCGGCAACATCACATGGAAGGTGCAGTGGAAGCTGTCGGCCGACAGCGTGTGGACGGACGGCGGATCTTCCATCACGGCCACCGGCTCGCCTCTGACTATCCTGACCGGCCTGATCCCGGCGACGGGCTCGGTTGATGTTCAGGTCGCCTACATCGCCGGCGCGCAGGTCAGTCCGTGGTCAAGCACGACGACGGTTACTGTCGCGGCCCCAGTTGCGGGAGTGATGACGCTGACCGCATCCGAGGCGATCACGGCGCCCGCCCTGGTCAACATCTGGAACAGCAGCGGCGCGGCGAAGGTCAGAAACGCCAACGCCTCGACCTCCGGCAAGGAAGCGCACGGCTATGTTGTCACCAGCGTTTCGTCGGGCGGCACGGCGACGGTCTATGCCAGCGGCGACGTGACCGGGCTCTCTGGGCTTACAGCAGGCGAACAATACCTCGCCGCGACTGCCGGGCAGGTGACGGCGACCGCTCCGACCGGGACCGGCCAGATCGTCCAGCGCGTCGGCTTCGCCCATTCAAGCACCGCCATGACCTTTGAGCCCGGCGATCCGGTGATCCGTCGATGACCGCGCGCTATCCTCTGGTAATCAACAGCGGCGGCCTTATTGCCGAGTTGCCGTCGGGCGACACGCTCGCGCTCACGACGAACGACACTCCGAGGGTGCTCGGCTTCATCCTCAACACCGGCGCGACCGGTAGCAGCGTCTGTCCTTTGGTCATCGCGCCCGGATCCGGGTCCGTCACCAAATGCAAAGTGGTGACCAAGGCGTCAGACGGGACGGTCGATTTGACGTTCCGCATCAAGCAGAACGGAACGGACATCTTCTCGGCGGACCCCACGGTGTCGCATGGGACCGCCGCGGGGACTGTCTCCACCTTCACCGCGCTGACCTCATCGCCTCTGCCTATCGCGGCGGACGACATCTTCACCATCGACATCACCTCCGGGTCCTCGACCTGGCAGGCGACCGTCCAACTGGAATAGCGCATGACCGTTCGCATCTATCGATCCACCGACGCCTCCGCTCCGACCCTGACGGGACAGGTCGGTTCGCTGACCAGCCTGCTCGACGCCATCCTGGTCAACGGCTATGGGTCGCAAACCGCCGCCGGCTGGACCATTGGGTTCACCACCACCAACAAGCGCGCCTACCAGCAGAACACCACGGGGGCGAACCTGCCGACCGGGGCGTTCCTCTACATAGACGACACGGGGCCGGGCGCGGGAGGCGCGCGCGAGGCGCGGGCCTGCGGCTTCGAAACCATGTCGGCGATCACCCCGACTGGCACGGGGCAGTTTCCGACATTGGCGCAAACCGGCATCGGCGTCGGCACGCTGGTCATCCGCAAATCCACCACAGCGGACAGCACGGCCCGGGCGTGGACCTGTATTGCCGACGGTCACACCGTCTATCTGTTTGTCGAAACAGGGGATATTACGGTCCCCACTGCGACCTATGCGTTCTCGTTCGGCGACTTCTTCAGCTACAGGTCCGGCGATCAATACGCCATTGTGATAATGGGACGGGTTGCGGAGAACGTTACTTCCCAAAGCCCCGAGGCAACATGTGTGCTGACGGGATTCAATCAGCCCGTCGTCTTCAATACAAGCATTGGTCATTATGCGTGTCGGAGTTGGACTGGCGTTGGGGGGTCCGTACAGGTAGGCAAGCACACTGACCAAACCAAGATGGGGCAATATGCAGCCTCGAATATATCCAGTGGCACGGCCTTCGCGAACAACGGGCCGTCGGTGGCCATCGGACGGATTCAGGCGAACCCCACTGCTTTTCCATATCCGAACGGGCCAGACGGGGCTTGTTGGTTGGCGCCAGTCTGGCTGCACCATAACGGAAGCGTTCGGGGCTATCTGAAAGGCTTCTGGGCTCCGCTGCATGACCGTCCGTTGAACCACAACGACACATTCACTGTGTCCGGCGGGAATCTGAACGGAAAGAGCTTCGTCGCTCAGGCCGTCGGGACTTATGTCAACTCCACCAACGAAATCGGCCAGGTCCATATCGAGACCTCCGACACCTGGAGCTGAGGCGTGACGGCGACGGTCTGGGATGCCAACAACAAGAGTTCGACCGAGGCGCTGTCCGGCGGCAATCTCGTCGCTACGTCGAGCGGCGTTGGCACGGTCGCAGCTTCGCGCACGCTGACCGGTAAGACCTATTTCGAGATCACGCCGACAACCCTGACTGGGACGGTCGCGGTCGGTCTGGTGAACCGCTCCTACAACATGGCGTCGGGCAACATCCTGGGGACCGACAACAACGGGATCGGCTACAAGTCTTCGGGCGCCGTCGTCCTCAACAACGTCACCCTGACGACCATCGCGACCTATGTTCAGGGCAACGTCATTGGCGTGGCCGTCGACATCGAAAACCGCCTGATCTGGTTCCGGGTCGGAACGGGCAACTGGAACAACAGCGGGACGGCCAACCCTGCCACAGGCGTTGGCGGCATCGACTACAGCAGCATGGCGCTCACCAGCCTTTTCCCGGCGGCCGGCGGCAGCGCCACGGGCGCCGTCATGACGGCGGCGTTCTCGACTTTCACCAATACCGCGCCGTCCGGCTTCGTCACGACCGACACCTGCCAGGCCACGGCGGTCAATGCAGACTTCGGCGCCGGACGGGGCTCCCTCAGTCCCGCCAGCCCGATCCTCGTCGCGAGATCGACCTTTCAGATGGGGCGCGGCGCGTCGACCAGTGGTCTGGTTGTTCCGGTCGCCGCGGTCCTGCCGCCAGCCACGATAGGGACGTCCTATTCGGAGACCATCTCGGTTCAAGGTGGATCGCCGCCCTATACGTTCAGCGTCACCGGCTCCATGCCGCCAGGCCTCTCTTTAAACGCCTCCACTGGCGTGATCTCCGGCACAGCGACGACTATCGGCGGCTATAGCTTCACCATTCGGGTGGCCGACGCCAATAGTCTTGTTGGAAGCGAGATTTTCAGCATCGCGGTCACGGCGGCGGCGTCTGCAGTCGGGAATTACGGGTGGGCGGCCTGATCTGCTAAGGCTGTTCCGCTAGCACCAGAGCGCAAACGAGCGCCACTATGGGCAATGGCTGCGCCGCGTCCTACGACCATTCGCCGCAAAACTGTCAACAGCGGCCGCTCAACAAGCCAATAGGACGCGATCCCCACCGCGACAGCAACGCAGGTCGCGCCTAGTCGTCCCATGGGAAACGACGTCCAGGAGTGGAGTGTCATGAGCACTAGTTCGTGTCCGAGGTAGATTGAGAACGAGGCGTCCCCGGCGAAGGCGATCGGCTTCCAAATGGGACCGGTCAAATCCAGCTGGGCGAACCCGCAAATAATCAGGAATGAAGCTGCTCCCCACTCCAGGCTGCGAATAGCCGCGAGGGCCGGAGTGAAGACGTCGAGCGGGGATGCCATCCGGTCCTTTGTGATCGCGAGCACAAGGCATCCCGCGCCAATGGCGCAGCAGCCCCACGCTGGTCCCTTCCGGCCTATCCGATATGCGAGGACACCAAGCAGAAATTCCGAGATCATTGGGCAACCAAGAAAGCGCAATATGGGCGAAGCAATCGCGAAATTCGCGAGCATCATGGCCGCCCAAACGAGTACTATAATCCATGCCTGAATACCGCGGATGGTTGACCACACCGCTAGATAGAAAACAACCTCAAAGCACAGGCTCCACGCTGGGTCTGGTATGGGCAATGTCAATTGTGCGAACGCGGGCCAAAGTGTGACTGTCGAAATAGCGTCAGTCCAATGAATTGGCGCCTTGAATACCGACAAGGCAACGAACGGCACCGCCCACAGCCAATATATCGGATATATTCGAATAACCCTGTCGCGCAGGAACGTGCCCGGCTTATGGTCGCGGGCGTGGCTGATCACAAAGCCAGATAGGACGAAGAACAAATCGACCCCGGCGCCGGCCCACGCTGGAGGCGTCTCCTTTGGCAATAATGAAGTCGCGTGAAGCCAAACGACGCTGAGCGCGGCGAGAAATCTCGCGATCTGTAGTGATGGCAAGCGCCCCATAGGGTCACCCTACCACGTCCTACAACCAACGATAGTTAAGCGCCGCGATCTGCGCGCGGCTCAGTTAGGGCTTGAGCAGTCCCATCGTCTTCAGCGCCTCCGCCGCCAATTGACGAAGGGCCTCCGGGCGGCTGAGAGCTTGAGGATCGGCGATGCTGGCGCGGCGCTCGGCGATCCAGGTATCAACGGCGGCAAGGAGCTCGGGCTGGACGCGAACCAAGATCGGCTCGCCCTTGCCGGTGGCTGGCGGTCCTCGGCGTTTCTGTGATTTCACGGTATCTTGCGCGGACATCGGAACCCTGATATCACGATGTCGGCCCGAAAGGAAGTTTGCACCTTCCCCCCGGGCCTAACCGCAACCGATCCTCTGGAGATCGATCATGGCTACCGGGACTCATAGCACGACCGACGTGCGTCCGCTCCTCGCACCTTTCTTCCCAGGCTGGCTGGGCGATGCCGGCGAGCCCGCGCTGCCCAAGCCGCCCCCGACCCGGCCGAGGCCCCATGATCGGGCTCTCCGCGCCGAGCTCGAGCGGCGGATCGAAGACGAGATCGGCTGGCTGGATTTCTGCGACGACGACTCCGACCTCGAAGACGAGGCCATGGAAGTCGACGCCGACTTTGAGCCGAGCGTCGCCTGAGGGCCGGCGCTGCTGAGTTATCCGCCGGTTTGCTCGGCGTGAACGTCCTGAGAACCTTGACTGGAAAACCAGCGTCGCTCTGATGGAGTGGAGTTGTTCGCCTCTGCGTCGCGGGGGCAATTCAGATTTCCTCGGTACCGAGGAAACGCCGCTGTCCTCACCAGCGGCTAGGTGACGGGGGGCTTCTTTCTTCGCGGGATCGAGCCCCCCGGCACCGGCACCAACCAGCGCGTGAGGCGCTGACTGCCGAAAAGGAACAGGCATGACGCCTGAGCTCACTGTCAACCCGTCCACGTCGCAATCGACGGCCCTTTCCACACTTTCGTTCGGGAAAGAGCCGACCATGTCCAGCCGCGAGATTGCGGAACTCTGCGACAAGGAACATCGAAACGTCATGCGCGATATCCGCGACATGGTCGTTCAACTCCATCCGACCGATGTGCTCAAATTTGAGCACATTTACCGGGACGCCAAAAACCGCCAGCAGGTTGAGTATCTTCTGCCTAAGCGAGAGACCCTCATTCTCGTGTCGGGCTATCGGCTCGATCTCCGCGCCAAGATCATCGACCGTTGGCAGGAACTGGAGGAGCGAGATCGCACGCGCGACCCCATGGAGGCGCTGAACGATCCGGCCACCATGCGCGGGCTGCTGCTGACCTACAGTGAACGCATGCTCGCCCTGGAGACGCAGAACGCAGAACTTCAGGAAAAGGGCGTCGCCCTGGACCGGATCGCCGACGCCGACGGCTCGTTCTGCATCACCGACGCGGCCAAGACGCTGCAGGCGCGCCCGAAAGACCTGTTCGGCTTTCTCAGGTCGCACGGCTGGATCTACAGCCGTCCCGGAACGGTGGAGAGCATCGCCTATCAGTCCAAGCTCGCCGCTGGTCTCTTGGAACACAAGACCACCACGGTCCATCGGTCGGACGGCAGCGAGAAGGTCACGACCCAAGTAAGGGTGACGCCGAAGGGCTTGGCTCGTCTGGCGCAGGAATTTCAACCGGCAGTGCGCCTGATCTGAGCGAGAAGCTTCTCGTAACACACTGATTAAGGGGCGGTCTTCGGGCCGCCCTTCGTATTTCTAAATCGCGCCAAACCTCGGGCCCCGCCAACGCCCGTCACCGCCGCCGGTCGACCTCTCTCGCGCCGCGCCTCATCAGCACCACGCCAAGGCCGAGCAGGAATGCTCCCGCAACAGCTATCGCCGCGACGATGACGTGACCCAGTAAAGTCAGGATCGGGCCGATCATGTGGCCGAGCGTATAGCGCCCGTCTAGCCGCTGTCGTCCCCTGAAAAGGCGTGGCCCAGCCGCCACCCTGACCGCCAGCCCATCCCCGCATCTCACGGAGAGCAGAATGTCTGACGAAACGACCGGCCCTCCGGCCGAGGCGGCGCCCGTGCGCGCAAGGTGGGCCCCGACCACGGTCCGCGAGATGGCCCCATGGGTGGTGCTGATCGTGGTCGCGATCTTGGCGGTGGGCGCGAAGTGCATCGGAGCCGACGCCTCGGTCCTGCAGCTCCTCGCCACCATCGCCGGCATCTGCGGCGGGGTGCTCAAGGTGGCCGATGGGGCCCGGGCGGCGAAGGGCGAGGCGCAATGAGCGAGACGATCATGGCGGCCCTGGTCGCCGTCGGCGGTTCAGTGGTGCTCGGGTTGATGGGCCTCGCGGTGACCTGGGGCGTCGTGCGCCAGATGGTGCGCGACCTCAAGGAACGGCTGGAGAAGGCCGAGAGCAAGATCGACCGGCTGCAGGACGAGTCGCGGCAGATGCCGGCCCTCGCCGCCGCCATCGAGCACATGGGCCAGAAGTTCGCCGACGCCATCCAGAACCTGGCCGTGCGCTGGAACGACCAGAACGGCCACATGCAGAGCCAACTGGCCGACATCAAGCGGGACCAGGGTTTCCTGCGCGATGAGCTTGGGGTCAGACGCCGGCGCGCCGAGCGCGGCAGCTCCGTGAAGGGCATCTGATGCCCGCGCCAGCGATGCGGCACGGCGGCGACTGGCTGAAGGACCCCAACCTCTGGGAGCACGCAACCGAGCGCCAGAGGACGTTCATCGAGGCCGTCATCAAGCACAAGACAATGGGCAAGGCGGCCGAAGAGCTCGGCATCCGGACCAGCGTCATTTCCGAGGCGCTGAAGTGCGCTCGGGATCGGGCGGCGGCCATGGGGCATGCGCCGGGCCACTGGGACAGCGGCGTCGCGCCCGGCTACCGGATGGGCAAGGTCACCGTCGCGCGGGCGCACCACGCGGACGGATCCGCAGTAGTAGAACGCACCTGGGAGAGGCAGCATCCGGAAGCGGCTGCAATCGTCGAGTACCTGCGCGACTTCGTTGAGGGTCTAAAGGAAGAGGTGCCAGCGGCGATCCCCGCCGCTGTGCCGGCCGTGGTCTCTGACGAGCTCTGCACGCAATACACGATCACCGACTATCACTTCGGGATGCAGGCGCATGCCAGCGAGGGCGACGGCATCGGAGCGGACTGGAACCTGGAGATCGCAGAGGACCTCCTGGTCCGGGCGATCTCGTACCTTGCCGCAAAGGCTCCGGACAGCGGAACCGCCATCTTGGGCCTGCTCGGCGACCTTGTGCACTTCGACGGACCAGATCCCGTCACTCCGACCCATCGCCATCCCCTCGACAGCGCAGGGCGCCAGCGGACAGTCGTAAGGACCACGTCTCGCGCGCTTAAGCGGGTCATTGCGATCCTGCTGCAGCGGCACGCGAAGGTGGTTGTCGTCGTCGTGGAGGGCAATCACGACCTGTCCTCAACGCCGTGGGTGCGAGAAATCTTGCTCGACCACTATGCGAGCGAGCCGCGCGTCGAGGTTCTCGACTGCGACCTGCCTTATCAGGCGGTGGAGTTTGGCGCGACGATGATTGGCTTCACCCACGGCCATAAGCGCCGCAAGGAAACCCTGCCGGCTCTCTTTACGGCCATGTTCCGCGCCATGTTCGGCCGCACCAAAACCCTGGTGATCCACACCGGGCACCTGCATTCCGGCGACGAGAAGGACTTTCCCGGCGGCCGCCTAGTCCAGCACCGGACAATGACCGCGCCGGACAGCCATGCGCTGCGCGGCGGCTGGTTCTCCGAACGCGAAATGGCGACCTTCCATTATCACCGGCGCTTCGGGCCGCAGGGCCGTGACACCGTCACGCCCGAGATGCTGGCCGCCTAGGGACATCCCGACATGACCGACCGTCTCGCGCCGGATGACCCGGCGCTGATCGCGAGCGTCAAGCTCGGCGAGGGCCTGCGCCTGCGCTCCTATCCGGATCCACTCACCGGAGGAGCACCCTGGACGATCGGCTACGGCCACACCGGAGCGGACATCGGCCCGCGGATGGGCTGCACAGAAGCGGACGCCGAGGAGTGGCTGCAGGACGACCTGTGCAACGCCATGGCCGGGCTCGACCTGCAGGAGCCATGGTGGCGCTCGCTCCCGCTCGACGGACAGCGGGTCATGGCCGAACTCACCTTCAACATGGGGCTCGCCCACCTGAAGGGTTTTCACCGCTTCCTGGTGGACATGCAGGGCGCGCGGTTCAAGGCCGCAGCCGGCGAGCTGATGGACAGCCTGTGGGCCGGACAGGTGAAGAGCCGCGCCCAACGCCTGTCCGACCGCATCGCCGCGCTCGATGGATCCGCCAACTTCGGCGCCCAACTCACCCAAACCGCCCTGGAGGGCTGAGCCCATGATCGTGCTGATCTTGGCCGTGTTCTATGTCCAGCATGTAGGCGCAGAACTCACCCCCGACGCCTTCCTGTTCGGCCGCGACGGCGGCTGGACGATGGCGGAATGCAAGGCCTCCGGAGAAGCCAAGGTCGCCGAGGCCCTGACGGTCGATGGCGTGCTCGGCGCAAGCTTCAAATGCGTCGAGATGCCCAAGAGCGCGGGGCTCTGACGTGAAGTTCCTCGAGCACCTCCTGATTTCGATCATCTGGGTCGGCGTGATCAGCGCTGGCTGCTGGGCTGTGGCGGTCTATGCGATTCCCACGATGTGGCGCGGCATTGAGGCCGGGCAACAGGCCATCGTCACCGCACGCGCTCAGGCTGGCGCTCTGGCGTCCGACGCCGTCTCGGCCAACCGCTCTCAACGGAGCTGCACCGACGAAATCAAGGCGAGCATGGCGGCCGGCGCGGCTATTGCGAAGGCTGCGCAGCCTCAGCCGGTTCCCGCAGGCGAGCCCCGCAAGATGGTGACGGCCGCCGACCTCAGCGCCATTACCGGAGTGCCCGTGCAATGAGCGCCGAAGAGACCGACGACGAGTTTGACCTGTTCCTCGATGCGATCGACCGTGCGCTGACCGAGCAGTTCGGGCCGAACCATCAGGCGATCCTGGCCGGCGACGGCTCAGGCGTCATCCGCGCTTTCCAATGGGGCAACGAATGAAGCCGCTAGCGTGGCCGCTGGCGGCCGTCCTGCTCTGCGGCTGTGTGAGCCTGCCCAAGCTCCACCTGCCCGCCAGCGCCGCGCCTGCGCCCGCTGCGGCCCCAGTCAAGCCCGTATGTCCGGGGAACCTGCTGGCCGACCTTGAACCCGAGCCGCAGTTGCCGCCCGGCGCGGGCTTCCCGGCCCCCATGACCGAAGCCGAATCCGCCGCCGTGGCTCTGTACGGGACTTGGCTGCACGCCTTCGCCGTCTACGCCCGCCATGGATGGGCCAGGGCAGGCGAGGGCAAGGACTACTGCTCGACCGCCCGCTGATGGCTGACGACCCGACCACGCTCGCCGCGGTCCTCGTCACCGCCCTTATCCTGCTGTTCGGCGGCTTGCTGATCGGTGACGGCCCCTTCAAGCGCCGCATCGGCCGCTGGCGTCAGCCCGCGCAGGCGCCGCTCACCCACGATGACCTCGCGCTGGTGGTCCTGATCGCGCTCGCGGTCGCCTTCTGCCTGCTCGCTCAATAGTCGCGCCGACCTAACACGTCCCGCCGACGTGTTCGAAATCGCGCCCTTCCTTAACGCATAGCCGCCCGCGTCCGGCCTCTCGCCGGCGGCCGTCCCCCGAGGCCGACAAGGATTTCCCATGAACATCGCCACCGCTGTCGCGACCATCAGCGCCGTCCTCGCGGAAGCCGACAAGGACGTTCCCGCGATCCTGTCGTTCATCTCCTCGACCGTCGTCGCGGTGGAGAACAAGGCCCTGTCGGGACCGGACAAGCTCACGGCCGTGCTGAATGCCTCAGAGGTGTTCGTCAACAGCGTGATCCCGACGCTGTCGGCGCCCATGCATCTGCTGATGGCGGCGATCGCCACGTTCGTGAACGCCCTGGTCGCGCTCTACAACGAGGCGGGCGTGTTCATCCACGCGATCAAAGCGGCCGTTCAGAGTTGACGCGAACTGCTTTCCGAGCCGGTTGAGCCCTCCCGCTCCCGGCATACCCATCGGCGCTTCCCCCTCTGGCGCCGCTTCCTGGCCCTCTCTCGCTTCGGCGGGGGAGGGTCTTTTTCGTTTCAGGGCTTGCCCTTGGATCCGCCGCGGGCCTTGCGCGCCGCAAGCACCTTGGCCTCGAGCTCGTCGCACTGCTCCTGGCTCATGATCTCCAAGGCCATGATCAGCGTGGTCATGTATTCCGGCGGCTCGCCGTACTTGCCCCGCAGGCCTTCCGACACGGCGTTGTCGCTGACGCCCAGCAGCCGAGCGAGCCGGCGCTGGCTCAAGCCAACCTCCCGCAAGCGACGCTGCCACGGTGAGCGATCCATGAGCGGAAGCGGTAGCGCACGGCCGAGCCTCCCGTCTACGACGGCTGTGACAGTTTACAAGCTACCTTGAAATTAAACAGTGGGTTAAGCCAAGTTCACCGCCTTTTGTCAGGTCGCGTTCATCGACCTTGGCTGTGAATGAACCGGGGATGTGGGTCCCGTTCATCTACGGCTGAGGCCCGCGGACGTGGGTTTGCGTCATGGAGTGAGCGTTTGTCCGAGTCCGCGTTGCCGCCCCCTAGTCCAGAACTGGCTGCTCTAGAGTGGATGGTGCTGGTGTGGTTCGTCTCCCTCCCGCCGCCCCAGCGCGAGAAGGTGCTGAAGGCCATGCACTGGGTGAAGGAAGTCGGGGCCGGACCGATCGAGAACTGGCCGTTTGACTTCGGCTGGCCACTGCACCAGGCGCTCGCTGCCATTGAGGCGAACCGGGTTTCGGCCGCGTGGGTCGGGCGTCTCGCCGTTCAGTTGGAGGTGGTCGCAGAGCGCCTGCCGAAATAACAAAGGTTGTTGACCGCTCGCCTGTAGCGTGTAGCCATATGGCTGCGCTGTGGGGGCGTTGACATGACAGAAGACTTGCATATCCGGCACTTGAAAGAGGTCTGGCGGCCGGAGGGACCGTTGCAGGCGTCACTGGCCCAGGCCCTGGGATTCCTTGACGCCGAACCGCCGCCGCGGCTGAAGGTTAGGCAACAACTCGGAGAGCCATTGGATCTGGCCCAGGAACTCCGCGACCTCCAGAACGCCATCCAACGCGGCATCGACAAGGTCGACGTAGTGCTCGGCGACCCCGACCTCGAGGAAGAGCCCGACATGGAGGAGGGCGGGGACCTGGAGGCGGAGACCGGCGCTTAGCTGGCCGCATGCAAGGCGGCTGCGTTCTAGTCGTTCGCCGGGTAGTCCACCTTCACGAACTCCCGCCCGTTGGCCTCGAATAGCTCGATGATCTGCAACAGCGTCTCGTCTGCTGGAGCCCCTGGAACCGGTTTCAGCCACGCCATCACCTTCCAGTAGATCGCGTCGAGGAGTTCGGCGTCTGTCATGCCCCTATATACCACCCATGCTGCGCCTCTCAGACTTCGATGTGCGGGTGCTACAGGAAGCCTGCCGCGATGGCGTGCTCAAGGTGAAGATCGCGGGCAAGATCAGCGCGGCCGACCGGGAACGCGAGTTCGAGCGCCTCAAGAGCGCGACCGTGCTCCAATCGGGCGGCTACCTGGAGGAGCTGCCGGACAAGGGCGCCTACGCCCGCTGGCGGCCGGTCAAGGGGTGCAAGGAGGCGCTGAGGGCGGTCATGGCCGAGCGGCGGGGCTGACCGCCAAGCCGCTTCAGCTCACTCCGACGGTTCGTCTGGCTTAAATACCGCCGTGCCGATGCGGGTCACTTTGCGGCGGGCGTCGCCGAGTTCGGTCAGGGCCCATTCCAAGGTTTGGCGCCAAGCGGCGCCGTCAGGCGTGGCTCGCGCGTTCATGAGCCCATCTATGCACCTGTCGAGCGCCTGCTGAGCATCCACGATGGCCCTGGCTATGCGTTGCGCGCGACCATCGTCCATACGCGATCTCCATCAGGAAGAGGGGAGCGGCGGGACGGCCTTTTTGGCTGGGCGAAAAGCGCCGCCATAGGGCGATCCGTATTTGCGCGCCGCTCGCTTTGTGGAGCCCATGCGGTATTGACCGACAATCAAGCCTTGGGTCGCCATCAGATCAAATCCTTGGAGGATGCTGATAGCCCTTTCGGGCAGCTTGAGTATGGCATTCGAGGGCGGAATCCGCTAGTATATTTGGGTGACGAGGCTGCGAACGTCGGTGCATCCGGACCTTTCCGGATTGTCGGCACGGTAGGGACAACGACCGGCCGGGTGCCACACGGACCTTGTCGCGGACAAAACCCCCGACCTACCCCCTCGGCCCGCTCCACGTATCCTTCCACACCTCAACCCTGACCTTCGATCCCTTAGCCCCACACCGGGAGCACTTGGGCTTCACATCCTTCAGCAGCTTGTTCTCTCCAAGGGCTACGCACAGGGCTGGTAGAGGCTTGTCCGTCCAATGGGGGCAGGAATCGCAGACGAACCGGAGGGAGCGGTTGGGGTCTTCGGAGAGGAGGTAGCCGAGGGTCAGTTGGGCCATGCCGGAACGAAACGGCAACTGGCGGCGGGGAGTCAAGCGGATCGGCCTGCTTGCCAGATACTTGCCAGAAACGTCCGATTCAGCGTGAACGAAAACGGTCCAAACTGGCAAGCAACTCGACGGTTTCCCTCGGGAGACGGCAGTAAGCACCTCGTTCACACCGAGGGGGTCACAGGTTCAATCCCTGTCGCATCCACCACCTTCTTTCCCTTATTCTGTAAGGCCTTGTGGCGTTGCTGGCGAAAGCGGCTCCGTCCGTGCTTGCCAGATTGCTTGCCACTATCGACGGCTAAACGCCTGGTGGGCGGCGCTCTGGTAGTCCGGCCGATGGTGGGCATAGTGCTTCTCCAGCACGGCCACGGTCATGCCGGTGTAGGCGGCGGCCTCCCACATATCGACGCCGGCCTCCATCAGCCAGGTCGCGCAGGTGTGGCGCATCCAGTGGGGCGTGATCTCGCCCGCCAGGCCCGCGTCCCTGACGATTCCCTCGAACCCGGTCCTGATCTTGGTCAGCTTGCGGCCGCCGTGGTGTAGGACGGCGTTGACCTCGACCTTCGCCTTCTCGTCGGCCGCCATCCACCGCCGCATATGCGCCACCAGCCGCCGAGGCATTTTCACAACGGGGCGCCGTTTGGTCGGACGATCAGCTTCGGTCTTGCCCCGTCGGTAGACCATGCCCTTGTCCAGATCGGCCCACGCGTCCTTGGGGCTCTCGATCCACATCAGGGAGGTCATCACGCCGTGCCTGGAGCCGGTGTAGAGGCCGAGCAGCAGGAACCGGCGTAGGTGGGCGCGGTTGGCCCGCGCAGAGGCTCCCAGGCGCTCCCAGGAGCCGTTCCCGCGTCTTCGGTAGCCCATGGCCGCCTTGAGCAGAGCAGCGGCCTGTGAGCGCGTCAGGGCCTCACGGTGCGTGTCGCCCTTCACGGGCAGGGAAACCTTGGGCCGGCGGGTCAGGTGGTATTGGTCGTCCCAGACCCCGATGGCCGCCGAAAGCGTCTCGAGCTCGCACCGCGCCGTCTCGGTCTTCACCCGCGGCGCGTTGGCCGGATCGCGGGTATAGCGCTTGTCCGGCATCGTGATCCGGTGCGCCACGTAGGCTTCGCAGTTCTCTGAGGTTACGTCGGACAGGGCCGATTCGTCCCACCAATCGAGCAGGCTGTTGACGAAGCCCTGCATAGTGGCGTGATCGCGCTGGATCTTCCCGTCCTTGCGCCGGCCGTAGTAGGCCAGCACGTCGGCGATCAGGACCTGAGCGGGATCACTTCGGCTTTCTGGCCGGGCGCTTTCCGGGGTCCACTTCTCGGCGATGTAGGCGGCGAGGCGCACCTCGGCCTCTGGAAAGCGGTCCGGGCCGCAGCCTGTGCTGACCTGATCCTGTCCGTCTCGGATGAAGTAGACATCGGGGAGCCGTTTGCCGGAACGGGAGTCGATCCGGCCCTTTCGGAGATAGAGGCGCGGCCCGATCTTGGGTCTTGGCATGTGCTGGGCCTGAACAGTTCGGCGACGGCGGCCGGGGTTACGAAATGCTTGCCCGCCACCGTGGCGAACGGCAACCGGCCCTTGTGGATTTCTGTGCGCAAAGAGGTGACCGTCAGTGGACCGTGCGGATAGAACACCTCCACGTACTCGGCCAGGGTCATGGGCTCGTCCGGTCCCCACTCTCCCGGCGAAGGGCGCAACTCGACACGCCGCAGGGAACGGGCCGCGCTCATGGGGAGGGGGCGCGAGCTCTACTGGCGGCGACGATCTCGTAACCGCAAGCAATCAGGGCGCGATCAATCGGGCTATCGCTGCGGACTCGGCGCAGAAGACGCCAATGCGCAGACAGTAGCGTCACGTCTTCGGACAGGCGATCAACCCAATCGATGGCGTCCACGACCGATCGCAGCAGGCGAAGTCCCCAATTGTCGGCGGGAGTGCTGACGGTCCCGCTCAACGTTCCCCCTCCGAAGGCGTGTTGGAAGAAGGATTGGGTTCGGTCGCCCGCGCGCTTACGCGCTTGCTGGCTTCCCGTGTGTCGTCTGGCTTGATAGCGACGCCTTCATGAGCCAGATGAGCGCGCGAAATCCAATGGCTCGCGCTGGTCATTGTGGCCGTGACCCAGGCGGTCCACTCGGGTTGGTCGCTGTAATTCTGGCGTAGTTGTTCGAGGATGGCCCCGAGCTGGAACGCGACAATGCATGGCGCGAGTACCGCCGAAGGCGTCGCAGACCCGTTATCAGTCTGACGGGGAAGCGCGGAGTCGCGCAGCGACCCAGCGACCGAACTCAAATCCTCTTCCCGTAGGTCTTGCTCGGCCATGGCTTAAGGCTCCTCTGTGGGGGCGGGGCGGCAAGCCGGGCACAGGGCATCGTCGTGCCAGTCCGGCTCATCGATCTGCCCGCACGAAAAGCACCGCGCCGTTCCGTCGTTCACGGGGCCCGGAAACGGTATGAACTTCCGATAGGTGCGATTGCCGATCTGGATGGTTTCGCTCGGTCCCTCTGTGGAGCTGAAGGGGGCGAGCCGTTCGGCAAGACGCCGGAAATGCACGGCCTGCACAACGGCCGGGCGCATCGTGTCGGCATCGTCCGGGCGGAACTGCTTGGCGGCTTCGGCGAACGGCTTGCACGCCTCCACCAGCCGGGCCACGTCGGGGTGGGGTTTGGCGACCAAGGTCAAGATGTCGCGCGCCGCTTGTTCGCAGTTCGACTGGCGGTGGGCGGCGACCCTCTCGACCTCATCGGCAATGCGCTCGCCGATCTTGTCGAGCAGCCGGGCCGCGTCGGAAGCGGAATGGGCGCGGGCAACTTCGTTCCAGCCGGCGGTATCGAGGGTTGGGGCCGTCTCTTCCCCCTGGAGTGGGGCTAGGGCGGCCAGCAGTCGGTCGATGATGACGTTATCCGTATTATTGAGGCGCCCCGCCAAGCGATCCGGCAGCTTCAGACGGCGAAGCCAATCCACATCGCCGGGCTCCAGCCCCACCACATCACCGGAGCGGCGTTCCACTCGCGTCCGCCCATTGCTGGGTACGCTGGAGTTCGACATTACGCCGCCCTCCCGCTGGTTCCCGCTTCATCGGCCGGTCTAGATACCGAAGCCTCCACGGGCAGAGCCGTGGCGCGCCCACGGCTTAGAATGTTGATCGCGGCATTGACATCGGCGTCAGCCGAATGGCCGCACGAGGTGCATGTGAAGCGGTCCGCCTTGCGGCTTTCCTTGTCCACTACGCCGCACTCGGCACAGGTGCGGCTGGTGTCGTTCGCCGGAACCATGACGAGCAAGCCGCCGCGTTCGGCTAGCTTATAGGCCAAGTACCTATGAAAGAGGCTCCAGCCTTGATCGAGTATCGATCGATTGAGCCCGGCCTTGGCCGCGCGGCCCTGGCCAGCCCGAGCGCGGGTCAGCTTCGCGACCCGGCGTCGCTGCTTAGCGCGGTTGATAGATCCCCGCTTTTTGCGGGCGAGTTTTCTCTGCGCCCGGGCCAGGGCGTTCGCGGCCCGACGGCCGACATTCGGCCCCACGATCAGTTCACCGCTCGAGAGGGCTGCGAACGCTCTTATGCCGCGGTCGATCCCCACCTCGCCAGGAAGGCGTTGAGCGGTCGCCGCCGCGCGCTCAAACTGGATCGATGCGAACCACTGGTCGGCTTGTCGCCGCACGGTGACGCTGCGAATGTCGCCGTCTGGCAGTTGGTCGGAACGAGCGGCGATCTCGCCTATCTTCGGCAGCCGGAGCCTTACCGATTTCCGGCCGCAGCGCCGCAGGCGGACTGATTCCGGTTTCGGAAAACGAATGCTGTCGTTCTGGCCAAGACGTCTGAAGTCCGGGCTTTTGGCGCGACCCGCCCACCAGTTCCGGTGCGCCTGGTCAAGATCGATGAGCGCTTGGTCGAGGCTGTCGCGCGGCACATCGGCAATCCAGTCAAAAGCCTGGCGCAGGCCGCTCAACTCACGGCCCTGGGAGACGTAATTGAACTGGCGCCCCGGGCGATAGAACATTCGCCGCTGCTCTAGGGCGAGATTGTAGACCAGCCTGACCGCACCGACCCAACTCGACAGACGTTCGGCCTGGGCGGGGGTGGGATAAAGCCGTATCACGCGGCCTCGGTGAATAGTGGCATCGCTCATCGAACACCGTCCGTCGTGTCGATATTAACAGCAGCTAGCTTAGCTTCCAGGGAGGCGAGCTTGGCCTCGAGCTCGGCGATGTACGAGCCCGAGCCCATAGCCAAGATCGAGCGCTGAGCAGTCAGCCGCTCCACCTCTTCCGCCAGCTTGTCGGCGCGCTGTTCGGCGGATTGGAGGGCGGCGCGCGTGTCGGTGAGATCGTTGATGAGATCAACCACGATTTCGGCCGGATCGTCGGCAGGCGACCAGTGTTCGTAGCCCGCTGTCGAGTGGACGCATGAGGCGATGTCGTCCATCAAGGACCGGCCAATGCGCCCCATGTCGAGCAGGTCTTCCACATCGCGGAAGCCCTCTT
>Ga0310811_10000163_pt1 | contig 99177 bp, 101 predicted proteins | sample YCmetagenome_FD_207642 | JGI IMG/M metagenome (GOLD analysis project Ga0310811, IMG submission 207642) | Soil microbial communities from experimental microcosm in Duke University, North Carolina, United States - YC | ecosystem: Engineered > Artificial ecosystem > Soil microcosm > Unclassified ... | reverse complement strand
TGGATCACGCGTGTGACGTTGGCGCCCCTGTACTCGTTGAGCGGATGCTCGAACCGGGCCTGGGCGCCGCCGCCCTTGTTGAACATCAGGTACTTGCCCACGACCCCGCTGGAATTGGCCAGGCCGTGCGCATGGCCGTTGGTGGCCGAGTTGAGCAGCAGTTTGGGGGTCTCCGAGCCGTTGGCGCACAGCACCACGGCCTTGGCCTTCTGGAACTGCTCCTTCCTGTCCTTGTCGTAGTAATAGACGCCCGTGGCGCGGCCCGAGCGGCTGTCCATGCCTATGCGGAACACATAGCTTTCCGAGCGCACCTCGCACTTGCCGGTGGCCTCGGCCTCGGGGATCACGGTCCACACCGACGACGACTTGGCCCTCACCTCGCAGCCGAAGCCGCCGCACAGGCCGCATTGCACGCACGCCGGGCGTCCCTTGTAGGGCACCGAAGCGATCGCCATCGGCGATGGGTAAGGGTGTAGGCCGAGCTTGCGCCCGCCGCGCTCGAACAGCACGCCGGACGCCTTCACCGGCAGCGGCGGCATCGGATAGGGCTTGCTGCGCCAGGGATCGAACGGGCTGGCGCCGGCGAGGCCCGCGACGCCGACCTCCCATTCGACCTTGGTGTAGTAGGGCTCCAGTTCGGCGTAGGTGATCGGCCAGTCGACCAGGCTCGCGCCCGGGATCGACCCGTACTTGCTGCCCTCGATGAAATCGACCTCGTGCAGGCGCCAGAAGTTGGCGTTGAAGTGCACGCTCGAGCCGCCGACGACGCGCGCGTAGGTCAAGGAGTTGCCGCCCTGCACGCGTTCGGCTTGCTTGTCGGGAGAGCTGCGGAAGGTCTGCGGATTGGTGACCGGGCTGTTGGTGATGCCCGACAGCATGCGGTACTTCAGCTCGTCGTGCTCGAACTGTCCCGGGGCCATGCGCGGGCCCTGCTCCATCACCACCACGCTGGCGCCGGCGCGTGAGAGCTCCCGCGCCATGATGCCGCCGGAGGCCCCCGAGCCGACGATGACGAAATCGACCGTCTCGCTGGGCTGGTAGGTCTTGCGGTCCATGAGGCGGCTCCGTCAGCCAGTGTCAGGGTTAGGCGAGGTAGGGCTTGGTGCCGGGATAGGGCTCGAAGCCCGCGTAGTTCTGGTCGTAGTAGCCGAAGGGCGGCGCCCAGACGTGCCTGTCCTCCACGCCGATCAGCTTCGAGCCCAGGCCATTGAAATTGCCGCCATACTTGGGCGAGGCGATGATGCCGAGCACCGTCAGGCGCCGCACGGCCAGGAAGAACGGCGTCTTGTCGACCTCGTGCAGGAAAGCGATCTGCTGCGCCTCGGGCGCCTGGGAAAAGGGCTTGCCGGCCCCGTTTTTCGCCGCATAGGCGCTGCCGAACTCGGCCATGCCTTTGCGGAAGGACGGCAGCTGGTCCGCGAAGAAGCTGCCGAGCGCGTTGTCGATGAAATAGACGGTGTGGGCGTCCCGTGCGCCCGGGGTGGCGCCGCCGGGCACGATCAGGTTGGCGACGGCGTCGACCTCGGCCGCTTCGGCGGCGCTCAGCGTCTTGAGGGTTGCTGGCGGCGCCGTCATGTCATGGCCGGCGTGGCCGTCGTGCTCGGCGGCGGCCGCGATCTGCGGCCAGTTCATGGCGATCCAGCTGGCGCTGGCCAGTTTGGCGGTCGCCGCCATGAATTGGCGACGCGAGGGGATTTTCTGTTCCATGGGCCGCTCCGGACCGGGCTGGAAAGTCACCGATGTCAGCACAGGCAATGTATCGGCCGTCCGCGCAGGCGGAATGATTGGGGCCGGTCTTCGACGCCGATTGACGCATCAAGCGAGCGTTCGAGGCTTACTGCGCAAGGCGTTGCTGGGATTCCGAGCAGGTTGCCGCAGATGGGGGATGGCGCCGCCGGCCTGCCGCTCAGAACGTCCAGGTCAGCCGGCCGTAGTAGAAGCCGCCGTTGGTCCCGTAGGCCGCGCCCTGGTACTTGCTCGACGCGAAGCTGGCCGAGTTGGTGTTCAGGTACGACAGGCGGATCTGGTAGGGCGCCGCGTTCGGATAGGTGTTGAAGGCGTTCTGGACGCCCATCGCGAACTTGACCCGGTGTGGGAATTCGTAGGCGCCCTCGAAGTCCGAGATCCAAGCCGCCCGGGTGATCGACTGCACGAACACCGTGGTCTGGCCGGCCGGGTTGGAATAGCCGAACGCCGAGCCGTAGTAGTTCTCGCGGAAGTTCAGGCTCCAGGGCCCCTTGGTCCAGTAGGCGCTGAACATGCCGCGCCACTTGGGCGTGGAATCCTCCAGCGTGGCGATGGACGAGGCGTTCAGATAGGCCGGCAGGTTGAGCGGCGGCGGCAGCTGGCGCAGCACCTTGGTGTAGTTGTAGTTCACCGACAGCGAGTAGTCGACGTGGCCGAAGCGGCCATAGTCCATCGGGTAGGTGGCCACGAAGTCCACGCCGTAGGTCTGGGTGTCGGCGCCGTTGGCGAAGGTGGTCACCTGCGCCGTCGAGGTGGTGCCCTTAGCCGGATTGGACACGAACGACGGCACCTGGATGTTCGAGGCGATCAACGCGTTCTTCAGGGCCTGCAGGCCGCTGTCCACGCCCGCAGCGTTGATGTTGTAGGCGTACCAGCCCGCGCCGCCGACCGGCATGATGCGGTCGGTGATCTTCATCGCATAGGCGTCCAGCGTCATGGTCAGGCGCGGCAGGACGTGGGTGACCACCCCCACCGAGAAGTCGGTCGATTTCTCGGGCCGGAGGTTGGCGACGCCCAAGGACTTGCCGGCCAGGTTGGCCGGCAGCTGCGGCGAGATCGACGTCGGGCTGACGTTGATGCCGGAATAGAACTCCTCGCCCAGGCTCGGCGCGCGGAAGCCGGTGTCGGCCGTGCCGCGGATGGCGAGCATGTCGTTGAAGTCGTAGCGCGCGGTGCCCTTGTAGATCACCGTCGAGCCGAAATCGCTGTAGTCCTCGTAGCGTACCGCGCCTTCGAGCTTCAGCTCCTTGACCGGGGTGGCCGCCACGTCGCCGTAGAAGGCGTAGTTGCTCCGCTGGTAGTAGCCGGCGTTCTGCGGCGAATAGCCGAAGAACGACTGGGCGCCGCCGCCTGCGGAGCTGCGGCCCGAGAAATAGTAGGACGACGGATCGCCCGCCTTGATCTCGTAGGAATTGATCCGGTATTGCGCGCCCCCGGCGACGGTCACCGGCGCCGACATGCCGAGGTCGAAGTCGTGGCTGAGGTCGAGGTCGGTGGTCCACTCGGTGATCCGCGCTTGCGGCGACGTCGACGGTCTCGTCGAGCATGGTGAGGCGCCAGCTCGGCGCATATTTGAACACCATCGACAGGACGTGACCCCCTGAAACTCCTCCAGGAATAGCTAGAGTCCGCCCCGAAGAAGGACGGACGGATGAAGCGATCAAGGTTCACGGAAGAGCAGATCATCGCGATGCTGCGGGAGCAGGAGGCGGGCGTGCCGACGGCTGATGTGTGCCGCAAGCACGGGGTCAGCTCGGCTACGTTCTACAAGTGGAAGGCCAAGTTCGGCGGCCTGGACGTGTCGGAGGCCAAGCGGCTGAAGGCGTTGGAGGACGAGAACGCGCGGCTGAAGCGGATGCTGGCCGACAGCATGCTCGACAATGCCGCGCTGAAGGATCTGCTGGGAAAAAAGTGGTGACGCCCGCCGCGCATCGGGAGGCTGCGGCGTATCTGCAGTCGGCCCACGAGATGAGCGAGCGGCGGGCGTGCCGGGTGATCGGCATCGACCGGACGAGCGTGCGCTACCGGGCCACGCGCGCCGACGACGGCGATCTGCGCGAGCGGATCAAGGTCCTGGCGTCGGAGCGTCGCCGCTTCGGCTGCCGGCGGCTGCACATCCTGCTGCGGCGGGAGGGCCATGCGGTGAACAAGAAGCGGGTCCAGCGGATCTATCGCGAGGAGCGCCTGACGGTGCGCCGCCGCGGCGGCCGCAAGCGGGCGATGGGGACACGGCGGCCGATCGAGACGCCGCTGCTGCCCAACCAGCGCTGGAGCCTGGACTTCGTGTCCGACCAGATGACGGACGGGCGGCGCTTCCGCATCCTGACCGTGATCGACAACTGCACGCGCGAGTGCCTGGCCCTGGTGGCCGACACCTCGCTGTCGGGCAGAAGGGTCGCTCGCGAGCTGGACGACATCATCCGCCAGCGCGGCCGCCCGGACATGATCGTCAGCGACAACGGAACGGAGTACACCTCCAACGCAATCTTTGGCTGGGCCGACGAGACCGGCGTCGGCTGGCACTACATCGCGCCGGGCAAGCCGCAGCAGAACGGCCACAACGAGAGCTTCAACGGCCGGCTGCGGGACGAGCTGCTCAACGAGACGCTCTTCCGCTCCCTGCCGCATGCCCGGGCGGTGCTGGAAATCTGGCGGCGCGACTACAACGAGCAGCGGCCGCACTCCAAGCTCGGCTGGACGACGCCCAGGGACTACGCCCGCGCCATCTGCGGCCCCGCCGGCGACCGCGCTGCGCAGCCTGGGGGCTCCGCGCGGACGCCTCTTGCCACCCATCTAAACCCAGGCCCAAATCAACCCAGGACTCTCGTTATGGCTGGATGAGAAACGGGGGTCACGTCATTAGAAATGGCACAGATGATTGGTGTCGGGGCGGCGGGCGGGCGCGGAGCCCTGCCATCGCGCAGAGTCCGAACGCCGCACCGGCGCACTGACCGATCAGCTTCGTCTTCGTTTTCCGAGTGCGCCGTAGGCGTGCGAGGCACGTAGAGATTCCACGGCCAAATGGTGGGGAACTACGCGGTCATTTATAGTGGCCTGACTTTGGCCAAAGCTCAGTGCCGGGAATCACTTCGATGGCCTTATCCGAAGCGGGATCGATAGCGCCGAAGTCATACCAATACTTCTTTGTCATTCTGCCGCCAGCGTACCAGCAGGCAACGTCTCTCAATAAACTGACCCGTTGAGGTCGGGGAAGAGCCTTCCATTGATCTGGATCGACGAAAACACCGAGCGTATCAGGATTGCGGTACGCGCCGACTCTTAGTGGGTATTTGAAAGGGTCGTTAAGGTGGGCGTCAGAGCGCTTATAGCATTGCTCCTGCAGGTGCTTCTGGGCCGGCGTTTGCGGCGGTGCGATCTGAGCTGAAGCATCGGTAACCACAGAGCCGACGACCATTGCAGCGAAGCCGATTTGCAGGCTTCGTAAATTGACTGGGAACATCCGAATGCCCACGCGCGCGAAGAAACTCGTCGAGCAGACCATACGCACTTATAAGGCGTTCGCCAGCTCAGCTAACGCCGAACATGTGCTCTGCCTGGCCCGTCCTCGCCGGCGCCTTCCGGCTCCTTAGCTTCGGCGGCAACTCGGCCTGCATCGCCCGGCACATCTCCAGCGCCTCGCTAAGCCGTTTGTTCTCGACGATGGCGCCTTGGTCGACCCGCGTGATCCGGTCGAAGGTGCGGTAGGGCAGGGCCAGGCCCTGGTGGCGAACCTCGATCCAGCCGTCCGGGAAGTCGTAGACGGTGACCTTCTTACGGGGCAGGGCGCGCGTGATCTCGTTCGGCTCGAGGATGAACATCACGCGGTCGTACTGGACTGTCAGCGACTGGGTGACCGTGCGCTCGACCCGCCAGGCGAAGCTGCCGTCCAGATCGTCGTGCGGCCCAAGCGGCCGATGCAGATCCTTGTCGTTCCGCGCCGGCTTGGTGAAGCGGCGGTTATAGTCGGCCATGAAGGTCGGGAGCAGGGCGTTGCCGGCGTCGATGTCGTTGGCGCCGGCCAGGCGTAGTTCCTTTACCAGGCGGTCCTGCAGCGTCTTGTGAGCCCGCTCGACGCGGCCCTTGGCCTGCGGCGCGTTGGCGCAAAGGATGTCGATGTTGAGCTCGTGCAACGCCCGGCCGAATTGCGTCATGCCGCCTTCGGCTTGGTCGGGCTTGTTGGTGCGGAAGACCGAGTGCTTGTCGCTGTAGAGGGCGATTGGCTTCCCGTGATCCTCCAGATAGGCCCGGGCGGCCTGGAAATAGGCGAAGGCGCTCTCGCTGGCGACGAAGCTGAGGTGCATCAGCCGGCTGGTCGCGTCGTCCACGAACACCAGCAAGGTGCACTGCGGGCCGCGATCCTCGAACCACCAGTGCTCGCAGCCGTCGACCTGGACCAGCTCGCCGAGGCAGTCGCGCCGATGGCGCGGCTGGTGGACGCGCTTGATCCGGTCGCGCCGGCGGACCCAGATGCCGTCGTCGATCATCCACTGGCGCAGCGTCTCGACACCGATCGGCAGGCCATGGACCTCGGCCAGCTTCTCGGCCGCCAGCGTCGGTCCGAAATCCTCGTAGCGCTCGCGGACGATGGCCAGGCAGGTCTGGCGGAAGGCCGCGCCGTGAGCACGGTTGCTGGGCTTGCCACGGCGCTTGGAGATCAAGGCGTCCGGGCCGTCTGCGCGGAATGCGTCGAGCAGCCGGTAGACCTGCCGGCGCTGCAATCCCATCAGCGCCGCGGCGTCCTCAACGCGGGTCCGGCCGTCGGCCAGATCGATCATCACACGCAGCCGGCTGAGCTCTGTGCGGCTCATCGTAATCACCGTCATCAGCCGTCACCCTCAACGCCGAAGCCAAAAGGGACGACTGTGTCATCTCAATCGGTGAGGCCGGTGACATCTCTATCGGTGATCTATAGTTGAAAAGCGTCTAAGGAAGATTATCGGAAGCGCGAGCATGTTCGGCGCTGTTGCTAATTGTACCATCCAGTAGCGCGGCCCCGATCCGCGCAGGCCCCAAATTCCGCAGCGCAGCGGTTCGGGGCTCGCGTCGCGCAATTCGTTTAGTTTTCCTGGATTCGAGCGTCGACTGCCAGGCTCGAACTGACCGATTTCGCGCCTGACGGCGAGTTCTGGTTCATTGCATCCCGCTTCTCATTCGCGCTCGGCTGCGTAACACCTGCCACCGGTTCTGACAGGCCCGGTCGTGGTCGACGCCCGCGGCGTTCCGCGCTACGCGGCAACGATCCGGATCGAGCTTCTCCATGGCGTGCTGGACCGGTGGCTTTCCTTAGCTCGGACGTGGTCGGGTAAATTTACGCTGCGGATCGCCCAGCCGGCGGCGCCGGCGCCGCAGTTTGAGCATCAGCGCCGATGAGGCGCGTTCGACGGCCGGAAGGTCAGGCTCGAGCCGAGCTGCGTCCAGGTCGATCGGCGGTTCGCAAAGCTCGCGGCTTGGCGATATTCCTGCTTCGTGCGTGTGGCCAGGTGAGAGCCATAAAGCCGATTGTTTGCGAGCGTTTACGCCGGGTATTTCATCCAATGTCCGATGGAAGGCCGTTTCGGACGGAGGCCCTCCCCTGGCGTAATTTCCTGATCTTCATGCTGCTGCGACATCTCGGCTTGCGTTCCGGAGAGTTGCTCGGCTCATCGGCGGGGGCGCTTGCGTCCGAGTTTTACAGACGAATTTTGGGGCGATGTGGCAATCGACGGCGCTCTGGTCGATACAGGCCGGACCTTCTGAAGACGCTCGACCAACCTCCGCTGATCAACCCTATGGCCAGTGCGAGGACAACCGCCGGCGCCGATGGCCGGGCGACTTCGAAGATTTGAGCGATCGGGCGCAGCCACATCATCAAGCCGAGTACGGAACCGATCGCGGCGGCTATCACCCAGTAGGCCGCCCTGTGGCGGGAGAAGAGCTTTCCCGAAGACATGGAGTCGGCGAGCGCGAGCGACAGTGTCCCGAGCACGAGCGTCATGAAGGCAGCCCCGCGCGCGGCTTCGGTCGAGCCCGCTTGGCCCAGCGCCCAGATATACAGCCCCAGCACCGCCAGGAGGACCGCCAGGCCCTGGATCAGAGCCAGGGCGATCTGACGAGGCCCGAACAGGGCCTCGTCGGCGCGCCGCGGCGGTTGACGCATCGCGTCGCGTTCGCTGGGCTCGGCCTCGAAAACGAGGGCGCAGGTCGGATCGATGATCAGCTCCAACAGAACGACATGCATGGGCAGAAGGAGCGGAGGCAGGCCGAGAAGGATAGGGCCCAACGCCAGGCCGGCGATCGGCACATGGATGGCCGTGACATAGGTGAGCGCCCGGCGGAGATTGGCGAAGATCCGCCGACCCAGCCTCACGCCCCCGACGATCGAGGCGAAACGGTCGTCCAGGAGAATGAGGTCCGAGGCTTCCCGAGCGACGTCGGTCCCCTTCATGCCCATGGCGACGCCGATGTGGGCCGCCTTGAGCGCAGGCGCATCGTTCACCCCGTCGCCCGTCATGGCGACGACCTCGCCGTCGGCCTTCAGGGCCTCCACCAGACGCAGCTTCTGTTCGGGCGCGATCCGCGCGAAGACCCTGACAAGGCGGAGCCGTTCGCGCAGGGTCTCGAAGGGAAGCGAGGATACGTCCGAGCCCGTCAGAGCCCCGTTGTCGACCTCTATCCCGGCCGCTCGGGCGATCGCGAGGGCCGTGGCGGGATGGTCGCCCGTGATCATCACCACCTTGATGCCGGCGCGCCGCGCTTCCTGGATCGCCGCCGCAGCGTCGGCGCGCAGGGGATCGATGAAGCCGATGAGGCCGCAGAACGAGAACGGCAGCTCCAGCGGGTCCTCGACGGCATCTCCGGCGACCGTCGCCGAAGCGACGCCGAGCACGCGCAGACCCTGCTCGGCATAGGTCTCCACGACAGACTGGAGGCGCTCGACCTCGGCAGGCGCCAGACGGCAAAGCCGGAAAATGGCTTCCGGCGCCCCCTTGGCCGCCGCGATCTGCCCGGCGCCCGAGGCGCGCCAGAGCTGGATGACGGCCAGCATCTCAGGCCGCAGCGGCCAGGCCTGGGCCGGCTCGTCGGAGACTTGCAACTTGGACAGGGCCTGGACGTCGGCGAGCTCTCTGACAGCGCGGTCCATCGGATCCACCGGGCGCACTGCGGAGGCCAGGGCGGCAATGCGGACGACCTCGGCCGCCCGTGGCGAGGCGCCGGCAGCCGCGGCATCGCCATCCTCGGTCCAGACTCGGGCGACGCGCATCCGGTTTTCCGTCAGGGTGCCGGTCTTGTCCACGCACAGGACCGTCGCCGCCCCGAGGGTCTCGATCACCGCGCTGCGTCGCGTGAGAACCTGGTGCGCCGCCAGCCGCCAGGCGCCCAGCGACAGGAAGATGGCGAGCACCATCGGGAATTCTTCCGGGATCAGGGCGATGGCGACCGTGATCCCGGACAGGACGCCCTGCACCCAATCGCCGCGCAGCAGGCCGTAGGCGATCACCACCAGGCCGCAGAACGCGAGTGCGACACCGCCCAGGAGACCGACGAGACGGCCCGCGGTCTTCTGCAATGGCGTGGGCTCCTGGCTGATCCGCGCGAGCGCAGCCCCGATCTTGCCCAGGGCGGATCGCGGGCCGGTCCGCTCGACCCGGACCAACCCCTGCCCCCGCACGACCATGGCGCCGCTGAAGACGGCGGCGTCTGCTGCAGCGTCCGCAGCCGCCTCCGCCGCCCCAACCCTGCGCGCCGGCTGTTTGGCGACCGGCGCGGACTCCCCGGTGAGCGCCGACTCGTCGACGCTGAGCACGTCGCCCGCCACGAGGATTCCGTCCGCCGGGATGCGCTCGCCCTCCCCCACCAGGAGGATGTCGCCGGGCGCCAGGTCGCGGGCCGGAAGCTGTCGCTCCCGCCCATCGCGGATGACCCGCGCATAAGGCTGCGCCAGCTCGCGCAGGGCTGCCAGCGCCTTCTCGCTGCGCGCCTCCTGCAAGACCACCAAGCCTACGGAGGCCACGGCCCCGCCGACCAGAAACAGGCCCTCGCCCAGATCGCCCAGGACGAGATAGAGGAGCGCCGCGCCCACCAGCAGGAGGAACATCGGCTCGCGCATCGTTTCCAGCACGATGCGCACCAGGTCGCGCTCGCCCGTGGACGGGATTTCATTGAGCCCGACGCTTCTCAAGCGCTCGTCGGCCTGCTGTTGGCTGAGCCCCTGGAAGAGGCCGGCGGCCATGGCGCCGGGCGCGCTCATGGCTTGAGAAGCTCCACCAACTCCTCCCAAGGCTCGAGGCGAACGGCGGGCGCTTTCCAGAAGGATTCGGACAGAGCGGCCGCTCTCCCGGCCTCGAACTTGGCGCGCATGCCGTCCGTGCCGAAGTCGAGCATGGCGCCGCTCGCGTGCGAGGCCGGCGTTTCCGCGATGGATGCGACGCGCAGCGGTATGTTCTGGCCGACGCAGAACGTCGTCGCGACGTTCAAGGCCTGCCGATAGGACACGCGAAGCATGGTGTCGAAACTCCGCATCAAGACCGCCGGAAGGCTGACCGACGTCGTACGGGGAGAGGAATCTATGACCGTATTGATCAGGACATAGACGCTGCCGCGTCGAAGCCTCCGGCCGAGCCTGCGCCAGCGCAACAGCGCTTCCGGGACAATGAACAGGGGGGCCGTCACGCCGCCGTCCACGTGAAGCTCGTCGAAGAGTTCGCCGTCGACTTCGCATCGGATCAGGCGCGGTGGGAACAGGCCCGGCAGGCTCGCGGACGCGGCGAGCACCAGGCGGAACATCGCCACGGCCTCGGCGCCGCCCCGGCAGGCGATCTCGCCCATGTCCCAGATGGCTGGACGCTGGCGGTCCAGGTCGGTGGTCGCCACCAGCAGCCTGCGCCCTGATCGGTGTTCCGCCGCGATGGCCTCAAGCAGGCGCTCGGTCGCGAACGGTGCGATCAACTTGTCCAGGCTGTCGGCGTTCAGGAGTCCGCCATCGAAGACACCGGACAAGGAGCCGACGCCGAATTGCTCGGCGGCATGGCCGCCGGTGTAGGCGTCGGCCAATTCCCGGTCCCAGCTGCCGCCCAGGAAGGCGAAAGGCGCCAACAAGGCGCCCGTGCTGACACCCGTGACGATTCCGAAACGGGGGCGACGTCCGGCCTCGCTCAGCCCCACCAGGACGCCCGCTCCATAAGCCCCCCCAGATGCGCCGCCCGAGATCGACAGCACGTTGAAATCTTCGCCCCCCAAGTGCGGCCGCGGCAGCGCAAGCCGGTCGGCCGCCGCTTCGAGGGAGGCCTCCGCCTCGGCGAAGCTCAACCGCACACCGGCGAACCCCCGAGGTTGTGCGAGAGCGCCGGGCGGCGCGGGCAAACGACGGCGCCAGAGGTCCTCGACAGTCCAGGTCGGCTTCGTGTCGGCCACGGTCATCCCCCTGTCTGAAGAGACTTCATACCCCCGCCGGCGGCCCGGCGGGTTGAGCGATCGCAACACGCCGCCTGGACGGGGGCGTCGGGGATTCAGTGGGAGAGCCAGACGGCGGCGGGCGCCTCGGCCAGCATGTGTTCCGTGACGCCCCCGAGCAAGACTTCGCGGAAGCGCGAATGTCCGAAAGCGCCCATCACGATCATGTCGGCGCGTTCGGCCTTCAGATGGTGTTCCAAAGCCGCCGCCGTCGACCGGCCTTCGGGCTCGATCTCCACGCGGTGCGCCCGAACCCCGTGACGGCGCAGATGCCTTACGGCATGGTCTGCGGGCGCGATGTGATCGACCTGTTTGTCGCCGGTCACGGTCAAGACCGTGACCGCGCGCGCCGCTTTGAACACCGGCAGGGCGTCGTTCATGGCCCGGGCGGCGGGCGCGCTGCCGTCCCAGGCGAGCACCACGTTGCCCAGCGCCCCCTCATGGCCGTGGGGCAACACGATCACCGGCCGGCCGGACATCAGGATCAGGGTCTCGGCCAGGACCTGGTCCGGCCCGCCCACCGACGGGCAATAGATGGAGAAGTCGAAGGCGCGCGCCTCTTGCGCGCGCTTCAGGGCCTCCAGCCCCATGTCCGCGGCGACGGCGCTGGTGTCGTTCAGGATGCCGGCGGCGGCTGCTCGGGCTCGGAAATAGTCGAGACCTTCGCGACAACCCGCGGCGCTGCGCTCCATCGTCTCCTTGGCGATGCCTTGCATGCCCACCAGGTGGTCGAAGACCAGGTTGGGCATGTAGCCCACGGCCAACTCCACTGCGAAGGCGCTGATCCGGCCGGACAGGCCCTCGGCCAGGGTCACGGCGGCGTCGATCGCCGAACGCGTCGTCTGATCCGGATAGCCCTGGATGTGCAGGAGGATATCGTCGCACGGCATGGGCCGCCTCCCCTCAATGAACCATCAGGCAGGCGAACGGGCTGTCCGCCAGGAGCGCCTGCGTCACCCCGCCGAGCGCCCATTCGAACAGGTGTGAACGACCATAGGCGCCGCACACGATAAGGTCGGCCCCTAGGTCCCCGGTCGCCTCCACGATCGCGCGGTCAGCGCTCAGTCCGGCCGCGCCCCGCCACCGGGTGTCGGACGCGACGTCGTGCCGAGCCAGGTGGTCGCGAACGTCGTCGAGTTCCCCCTGGGAGGTCTCCTCCCCGACCCCCAACACCGTGACGCGGTCGGCGCGTCGCAAGAGCGGAAGGGCCAACTGGACCGCGAGCGCCGCTGATCGCCCCGTCTTCCATGCGATCACCGCGCGAGCGGCCGACAGGTGCTCGACGCCGGGCGGAACGACCAGCACCGGCCGCCCGACGGCCATCACGGCGTCGGCCGCGGCAAGATGGAATTCGCGCCCGGCGGCCTCGGCATGAGCGCGGCCCACCACCACGAGGTCGGCAATGCACGCCGTTCGCCTCAGGAAGTCGCGCGGCGATGCCATCTGCGACCGCCATTCGGACGGTACGCCGCTCGCGACCTCGGAGAAGCGCCGCTGCTGAGCGGCGCACATGCCGCGCAACTGCGTCTCGTGCTCGGCAATGAGCCCCGGCGGGATGCCGCCCATCATCAGCACCGCGTCGGAGGGTTGGCTGGCGCAAACCCCGACCATCCGGGCGTCGAAACGCTCGGCCAGATCGCGGGTCAGGTTAAGCCGACATTGAGAATCCGGCGAGAGGTCCAGGTGGACCAGGATCGATCTATAGGTCATGGCGGCCTACCGGGGGCGGGCGGAGTTCGAAGCTTGGCGCGGGCGCACGTCCACCACATTGAGGCCGATCAATCCTACGCGTTCGTACGGCGACATCGTCGCGCCGAGGCGCGCAGGTCGTCGAGATCGAAAGGCTGAACCGGCGCACACACGGGTCATGCAGCGCCTTGTTCTCGCGCGGTCATGTGGTCGTAGACCCCTTCCACACCCTCGAGCCCCTGCGCGAAAATACGAAGGGCCCTCCGCTGGTCTTCGTGATCCACGGCGCCGCTCAACGTCACCGAGCCACGGGTGACGGTTACCTTGACGTTCATCCGCCCCCTGATCGTACGCAAATGCTCTGCGATCTGCGCCGCAATCACCTCGTCGACCAGGTAGCTTTCCTCCGCGTCGCAGACGTCGAGTTCGTTGGCGACGCCCCTGACGCCTTCCGCACGCAGGGCCACACGGCCGGCCGCGTCCTTTTCTGCGAAACTTGCGACGCGTCCCGTGAGCGTCACAACGCCACCGTGGACGGCTACGCCGATCGCCGTACAGACAATGTCTGGAGCCGCCTCGATGGCGGCCAGGACCGCATGGCGGATATCGAAATCAGTCATGGTCGGCTCCCGCACAACTTGATCATGTTGATCCCGATACCGCGCTGGCCGCCTTGCGCTGGCTCAACCCGAACCCGGCTCGCGGTTGACATCGATCAGGGCAACCTCGCCCATATGGTCCAGTGAGTTGCCCTTCTGGCCGACGCCGTGCACTGGCCGCCGGCTATCGTCTGAACGCCGTGATCGGCGATGGTGGCGGACAAGCTCAAAGCTGCGTTCGCCCGCCTGCATAGAGCGCGCCCTTGATCCGCCTCAAGGCGAGGTCGCGCCCCATCGCCTTCACTACGGCCATGAACCGACAAGGACATCACGAGCAGACAAGCCCCTGGGCGCGCACGGCGCCAGGCCCCGCAAGCTTCGTCCTGCTCTCGGTTTTGGCCGCCGCCGCCCTGGCGAATTCCGCGTCGGCCTCCCCCGCTTCGATCGAGCGTGGACGCCGGCTGGCCGAGGCCCACTGCAAGACCTGCCACGCGCTCACGGGTGACAAGCCGGGCCCCGTGGCCGGAGCGCCGCCGTTCGCGGAAATCCAGAACCGCGCTCCCGGACGCAGCCTGGACGAGATCTTCGCCGGCGCCTTGGCGTCCGGTCATCCGCCGATGCCGCGGTTCGTCGGGTCCCCCGAACAGCAACAGGATCTGCTCGACTATATCCGCAGCCGCCAGACCGCTGCTCCCACGCGCTGACCCCGATCATCGGGGGCTGCGGTTTGACGCCGATCAAGGCGCGAGCGACTCAAACGGCAAGGAATGTCCCATCCACAGGAGACACTCCATGTTGACCGAAATCCCCGCCCGGGACGTCTTCAAGATCATCCACCTCGACCTGGCGCGCGAGCCTGGCCATCCCGAGGGCTCCGCCGAGGATCGTTACACGCTGGTCCTGCCGCTGGACCAGGACGGCCGCATCGATCCCGATTATTGCAAGACCTTCCCGGACCTGTGCCGGGTTGCGCACGCCTCGTTCGGCGGCGGCGTGCATCGCGGCCTGGTCAAGCGCGACTCCGATGGGACCTGGGCGTTCGACTATGGCGATGCGGACGCCGAGGACGAGGCCGGCTTCCGCTTCTCGGACGAGTGCTTCACCCCCGGCGAATACGTATCGGTGATCCGCGACGGCCAGGCCCACCCCTACAAGGTGGTCTCTCTCCAGCCACTCTGATGCGATCCTGCCCTCGAGCGAGGGTGACGCCCGGACCGCGGGGAATGGTCCGGGCGCCTGGCTCATCCTGCCTGGGGATTAGGAGGCGAGCGTGAGGGATGCCGTTCCTGATGCGAACTCGGCCGTTCGGCCCCCGAACCGCGTTGTCTTGACCACACGGACGCCCAGCCGAGCACCGCGATGAAGATCGAGAAGGTGGCGAGCACCAGGGCGAGAAAGGCGGTCATGGACGATCTCCGACTGAACACGCCTAGAGTTGGTCGAGAGACGAACCTTCGCCTTGACCCAGCGCAAAGGCCGGGCATTCGCCGTGTACATCGGGCTCGATCACGAGCAGCCCCGCCGCGGTGTTGGAGATCGGGACCTGATAGTGGGTGTGCACCCGGGCGACGTGCTCGCCGACCGCGCCGCGCATCGCCAGCCACATGAGCAACTCCACGCCCTGGCCGCCGGCCAGCGCCACCAGTTCGCGGACCGAATAGTGGGTCAGGCAGCGGGGCTCCTCGACGATCTCCTTCAGGCACAGGCGATCGAAAGGCTTGTTGATGAAGCCGGCGCGGCTGCCGTCGAGCTGGTGGGACAGCCCGCCGGTGCCGATGACGACGACCCGGGCCTCGCCGTCCCAGCGCTCGATGGCGCGCCCGACGGCCTGGCCGAGCTTGAAGCAGCGCGCCGGCGACGGAAGCGGATGCTGCACCGTGTTGATCGCGATCGGCACGACGCGCACCGAAGCGCCATTTGGCCAGAGCAGCTTCATCGGGATGGTGAAGGCGTGGTCCACCAGCATCTTCTGGCAGCTGGTGATGTCGAACTCCTCCTCGACCAGGTCCTCGATCAGGCGCCAGGACAGCTCGGGGTCGCCGGTGAACGGGCGCGTGACGGGCAGGCCCCAGCCCTCGTCGGCGTTGCGGTATTCCGCGGCTGCGCCCACGGCGAAGGTCGGCATGGCGTCGAGGAAGAAGTTCAGGCCGTGGTCGTTGTAGAACACCACCGCCACATCGGGCCGGGCCGCCTCGAGCCAAGCCTGCGCCGGCGCGTAGGCGTCGAAGAACGGCTTCCACTGGGGCGTCTGCTGCTGCTCCCGCGCGATGGCCGCGCCTATGGCGGGGACGTGCGACGTACCGATTCCGCCGACGATCGTGGCCATGTCAGGCCCCCTGCGCTTGAAGCTTGGCCTGGAAGTCGGCCCGCGTGAGCCCGGTCTGCTGGGCGCCGATGTCCTGCACGTCCATGCCGAGCAGATTGGCCAGCTTGAGCAGGTAGTAGGCGTTGCCGCCGAGCGCGATCATGCGCAGCACGTCGCGCTCGCGGACCGCCTGGCGCTGGTCCTCGGAAAGGCCGAATTCGTCGAAATAGGCTTCCGCGTCGTGCAGGAAGCGCGCCCGATTGCCCGCGTCGTTGAACGAGAAGCACATGGCGTTGAGTGGATAGCCGAGCTGCGCGGCGCGGCCGTCGAAGATGGGTGTGTCCAGGTCGTCCAATGTGGTCATGGGGGCGTCTCCGATCTCGAGGATGGCGCCTGCGCCGCCCTCGGCCTTGATCGGGGTCAAGAACCGGTCGCTAGGGGTGCCGGGGCCCCGGCTCCTGGACAGCCTTGAGGAAGGCGACCAAGGCGGCGACCTGGTCCTCGTCCAGTCGCGCCTGGGGCATGCGCGGATGCAGGCGCGGCTCGCCCTCCTCCTGCGGGATCGCGGGCGCGATCATCCCCTCGCCCAACAGATCCTCCAGCCCGCCCCCGACGGGGTAGCGTCTGTAGAGCTTGGCGAAGGGCGGGGCGGCCGGCAGCGGGCTCGGCCCTTCGCCGAGGCCGTGGCATTGCCCGCAATAGCTCTTGGCGACGCGCCGCCCCTGCTCCTGGATCTGGCTTTGCGCCCACGCGGGCGTAGTGGTCGCGGCAGCGGCTGTGCAGGCCAAGGCGATGAGGGCGAAGCGCCGGCTCGGCGGGCGGAGAGGCATGTTGATCATGGGCGCCATCCTGGGCGCCCGCGCCCTGGGCCGCCTTGAGGTCGCTCAAGTTCGCGGCGGTACAAGCGGAGCCGGCGGTTGATCCCGATCAAGGCGGCCGGGCGCCACGCGGGCCAGGCTTGACCCATGAACAACTTCCTCGACGCCGTCGGCGCCACACCGCTGAGCCAACTCCTGCAGAACGTCAGCTGGCTGATCCCGCTCATCCAGTCGGCGCACATCCTCGCCCTGTCGCTGGTGTTCGTCTCCGCCGCGGTGGTCGACCTACGCATCCTCGGCGTGGCCGGCGGCAAGCAGACCCTGCCCAGCCTGACGCAACGCTTCCTGCCCTGGGTCGGCTGGGGCGTGCTGGTGTTGCTGGTCAGCGGCCTCCTACTGATGGTCGCCGAGCCGCGCCGCGCCCTGCTCAATCCGTTGTTCCAGATCAAGATGGCGGCGCTTCTCGCGGCCGCAGCGACGACCTGGCTCATCGCCGCCCGCGCGGCCGACGCCCGGGGCGGCTGGGCCGATCCCGAACGGCGCGGCGTCGCCAAGCTCGTGGCCCTCGGCTCGCTGCTCCTGTGGCTGGTGATCATCGCGCTGGGCCGCTGGATCGCCTACGGCCCCTGACACGGCCCCGCTGATCGCCCCTGCCCTTCCCTTTCGAGATTGGATCGCCCATGGCCGTTCCCGCCCTGTTCAAGACCCTCCAGGCCTCGCCGCTCGGCTCGACCATCTCCCAGTCCACCTGGATGTTCCCCACCATCGAGACGGTGCACGTCATCGCCGTGGCCAGCGTGATCGGCACCATCGCCGTGGTCGACCTCCGCCTCATCGGCGTGGCCTCGAACAAGCGGCCCGCCAGCGCCCTGATCCACGAGTTCCTGCCCTGGACCTGGGCGGCGTTCGCCCTGGCCGTGGTCTCGGGCGGGCTGCTGTTCACCTCCCGGGCGGCCGACTACATGGCCATCCAGCCGTTCGTCGCGAAGTTCGCGATCATGGCCCTGGCGGCGGTCAACATGCTGGTGTTCCACCTGACCACGGAGAAGCGCATCGCCGCCTGGGACCAAGGCCGGCCCGCCATCGGCGCCCGCATCGCCGGCGGTCTCTCCCTGCTGCTGTGGTCCGCCATCGTCGTCTGCGGCCGCCAGGTCGGCTTCTCGCTTTGAGCCCCAGGACGGCCGGCCCCTAGTTCGCGGCGGGTTCGGTCAACAGCTTCAGCAGGGCCTTGTCCCAGCCGTAGACGTCGGGGCGGAACTGCACGGTCCCGTTCGCGTCGGCGAAGGCGGTCCAATAGGCGACGGCGACGGGGACGGTCGTCTTCAACGGAATGCGCACCGTCTTCCCCGCCAGGATGGCCACATCGACCGCATCGGGCGGCCAACTGGGATCGTCGGCCAGCAGCCGCTTGGCCAGGGCGTTGGGCTGCTCGACCCGCATGCAGCCGTGGCTCAGGGCGCGGTTGGGCTGGGCGAACAGGCTCCGCGCGGGCGTGTCGTGGAGATAGACGCCGAAGGGGTTGGACAGGTCGAACTTGATGGCTCCCAGCGCGCAGCGGGGCCCCGGCTTCTGCTCGAGGCGGCCGTCGGGGCGCACCACGAACCCTTCGCGCGCCTTGTAGGCCGGGTCCTTGCGGATCTTGGGCCAGATCTCCTTGGCCGCGATCCGGTCCGGCACCACCCAGGGCGGGTTGAGCACCACGGCCTTGATCTGGTCCTCGAACATCGGCGTGCGCTTGTCGGGTTGGCCGACCACCACCCTCATCGACAGGGGCGCTCGGCCCGGCTCGATCAGAACCAGGCTGGCGTCGGCGATGTTGAGCGCCACCCGACGCGCGGGCGGCTTGCGGGACATCCAGCGCCAGCGCTCTAGGTTCGCCGCGATCTGGTCGGCCCGTTCGGCCGCGCTGACGTTCAGCGCCGCGAGGGTGGCGCGCCCGGCCAGCCCGTCCTCGGCCAGGCCATGGCGGGCCTGAGCCCGGCGCACCGCCGCGTCGAGCTCGTCGTCCCAGGCCTCGCCCGGCGGCACGCCCGCATCCTCCACCGCAAGCCGCCGACGCAGGGCGGCCACCGCGGGCCCGACGGCGCCGGGCTTGACCGGCTCCGACAGCCTCGCCCAGCCGCCGTCTGCGGCGAGCGTCCGGTAGCGGCCGTAGGCCCGGACCAGGGCGGCATAGGCGGGATCGGGCGGCGGCAGTTCGGCCAGCCAGGCTCCCTGCCGGCCCTCCGCCTTGGCCGCGCGGAACGCCGCCAGGGCGTCATAGGGTTCCGGCCGGATCGCCCATTCCCTCGGCCATTGGCCGGGGCGCAGACGCTGTCCATGCTGCGCCTCGGCGTAACGGATCGCCGCCGCCTCGAGGCTTTCGCGAGGGGCTCGCACGTCGACGGCCTGGTCCAGCGCCGGCAAGCCTTGCGCCGTGGCGTTCAGCAAAGCCGCCCGAAGCTCCCCGAGGTCGTCGGCTTTCGACGCGGGAGACGACAGGACGACCAGGGTGGCAAGAAGGGCGGCGGACCGGCTAGGCGGGCTCAAGGCGGGGTTCCTCGTGTCGCCCGATCAAGCCCGCAAGCTGGTTCCGCCGCCTTGCGCCGCATCAATCCGGCCTCTGCCGCCAGTTGATCCCGGTCAAGGCCGGCGGCCGCGATCGCTGGCAACCTCATGACGACTGGAGACCCGCCATGAGCCAGCCGGCCTGTCCCGACGAAGACGATCTGCCGCCGCCCCGCGAAAAGCTTCCGCCGAGCGTACTGGTCTGGACGCTCGCCGGCTTCGCCGTGGTGCTCGCCTATGTCGCCCTCCTGGCGCTGTTGCGGCCGAGCGCGTGAAAACCGGCCCAAGGATGACGTCATGGACCTTACCGACATCCTCCTCCTCCTGAAGCCCGGCCGCGACGAGCGCGGGGCCGTGCAGCTCGCCGCCCGTCTGGGGCGTCGCTACGGCGCGCGTGTCCGGGGGTTGTGCCTGACACCCTGGCCTTCGGCCCCGGCGGGGGACGGCTACGCGTTCCGAGCGGCCGGCATGCATGACGTGCTCGAACGCCTCGAGACGAGCATCAAGGTCCGTCAGGCCCAGGTTGAAGAGGCGTTTCGTTCAGCCATGCGCGAGGCCGGCTGCGCGCTGGCCTGGAACGTCACCGAGCTGGGCGAACTGGCGGCCGAGACGGCGCTCCGGGGGCGAAACACCGATCTCGTGGCGCTCACCCGGCCCGAAGCGAACGACCTCACGGACCTGCCGTTCGCCGAATGCATGATCCGCCTTTCGGGGGCGCCCTGCCTTCTGGTTCCAAAGGGCGGCGAGGCCCCGGTCTCGTTCGACCACGTGGTGGTGGCGTGGAACGGCAGCCGCCAGGCCAAACGGGCGCTCGACGATGCGCTGCCCTTCCTGAAGGATGCGGCTCGCGTCACCCTGCTGCACGCCGGCAAGGCCGACGGCCTGCACGAGCCCCACGCCAACCTGGTCGATAGCCTGGCCCGCAAGGGGATACAGGCGTCCCTCGCCGAAGCCCCGAAGGGTGAGCACGGGCCCGCCCATTCCCTGCTCGACTGGTGCGCCGACAACCAGGCCGACCTGCTGGTGATGGGCGCCTTCGGCCTGACGCCGCGAGCCGAACGCTGGTTCGGCGGAACCACCTGGACGGTCCTCACCGCCGCCCGCCTCCCGGTGCTGATGTCATGCTGAAGACCCTGCCCTCGACCCTGGCCCTGGCGGGCCTCGCCGCGCTGTCGCTGTCCGGTCCGGTCCGGGCCCAGGAGGTGTCGCTCACCGCCGGACACGAGCTGGCGGTCGCCCGGTGCAGCCGCTGCCACGCCGTGGACCGGACTGGCGACAGCCCCAATAGGCGCGCGCCGCGCTTCCGCGACCTGGGCGCCGGTTTCCCCTTTGGCGGCCTGAGGGACGCCCTGATGCAGGGGATGATCGTCGGCCATCCGGAGATGCCGATCATGCACCTCACCCAGGCGGAGAGCGGCGACGTTGTGGCGTATCTGCGGGCGCTGCAAGAACGCACGCCGGCGCATGGGCCGGGCCCGATCGTCCCCTAGCAACGAGGCCGGCGCGAAGGAAGGTCGGCGCGCCTGCGATCCAGGCCGCGTCATTCAACCGACTCTGTCAGGCGCTCTTGGCGGTCGCCTCGTTTGCAGCGAGCGGAGCCGGCTCGGCGGCTGACGGAGCTGGCGCGTCCGCGGTCACCTTGGCCATCGCCGCGAGCGGCGAGAGGGCGAGATTGTACCAAGCCTGGGTCAGGTCGTGCATCAGGCTGATCCCGTAGTCCTCCTCGGCGCGTGCGGCCTGGACGGGATTGGCGGCCGCGCCGCCAAGGGTCCGCAGGAAGCGGCCGTAGTCCTCGGCAAGATGGCAGTAGAAGCTCAGGCAGTTCATCGGCCACGAGGGGAATTCGTGCGGCGGAGCCTGTTCGGCGTCGGGGGCCATGGCCAATCTCCTTGAATGGGTCGCCCAAGAATGTGGCCTCAGGCGGCGTCCGCCTTGCGGCAGGTCAAGTCGTTGGCGATCGCCTGGCGGGCGCCGAGGGCGAGCGTGTGCTCTTCGTCGGTCGGGATGACCCAGGCCGACACGGCGGACCGCGGCAGGGTGATGCGTTCGGCCGAGGCGGCGTTGGCTTCCGGGTCCAGTTGGATCCCGAACCAGGCGAGGCGTTCACAGACGCGGGCGCGGATCTCCGGCGCATGCTCGCCGATGCCGGCCGAGAACACCAGCGCATCGAGCCCGCCGAGCGCCGCGGCCATGGCGCCGACCTCTTGCGCCACGCGGTAGACGAACAGGTCGACGGCCGCCCGGCTGGCCGGCGCGTCGCTGTCCAGGAGCCCGCGCATGTCGCCGCCGAGGCCCGAAACTGCGGCCAGCCCCGAGCGCCGATAGAGCAGGTCCTCGATTCGATCCCGGTCCAGGCCGTCCGGCCCCATCAGGTAGAGCAGCACGCCCGGATCGATGGCGCCGCAGCGCGTGCTCATCACCAGGCCGTCCAGAGGAGAGAAGCCCATCGTCGTCTCGACCGGGCGTCCGTCGCGGCAGGCGCAGAGACTGGCGCCGGATCCCAGGTGGGCGAACACCACGCGGGCGGGAGCGCCGAGCGGCTTGAGCGCCCGAAGCCGGTCCTGCAGGTAGGCATAGGACAGGCCGTGGAAGCCGTAGCGGCGCACGCCCCGCTCGGGCCACGGCGGCGGCAGCGGCACGCAGCGGGCCACGGGCGGCAGGTCGCGGAAGAAGGCGGTGTCGAAGGCGCCGATGTTGACCAGGTCCGGCCGCAAGGCCTGCACCCGGCGCACCATGGCCAGGTTGTGCGGCTGGTGCAGCGGCGCCAGCGGCTCCAGGGCCGCCAGCTGCTCCATCACCGGCGCCGACAGGACCACCGGATCGACGAGGTTCGAGCCGCCATGTGCGATCCGGTGCGCGACGGCGCTCAGGGCCGCACCGCCGAGACGGCTCTCGATCCAGGTCAGGATTTCGCCGGCGAAGTCGGCGGGCTGGCGCGCGCCCTCGGGCCAGCGCCGTTCCGCGACAATGTTCCGCTCAGGAGTGCGCACGCACATCGCCGGGACGCTGCCGAGGCGATCGATCAGCCCGCGGTATCGCAAGGCCGGCTCGGAGCCCGACACGTCGAACAGGGCGAACTTCACGGTGGAGGACCCGGCGTTGAGCGCCAGCACAAGGTCAGCCGCCATGGTCGGCCTCCGCCTGGGCGGCGAGCAGACCCTGGTTCTCGGCCACCAGCACCGCCAGGGCGCAGGAGACCACCCTCGCCCGCTCGCTGTCGGCGCGGCTGGTCAGGATGATCGGCACGCGGGCGCCCAGCACCATGCCGGCGGCATGTGCTCCGCCCAGGAAACTCAACTGCTTGGCCAGGATGTTGCCGGCCATCAGGTCGGGCGCCAGGAGGATGTCGGCGGCGCCCGCCACGGGGGAAACGAGGCCCTTGTCGGCCGCCGCCGCCGGACTGATGGCGTTGTCGAAGGCCAGCGGTCCGTCCAGCACCGCGCCGGTGATCTGGCCGCGGTCGGCCATCTTGCACAGGGCGGCCGCGTCGATCGTCGAGGGCAGCCGGGCCGACACGGTCTCGACCGCGGACAGGATCGCAAGCCTGGGCTGGGTGATGCCGATCACCCGCGCCAGGTCGATGGCGTTCTGGGCGATGTCGCGCTTGTCCTCCAGGGTCGGGCTGATGTTGATCGCCCCGTCGGTGATCAGGAGCGGCTTGGGATAGTCCTCCGTTTCCATCAGATAGACATGGCTCACCCGCCGGCCGGTCCTCAGACCCAGGTCCTGCGCCAGCACGGCGTGCATCAGCTCGTCGGTGTGGAGCGAGCCCTTCATGATCAGACTGGCCTCCCCCGCGCGCACGAGGGCGACTCCGCGATCGGCGGCCGCGTGGCTGTGCGGCGTCGAGATCAGGGGAAAATCCGACACGTCCACGCCCGCCCGCTCCGCCGCCGCCAGGATCTTGTGACCCGGGCCGACGAGGATCGGCGCGATCAGGCCCAGCGCCGCCGCGTGGCTCACCGCCTGCACGGAGGTCTCGTCGCAGGGATGCACCACCGCCGTGCGCGCCGGCGCCAGCGCGTTGCAGCGCGACAGCAAGACGTCGCCGAACGGCCAGCGGGCTTCGATCGGACGGCCGAGGAGAGGATTCGGCGAAGCGCCGAGCCGGGCTTGGGTGGCGACGGGCATGGCGGCCTCCGCGAAGGTTCACAGTCCTATGCCGTCGATCGCGCCGCGCCGCCTTGATCCGCCTCAATGCCTCGGCCGCCCTCCCCCCTACCGTTTTTGATCCCGGTCATGGCGGGCCGGCGCGATCGGGCCACCCTTGCCCCATCTCGCGAGGAGATCCCACATGACCTTCAAGACCCTGCTGGTCCACGTCGAACCCGATTGGGGGTCGACCGAGGCCCTCGACGCCGCCGTCCATCTGTCCAGCCGCCTGGGCGCCCATCTCGTCGGCGTCGGCGGCGAGGCCTTCGAACTGCCGGACGCCCCGTTCATCGAAGGCGGGCTGGTGCAGGAGCTGCGCGACCAGATCGACTTCGATCTCGCCGCCGCCCGCACGCGCTTCAACGCCGCCACGGCCCGGCTCGCCGCTGGCGCCACCTTCGTCTCCGGCATGGAGCGGCCCAACACCCTGATGGCGCAGCACGCCCGCGGCGCCGACCTGATCGTGGGCCGCCGCACGCCGTCCGGGTCGAGCGCGGTCAATCTCTGCCATGCGGGCGACCTCGTGATGGAGACCAGCCTGCCGGTCCTGCTCACGCCGGCCGCCGCCGGGCCTCTGATCGCGGACCGGGTGCTGGTGGCCTGGAAGGATCAGCGCGAATGCCGACGCGCCGTGGCCGACGCGCTGCCGTTCCTCATCGGCGCCAAGCAGGTCGTGCTGGTGTCCATCTGCGCCAAGGAAAATGTCCCGGAGCAGAAGGTCGCCCTGCGCGAGGTGGTCCAGCGTCTGGACCGCCTGGGCGTGCATGCGGAGGTCGAGGTCCAGGCGGGCAAGGGCGGTTCGGCCCTCCGCTCGATCGAGGCCATGGCCAACCAGATGGCCGCCGATCTCCTCGTCGCCGGCGCCTACAGCCACAGTCCTATGCGCGAGTGGCTGTTCGGCGGCGTCACCCAAGACCTCCTCGACGACTGTGATCGCCATGTCCTCCTCAGCCGTTGACCCTGGGCCCGTGCGCCTGGACGAAGCCCTGTTCGAGAACTGCATCGTACAGGAGGCGATCCTGCTGGCCTGGGCCGTTCCTCGGGGCGCCTGGGTCGAGCAGGGTCAGCGCCTGGCGGAGGTGCTGGTGGAGGGAACGCGCCACGAAATCGTCGCGCCGATCGCCGGCCGGCTCGCCGAGCCGGTCGCCGCATCGACCGTGCTCGAGCCGGGCGACCAGCTCTGCCGGCTGGATCCGGGCGCCGCCTGAACAGGCGGTGCGCCTGGCCGGGCCCGGCCAGCGTTGCGTCCGATCAAACCAAAGGCCGCAGCTCTACATCCAACTGACCGTAGAGACGGACGATCAGCTGGATGCGGGTCTCGATTTGCTCGCGGGCAAGCCAGGTCGACCGAAGGGAGCGGCGCACCGCGACGTCGGCGGCTTCCGGCGTCCGAGCGACACCACCGGCCAGTTCGGCCAGACGAGGGCGTTCGGACATGAGCAGGTAGCCCAATTCGAGCGGTTCCAACGGCACGGGTGTTCCTCGTGATACGTGGTTCCTCCGCATAGCTCAGCGCGCCGCAAAGATGATTGCGATCGATCAAGGCGGGACGGCGGGGAAGGCAGCTTCACTGGCGCCCGGAGGATCGGCGATTTCGCGCCTCCGGGCCCGCGACCGGACTGACGCTGTGGAGGCCGGCGCTCTCGACGGTGCGGCGGTGCTCCAGCCTTGACGGTAGCGCTCCCGGAAACGGTTGGATTCAGCGCAAGGCCAAGCCAGGCCCCTCATGCGATCCCGATGCGACGCGCCGACGGCTACTGAATGCGCCAGTCCTGCAATTCTCCGATCCAGCAGTCGAAGCCCGAGCCCTCGATCACCCAGCCGACCTCGCCGCGGCCTGGGACCATCCGGCCGTGGCGTTCCTGATAGGCGGAGAAACGGCCGCGCCAGCTGCGCTCGACGAAGCGCCGGCCCTCGCGCCGCGGTCGACCCTCGGCCAGGACCGAACACACCAGACCGTCGTCGCCGAGCTTCAGCACCACGCGGCTGTAGAGGTCGCCCTTGCCGGCCGAAACCAGGAAGGTGCGGCTGTCCAGCGTGCGCCAGCTCAGTTCGCGGTTGTGCAGGATAGCGTCGGGCGCCCAGGGCAGTTCGGCCAGGTAGCGCATGGTCTCGCCCCGCGTCGCCTCGAGGCCGGCGATGGCCGGGAACAGGGGGACCGCGCCGAACGCAAGCAGCGACAGCTTGCCCCGTTCGCCGCGCAGCTCATCCTTCACGGTGAGCAGGTTCAACGGCTCACAGCCGGCGGTCCACTGGAACTCCGTCGTCTCGAGCTGGATCGTCTCCCTGGCCGTGAAGTGGATTGGCCGGTCCTCCGCCCCGTTCCGCATGAAGCCTGTCTGGCTTAGGATCACCGCACTGCCGGGCTCGTCTTGGCGGGCCCCACACCGCAGGGCCAGGCTGCGCACGGCGTCGGGCAGATCGGCGCCCGACAGGTCCGGAGCGGCCAGGTCGGGGCGGGTCAGGCTCATTCGCAGATCCGTTCGAGGGCTTGGCGATTGCGCAGGACCACGCGGCGGCAGGACACCAGGTCGATCTGGCGGGCGGCCTGCAGCTGGGTGAAGGTGCGCGACACCGTCTCGATGGTCAGCCCCAGATAGTCGGCGATGTCCTGGCGCGACATCGGCAGGTCGAGGACGTCGGCGCCAGCCCGCTTGCGGAAATCGAGGAGGAAGGCGGCCACCCGCTCGCAGGCGGTGTGGCGGCCGAGCAGCAGCATGTGGGCCTGGGCCCGGTGGAACTTCTTGAGCAGGGCCTGGATGGCCGCGTCGGCGCCCCGCTCGTTCAGGAAGGCGTCGCGGCGCATCACCTGCAGCACGGTCTCGCCCACCGCCTCGGCGCCCAGCGCATGGCGGCTCTCGCCGTCCAGGCCGAAGATGTCGCCCGGGGTGTGGAACTCGACGATCTGGCGGCGACCGTCCGACAGCACGCGGTAGGTGCGCACCGCGCCGCTGATCACGCGGTAGACGTAACGGCTGGCCTCGCCCTCGCCGAAGATCTCCTCGTCGCGGCCGTAGTTCATGCGGACGCCGGGGTCGGCGGTGGCCGGGCGGCGGTCGAGCACCACCGGGCGGACGTCGACGGTATTGAAGGCGATGGCGTTCATAGCTGTTCCTCCGCTTGGTCGACTGGAGGCTAGAGCACCCGTGGGAAACGGAAATTCAGGTCGATCCCATAAGGGCGCCCGCTTAAGGGAAACCCCGTAGTTCCCCCCTCGCCCGCCAGCCGATAGGTTGTCCGTTTTGGAGGGGCGGCGTGACCAACGAGCGAGATCAGGTCCTGGCGCGAACCCAGGCCGTTCTTGTCCTGCTGGGGCCGGTGATCATTACCGGCGCCCTCACCGCCGCCGTCGTGTCCGGCTGGAAGGCCAGCGAACCGCCGGGCCTGCTGCTGCTCGCCGGTATTCCCGGCATGATGGCCGGCGCCTCGACCGGCAGCGTCCGGGCAACCCTGGCCTCCGGGTTGGTGAGCGTCATCAGCAGCGTTTTCTTGGCGGCAAAGGCTCCGCCAAGCGTGATCACGGCCGAACTCGCCATCTTTGCGCTGGCGGCCACGGCCGCCGCCGTGTTCGCCCGCACCTTGGCAGGCAGCCGCCTGAAGGCGGCCGCCTCGACCCAGGACCTGATGGCGCGCGAAGCCCACCTGCAATCGATCCTCGACACCGTGCCCGACGCCATGGTGGTGATCGACGAGACCGGCCACATTCAATCCTTCAGCCTCGCCGCAGAAAGGCTTTTCGGCTGGTCGCCCGACGAGGTGCGCGGCCAGAACGTCAAGATGCTGATGCCGGGCCCCTACCGTGAGCAGCACGACGGCTACCTGCTCCGCTACCGGACGACCGGCGAGAAGAGGATCATCGGCATCGGCCGGGTGGTGGTCGGGCGCCGGCGCGACGGCTCCGACTTCCCGATGGAGCTGGCCGTGGGCGAAATGCGCTCCAACGACCGCCGCTATTTCACCGGGTTCATCCGTGATCTGACGGAACGACAGAAGACTGAGGGCCGGCTGCAGGACCTGCAGGCCGAACTGGTCCACATCGGCCGCCTGTCGGCCCTCGGCGAGATGAGTTCCGCCCTGGCGCACGAACTGAACCAGCCCCTGTCGGCGGTCGGCAACTACATCAACGGCGCGCGCCGGCTGATGGATTCGGGCGCGGCGCCCGAGGCGATCCGCGAGGGCCTGGACAAGGCGGCCGCCCAGACCTTGCGGGCGGGCGAGATCATCCGCCGCCTACGCGACTTCGTCCAGCGCGGCGAAACTGACCGGCGCATCGAGAGCCTGTCGAAACTGGTCGAAGAAGCCAGCGCGCTGGCCCTGCTGGGCGCCAAGGACGCCGACATCCGGGTCGCCATCCGGCTGGACCCGAAACACGACCTGATCCTCGCCGACCGGGTGCAGATCCAGCAGGTGCTGCTCAACCTGATCCGCAATAGCGTCGACGCCATGATCGACAGCCCCGAACGGCGTCTGGTCATCTCCAGCGAAGCGGCCGAAGGGGATATGGTGCAGGTGAACGTGGCCGACACGGGTGGAGGCATGGCGCCGGAAGTCATGGAAAAGCTGTTCCAACCGTTCGTCTCGACCAAGTCGCACGGCATGGGCGTCGGGCTGTCGATTTGCCGGACCATCGTCGAGTCCCACGGCGGACGAATCTGGCCGGAGCCGCACCGCCCGCGCGGCACTGTGTTCCGCTTCACCTTGCCGGCCGTCGACGCGGAGTTCGAGGAAGGATGAGCGGTCAGATCCACATCATCGATGACGACGAACCGGTGCGCGAATCGCTCGCCTACCTGTGCCTGACCAGCGGATTGCAGGCAGCCACCTACCGCTCTCCTATGGCGTTGCTCGAAGTCGCCGCATCGCTGGGCGAAGGCTGCATCGTCACCGACGTCCGGATGCCGGAAATGGACGGGCTGACCCTGGTGGCCAAGCTCCACGAGCGCGGCGTGCAACTGCCGATCGTCGTCATCACCGGACATGGCGACGTGGCCATGGCCGTGGCGGCCATGAAGGCGGGGGCCGTCGATTTCCTCGAGAAGCCGTTCGACGACGAGATCTTCCTGGCCACCGTCCGCGACGCCCTGGCCCGGTCCGAGAGTGGCGCGCCGCCGCGGGCCGTCGCCGCCGAGGGACTGGATGGCAAGCTGGCCCTTCTGTCCGAGCGCGAGCGCCAGGTGCTCGAGCGTCTGGTCGGGGGTGAGGCGAACAAGGTGATCGCCCAGAACCTCGGCATCAGCCCGCGAACGGTGGAAATCTATCGCGCCAAGGTGATGACCAAGATGGAAGCGACGAGCTTCGCCGACCTGATCCGCACGGTGGTGGCCGGCCGCGGCGGTTGATTTGCGCCACCTCAAGGCGTCCAGGCCCGGCGCCCGCATTCTAGATTGATGGTCACCCCCTCCCCACCGAGCGTCCTCGTAGTCGACGACGACCTTGCCCTGCTCGGCGCCCTGGAGTTCGCTCTGCAGGCGGAAGGCTATCGCGTGTTCGGCTGCGCCAACGCCGAGGAAGCCATGCGGACTTCCACCGACCAACTCGATTGCCTGGTGATCGACTACCGGCTGCCGGACATCGACGGCATGGACCTGGCCGCCCGGTTGAGAGGCGCGGGGGTCACCGCGCCAATGATCCTGATCACCAGTAATCCCGACGCCCGCTGCCGCACGCGGGCGGCCCGGGACGGCGCGGTGATCGTGGAGAAGCCGCTGCTCGGCGACCGATTGCTGCGCCAGATCCGCGCGCTGACCGGGTCCGCGCCTCATCCCTGAGAGATCGCGGTTTTCAAACGAAGCCGCCCCCGTCAGGGGAACTCAATCTCCAGACGGGAATATGCACAGTCGTTCGAGAAGCCACTGCAGCAGGGACCTCGGTCGCAGCGGCGAGAGCGGGACCCGCCGCGATGGCGTCGGCGCGCGTGTCTGGGACTTGTGATCGGCCGGTCTCATGCCGAGAGCCTCGACCTGTGGCGCGGCTTTGCCTTGATCCCGGTCAAGGCTGGCCGGACCATCATCCGCCATCCTCGAACTGAAGCCGCCCACCGACGGCCTTTTGAGGACATGCAATATGACCCGCTCTTCCTGGCGCCCCGCTTTGCTCGCCCTGGCCCTGGCCTTCGCCACGGCCCCCGCCGCGCCTGCCCTGGCGCATCACTCCTTCGCCATGTTCGACTCCCAGAAGAACGTCACGCTGGAGGGCACCGTCAAGGAGTTCCAGTGGACCAACCCGCACACCTGGATCCAGATCATCGTCAAGGATGCGAACGGCAAGGATGTGGAATGGAGCGTGGAAGGCGGCAGCCCGAACGGTCTGGCGAGACAGGGCTGGTCGCGCCTGTCCCTCAAGCCCGGCGACAAGGCCAGCATCGTCATCCACCCGCTGAAAGACGGGACCAATGGCGGCTCCCTGGTCAGCGCCTCGATCAAAGGCCAACTGATCGGCACGCGAGGCTGATCGTCGGTGCGCGGCCGCCCACCCGGCTGGGCGTGCACGGTCAGCTCGCCGGGCGAGGACGACCCTTGGGCATTCAGGCCACAAGGACTTGGTGAAATCGATGGCTGCCTTGGACGGATTTCCGCCGGCCTCCCTGCGCCAATTGCGAAAGATCAATGTTGCTCCACGCGGGTGAGGGCAAGCAGGTCATCGGGGCGCGAAGCTCGGATGGAGGCAGCCATGGATGCTGCGAGCACGACGACCCTCGAAGCCAAGGTGGAAGACTTCCTGGCGCAGAAGCGCATTGCCGTGGCCGGGGTATCGCACCGAAGCGGCCTTCATCCGGCCGCCAACCTGATCTATCGGCGTCTGAAGGATGAAGGGCACGACGTCTTCCCCATCAATCCGAACCTCACCGACTTCGAGGGCGAGCGTTGTTGGCCAGACCTCGGGTCGATCCCGGGCGGAGTCGACGGCGTGGTCATCGTCACCCGGCCGGAGGTCACGGAGAAGATTGTCCAGGACTGCGTCGCCGCGGGCGTCCGCCGCGTCTGGATGCACCAGTCCACCCGCAAGGGAAGCAGCGTCTCTTCGAAGGCCGTCGCCAACTGCGGCGCCCACGGGATCACCGTGATCGCCGGAGGCTGTCCGATGATGTACGTCCAAGGCGTCGACCTCGGGCACCGGTGCATGCGGTGGTTCCTCCAGATGACAAAGGGATTGCCGGAATGACGCGATGGAACGTCGCGCCCCTGATGCGCCGGGTTGGGCCAATCCTCGATCTCGATCCGCGCCACGGGCTCTGGTTGCGTCTGGCCATTCGGATGGAATACCGGCGCCTCGCCGTCTGACAGGCCTGCTGCGGCCGGCCGCCGCGCCTTGACGCCGGTCGGACGCTCGCGCAGCGCAACACCGCGATATCCTCGACCTCGAAGCCGGCGGATGATCGCACATGCTCCGGCACAGGCTCGCTGCTCTGCACGTTAGGCGAGGGACAAGGGAGGCCGCGCATGGAACAGAAAGTCATCGACATCCTGGGCCGCCGCAGGATCATGGCCATCGCCACCATGAGGCCGGATGGATGGCCGCAAACGACGATCGTCAGTTACGCCAACGACGGTCTCTTGATCTACTTTCTGATTTCACGGCTCGGCCAGAAATTCGCCAACCTTGCGCGAGACGACCGTGTGTCGATTGCCATCGGCGGCGATTTCGACGATCCCCACGAGCTTCGCGGTCTCTCCATCGCCGCCCATGCCAGCGAAGTGACCGACGAGCGGCAACGGCGTCATGCCTATCAATTGATGAAGCTCAGGCGGCCGGCGCTGGCCGCATTTCCTAACCCAGATTTCCGCCGAGCGGCGCTGATGCGCGCCCGGTGCAGCATCATCACCGTAGCGGACTACAGCCAGGGTCTCGGCCATGCGGACGTCTTGACGGTCGACGCAGACACGATCGTCAACATGACCGCGGCCCGGTTGGACGACTGGGGTTTCACGCCCGGAACACCAACGTGACAGACGGCCTCGATCAATGTCTCTGGATAAACTGGCAAACGCCAAAGGTTGATTGATGGCGGCTCCTCGCCACGCTCGATGGTGTCGCCACCTCCAGCCTGACCTGCGCCGCCGGCCTGATCACCTGAGAACATGGGATCGACATCAGCGGCCATGGCGTTGAAATACCCTATAGGGGTATACACGTAGCGGTGAAGCGATCGAGCCGGGTCAAGATGATGAGCGACAGCCCTCGACATCAGCGCGGTCATGGCGGCGACGGCCTTGATCCGGATCGGGGTGCGGCCAACGGGGTGAAAGACCCGGTGTGCGCCATGACCGTCGATCCGGACGCGACCGAGCACCACGCCGACCACGCCGGCCGCGCCTACCACTTCTGCTCGGCGGACTGCCGCACCAGGTTCCTCGCCGCGCCAGCCAAGTATCTCCGGCCCCAGGCGGCCGAGGCGCCCGCCAAGTCCGGGACGATCTACACCTGCCCCATGCACCCGGAAATCCGCCAGGACCACCCGGGCGCCTGCCCGATCTGCGGCATGGCTCTGGAGCCGGCCACGGTCACGGCGGACACCGGGACGAGCCCCGAACTGAGGGACATCACGCTACGCTTCTGGGTCGGCCTGGCTCTGGCGGCGCCGGTGTTCGCGCTGGAGATGGGCGGCCACCTGACCGGGCTGATGAGGCTGCTTGGCCGCCAGAGCTCCAACTGGATCCAATTCGGCCTCAGCACGCCGGTCGTGCTCTGGGCCGGCTGGCCGTTCTTCGTGCGCGGCTGGGCTTCGCTGAGGACCCGCAAGCTCAACATGTTCACCCTGATCGCCATGGGCGTGGGGGTGGCCTGGGCCTACAGCGTGCTCGCAGTGCTGGCCCCTGGGCTGTTTCCCGCCGCCTTCCGCGACGAGTCCGGCGCCGCGCCGGTCTATTTCGAGGCGGCGGCGGTGATCACGGTTCTGGTCCTGCTCGGCCAGGTCCTGGAGCTCCGCGCCCGCGAGCGCACCTCCGGCGCGATCAAGGCCCTGCTCGATCTGGCGCCCAAGACCGCCCGCCGCGTTCGCGACGATGGGTCAGACGAGGAGGTCAACCTCGACGAGCTCCAGGTCGATGATCGCCTGCGCGTGCGCCCCGGCGAGAAGGTCCCGGTGGACGGGCAACTGCTCGAGGGCCGGGTCTCAATCGACGAGTCCCTGGTCACGGGCGAGTCCATGCCGGTGACCAAGGAGGCCGGCGCCAGGGTGATCGCCGGGTCGATCAACAAGACCGGCTCGTTCCTGATGCGCGCCGAGAAGGTTGGCGCCGACACCCTGCTCGCGCGCATCGTGCAGATGGTGGCCGAGGCTCAACGCAGCCGCGCCCCGATCCAGCGCCTGGCCGACCAGGTGTCCGGCTGGTTCGTGCCCGCGGTCATGGGCGCGGCCGTCCTCGCCTTCGTCGGCTGGGCCGCGATGGGCCCGGAGCCCCGGCTCGCCTATGCGTTGGTGGCGGCGGTCTCGGTGCTGATCATCGCCTGCCCATGTGCGCTCGGCCTCGCAACGCCCATGTCGATCATGGTCGGGGTCGGGCGGGGCGCCCAGGCCGGCGTGCTGATCAAGAACGCCGAGGCGCTGGAGCGCTTCGAGAAGATCGACACGTTGGTGGTCGACAAGACCGGCACCCTGACCGAGGGCCAGCCCGCCGTGATCGCCATCGCCGCCGTGAACGGCGTGACGGAGGACGAACTCCTGCGCCTGGCCGCCAGCCTTGAGCGGGGCAGCGAGCATCCGCTGGCCGACGCCGTCCTGCGGGCCGCCAGGATCAAAAAGCTCCAGCTGTCGGAGGCCGCAGATTTCGATTCCCCCGTCGGCAAGGGCGTGCTGGGAACAGTGGACGGCAAGCGCATGGCGCTTGGCGGCGCTCGGCTGATGGCCGAGCAGGGCGTGGACCTGTCGCCCCTGATCGAGCAGGCCGAACGTCTGCGCGCAGAGGGGACTACCGCCATTTTCGCCAGCGTCGACGGCGCGCTCGCCGGCCTCTTCGGCATCGCCGACCCGGTCAAGGCGACCACGCCAGAGGCGATCAAGGCGCTCAAGGCCGAGGGCGTGCGTCTGGTGATGATGACCGGTGACAACCGCACCACCGCTCTGGCCGTCGCCCGCAAGCTGGGCATCGACGAGGTCGAGGCCGAGGTCCTGCCGGAGGACAAGGCCAGTGTGGTGAGGAAGTTCCAGGCCGAGGGCCGCCGGGTGGCCATGGCCGGCGATGGCGTCAACGATGCTCCGGCGCTCGCCGCCGCGGAGGTCGGCGTGGCCATGGGCGCGGGAGCGGACGTAGCCATCGAAAGCGCCGGCGTCACCTTGCTCAAGGGCGACCTTGTCGGTCTGGTGCGGGCGCGCCGGCTTTCGCGGGCGGTGATGCGCAACATTCGCCAGAACCTGTTCTTCGCGTTCATCTACAACGCCGCCGGGGTGCCGGTCGCGGCCGGGGCGCTCTATCCGGTGCTCCACCTGCTCCTCTCCCCGCAGATCGCCGCCGCGGCCATGGCGCTGTCGTCCGTCAGCGTGATCACCAACGCCCTCCGGCTGCGTTCGATCAGGCTGTGACCTGGGCAACAGGTTTGGTCGCACAGCGGATCTGGTCCACGCCTCAGCGGGATCTTCGGTCGACGGTCGGCTTGACCCGGATCAAGGCGCAGGGCTGCGGATACCCCCACGATCCATGCGGAATTGTTCACCTCTCCGCGGTGGACCGCCGACCTGGGAGCAGCCGCCATGACCAAGATCGGTTTCACCGCCCTCTTCGCCGCTCTCGCCGCGCCGGTCGCCCTGGCCCAGGCCGATCCGCACGCCGGCTACCGCAAGGCTCCGCCCAAGGCGGACAGGTGATCGGCCGGTCGTAGGCGCGGGCGCGATGAATCCGCGCCTCAGGAGCGTGCCGCAGAGGGCCGCCCCGGCGGCCGCGTCCGCCCTCGCCTTCCGGCGGTTACCGAAGCGCCGCCCCCCTCCAGTCTTCCGCCATTCTCCTGTCTGCTCGTACCGCCCAGGTGCGACCTTCATGGTTGCAGTGGGTCGGTCAGCGGAGGACCGTTGTCGTCCTGTCAGGGAAGGGCGCCCGCATGCCCGCCACGCCGCTCGTCGGTCTTCTCGTCGCCCTCGGCATAGGCCTGCTCGTCGGCGGCGAACGCGAACGTCGCAAAGGTGCACGGGGGGCCCCGACCCCAGCCGGCCTGCGCACCTTCGCGATCGCGTCGATCGCGGGAGCGATCAGCCTCATGCTGGGCGGACCGGGCCTCCTCGCCATCGTCACCGGAGCGGTGGCGCTGTTCGTCGCTATCGAAGCTCACAGGATCCAAGGCGCCGATCCTGGGGTCACGACCGAACTGGCCCTCGTTCTCACGGTCCTGTTGGGGGCCCTGGCCGTGCGCGATCACCAGTTGGCCGCCGGCCTGGGCGTCACGCTGGCGATCCTGCTGGCCGCCCGGACCCCCATGCACAGGTTCGTCAGTTCCGTGCTCGGTGCAGGTGAACTGCGCGACCTGTTGATCTTCGCCGGCGCCACCCTCGTCATCCTCCCGCTCCTGCCCAATCGGGCGATGGGCCCGTTCGGGGCGCTCAATCCGCATTCGATCTGGGTGGTGGTGGTGCTCGTCCTTGCGATTGGCGGGGCCGGTCATGTGGCTGTGCGCGCCCTCGGCGCCAAGTTCGGTCTGCCGCTGGCGGGCCTCGCGTCCGGCTTCGTTTCGAGTACCGCCACCATCGGCGCCATGGGCGCCCGAGCAGGCAAGCTGCCTGCTGTTCTAACCGCCGCGGCGGCCGGCGCGGTCCTGTCCACCGTGGCCACCGTCGTGCAAATGGCCGTGGTGATCGGCGCCACGAGCGCTTCGACGTTGAACGCCATGGCCGGCCCGCTCGCCTGCGCGGGTGTGGCCGCCGTCGCCTATGGCGCGATCTTCACCGTTCTCGCCGTGCACCAGCCGGCTGCTTCCGAACCGGAGCCCGATCGAGCCTTCAACCCGGCCCATGCCCTGCTCTTCGCGGCGACCCTGGCGCTCATCCTCGTCGCCTCGGCGGCCCTTCGCGCTCGGTTCGGCGAGGCTGGGACGGTGGTCGCGGCAGCGGTCGCGGGGCTGCTCGACACACACGCGGCCGCCATATCCATCGCGTCCTTGGTGGCGTCCGGCCGGATGACCGCCCAGGACGCCGTGCTGCCGATCCTCGCCGGGTTCACCACCAACACGATCACCAAGTTGGTGTTCGCCGGCGTCAACGGCCCACGGTTCGCCATGCGGGTGATCCCCGGGCTGGTGCTTGTGGCGGCGGCGGCCTGGCTCGGCGTGGTCGTCATGCACCTGGCGAAATGAATCGCCTTTGCGGCCGGCCAGGTCCCAGATTGGGAATTCCCGTGCGATGGCCGTTCCGCAGACGCGAAGTGGAAATTGCCGAACGGCTACCCGGTGGGTAGCGCCCGCCTATGCGTCCAGCCGCTCCGCTCTCGCAAAGTCCAGGGGCCTCGGTCGTGGTGGGGCCAGGGCGCGGAGGGCTGAGCCCGCGGCGACCGCGAACGCAACCCGCAAGCCTAGGGCCAAAATGGGGGACTAATGAAAGCAAATGCCCCCTCTTGGATATGACGATGACGGAGGCCCGGGGCTGTGCGGCTCTCGCGTCCGCCCAGAGGTCCGAAGTTGGACATGGGCGAAGCGTCCGGCAGGCTTGTCTTGACTTGAATCAACACGAGGCTGCGCCAAGTGGATAGGTCTGTCCGCACTGGGCCAAGTCTGGGTCGAGCCTTTCAGGGAGTGGTCATGAGCAGGCCGAGCGGCCCCCAGGACGCGATCGGTCCGAGCCGCGCGAGCCTCGACTTCCTGATGCTTGCGATTGGCGCGGAGTTGAGCGGCCTCGATAGCGGCCGCCGTTCCGCCACCGAATGCAAAGATCGGATCGCGGTGCTCGTTCAAGCTGGATTGGCTCTGATCGAGCTCGACCGGGAGCCTCGACGTTCGCGTACGGTTCCGTCTTGATGCACGGGTCACAGAGGAGGACTCACTGATCGAGGCGGCGCCACGGGCTGCCGGCAATCGACATCTGGCTAAATCACCGTTCGCCAGGCTCGTGTTAAGACGCTCCCATAGCTGGTCCGACGTGTCGGCCCACGCGGATTCGAGGCGCCGGGCGTGAGATGAAAGCGCGATGTCGGTTCGGGATGCTTCTGGGACTCGCTCTGGCGTCCGCCCTGGGCGCGCCTGAGTCCTGGCCGGCGGAAAGGCCGACGCCGTCAGCCCATAGATCGGGGCCTCATGGCCTCCAGGGCTGGACACTGGAATCTCCTGTGCCCGGATCGGCGTATGGCGACGAACGCTTCGCGTTCGAGCTCGTCGTCGGCCGACGCGGACACATCATTCGGCGCATCCGCGGCAAGCCGATCATCTGGCATTGGATATTTTGGGCGGACGGCCGCGAGCTGGCCTACGAGACCGGGCCGTTCCACTTCGGCGGCGCCTGCTACCTGATCCGCCTTGCCGATGGTCGTCAGGTCGACAGCTACGACTGCTTTCGGAATTCGCCTCCCGCACAGCCAGATTGGGTGAAGGCGCTGGAAGCAAAATGATCGGGGCCGACCGCGGTCGGGCCAGGCCCGAGCCACGATCCGGCGTGAGCGGGTCGTGACGGGATCGGGTCGATGCTTCATTGGAGCCCGAGCAGCGGGCCAAGGCTGCGGTAGAGCATGTAGGCGGCCACGGCGAACAGGACGACGGCGAAGACCTTGACCAGGGCTCCGCGATGGCTGGCAAGGCGCGTCGCCACCTTCATGCCGGCCACGCCGCCGATCACGCCGCCGACGATGAACAGGATGGCGACCTTCCAGTCGACGAGGCCGGAGAAGGCGTAGCTGGCCGCCGTGGTCAGGCCGAAGGCGCCCACCGCGAACAGCGAGGAGCCGACGGCGTTGAGGATCGGCATGCCGCTCGCCGCAATCAGTCCGGGGACGATCAGGAAGCCGCCGCCGATGCCGAAGAATCCGGACAGCAGGCCCGCGCCGAGGCCTGCGGCGACGAGGCGAGGCGCCATCCGGGCGTCCATCTGCACCTCGGGATCGCCATCGCCCGAGCGGCCCCGCAGCATCGACACGCCGACCGCGGTCATGACGACCGCGAACAGGGCCAGCAGGTGTTGGCCGTCGATCCTCTTGCCGATGGTCGAGCCGATCAGCGCGCCGGCGACGCCCGAGGCCGCAAACGTCGCGGCGCACGGCCACTTCACATTGCCGGCCCGGGCGTGCTGCGCCAGGTTGGCGAAGGCGTTCAGGGCGACCGCCAAGGCGCTGGTGCCGATGGCGACGTGGGGATCGCGGACCCCGACGACATAGAGCATCAGCGGCACGGCGAGCACCGATCCGCCGCCGCCGATGAGGCCGAGCGAGAAGCCGACGGCGCCGCCGGCGAGCACAGTGAGCAGGTCCTGCAGGGCCATGAACGCTCCCGCCTCAGCGTCGCGCCTCTACGGCTTCGACCGCCGCCGGGTTTTCGGCTTTCACCGGGATCTTGATGTAGCGGACGCCGTTCTCCTCGGCCGGCGGGAAGCGGCCCGCCCGGAGGTTGACCCGGATCGACGGAAGCAGGAGGGCCGGGGCGGCGAGGCCGGCATCGCGCGCCTGTCGCACGGCGACGAAGTCGTCGGCAATATGAGACGGATCTTTCGCGATCGTCACGACCTTGTCGGGATCGGCTGGTCCTGTGCGTCTTGGAGGGCGCGAACGGCGCTCGAACGACGAAGGAGGAACCCAATGGCCAAGTTCATGGCGGTCTACACCGGGGCGCCCGGCGCCCAGATGCCCGACGAGCAGACCATCGCCGACGGCATGGCGGCCTGGCAGGCCTGGATGCAGAACCACGCTGGCGCGATCGTCGAGTCCGGCGGCCCGCTCGGCAAGACCAAGCGCGTCACCAAGGACGGCGTCGCCGACGCGCGCAACAACATCGCCGCCTATGTGGTGGTCGAGGCCGGCGACCAGGACGCGGCGGCGGCCATGTTCGTGAACCATCCGCACTTCACCATCTTCCCCGGCGATGGCGTCGACGTGATGCCCTGCCTGCCCATTCCGGGCCAAGGTTAATCCAGTTAATTTCGTACGTTAACCGTGACTCTTGAGAATCGACGCCGGCCTGGGCGGCCGGCGTCAGCCGTCGCAGGCGAAGCTCAGGCCGTCGTAGGCCGGCTCCACGCCATCGGGCAGCTCGCGCTTGAGGGTCTCGTAGTCCAGATCGACGTGCAGGTTGGTGAGGATGGCGCGCTCGGGCCGCACCCGCGCGATCCAGCCCAGCGCCTGCTCGACCGTGGCGTGGGTCGGGTGCGGCCGGTAGCGCAAGGCGTCGACGATCCACACCCGCACGCCCTCCAGGATCTCGAAGCTGGCCTCTGGCAACGCGACCACGTCGCTGGAATAGGCAACGTCGCCAATGCGATAGCCGATAGACCTGATGTCGCCGTGGTCCTGGTCGAAGGTGGTCAGCGGGATCGAGCCCGAAGGCCCGTCCACCGCCCAGGCTGCGCCATGCTCCGGCAGGGCCACCGGATCGCAGATCGCCGGGTAGCCGCCCTCGCCCTCGAACACATAGGAGAAGCGCCGCGTCAGGGTCCCGTGCGTGTGGCCGTCCATGTAGCAGGGCGTGCGCCGGCGATGGCGCAGGAAGAACACCCGCAGGTCGTCGATGCCGGCGGCCTGGTCGGCGTGGTCGTGGGTGAACAGCACCGCATCCACCCGCTTGATCCCCGCCGCCGCGGTCTGCAGGCGCAGGTCCGGCGAGGTGTCGATCAGCACCGTGGTCTCGTGGTCCGGCCCGCCGGGCGAGCGGCGGCGCACCATCATGCTGCAGCGGCTGCGCGCGTTCTTCGGGTTGGACGGATCGCACGCGCCCCATTCGCCGTCCGCCCGCGGCACCCCGCCGGACGAGCCGCAGCCCAGGATCACATATTCGAGCGGGCCCCCAGGGCTCATGCGGCTCATGCGGGCCTCGGGATGGTGTGGAACAGGTCGAAGAAGGCGTCGGTCGTGCGCGCCTCGGCCTCGGCCAGGGACCAGCCGCGGATCTCGGCCAATTTCGCAAGGATATGAGGGATATAGGCCGGTTCGTTGCGACGCCCGCGGTGCGGGACCGGGGCCAGGTAGGGACAGTCGGTCTCCACGATGATGCGTTCGGCCGGCATGTCGCGGATCACCGCCCGGACCGCGTCGGCGGTCTTGAAGGTGGCGATGCCGGCCACCGAGAACCAGGCGCCGAGCTCGGCCGCCGTCTTCGCCAGCTCGGGCCCCGAGGTGTAGCAGTGCATCAGCAGCTTGAACGGCGCCCGCGCATGTTCGTGCTGTAGGATTTCGGCCATGACCGCGTCGGCCTCCCGCGTATGCACCACCAGCGGCAGGCCGGTCTCCTGCGCCGCCTTGATGTGAATGCGGAACACCTCGGCCTGGATGTCCCGGGGCGACAGGTCGTAATGGAAATCGAGCCCGCATTCGCCGATGCCGACCACCTTGGGCCGGCTCGCCAGCCGCATCAAGCTCTCGGCTGCAAGGCCTGGATTTTCCTTGGCTTCGTGCGGATGGGTCCCGACCGTCGCCCAGATGTCGTCGTGGGCCATGGCGATGGCGTGCACCGCCTCGAACGACGAGACCCTGTCGCAGATGGTCACCATCAGTCCGATGCCGGCGGCGCGGGCGCGCTCGATCACCTCCGCCTGGTCGTCGGCGAACTGCGGGGCGTGCAGGTTGACGTGGCTGTCGATCAGCATCAGGCGGCGGCTCGGCGGAGCCGGCCGATGGCGGTGAAGAAGGCGTCCGCCCGGTCGAGGTTCACCGCCTCCGCCTCGCGCGGCAGGGCGACGAGGGTCTCCCAGGCCAGGGCCCAGCGCTCGGTCTCGGCCGACGCTCCCTCCTCCGCCGCCGCCGTCGCCATGGCGCGGACCTGGTCCTGCAGCCGGTCGAACAGCATCTCGAAGCGTTTCTGCCCCTCGGCGCCGCGGAAGCTGTCGGCCACGGCCAGCAGGGCGGCCTCGTCGGCGTCCGGCAGGCGGGAGAGGATCTCGCGGGCCACGGCGTCGGCGTCGAGCGCCCCGCCTTCCGCCATCTGCAGCGCCCGGCCCGGGGCGCAGCGCGACATCTGCGTCAGGCGCAGGGCGGATGGCGCGTCCATCCCCGTGCGCGCCTGCAGGAACGCGGTCACCCGCGCCTCGTCCCAGGCCGGGAACGCCAGGCGGCGGCAGCGCGAGCGGATGGTGGCGATCAGCCCGCCCGGGGCGTGGGACACCAGGAACAGCACCCCGCGCGCCGGCGGCTCCTCAAGAGTCTTGAGCAAGGCGTTGGCCGCGTTGATGTTCATGTCGTCGGCCGCGTCGATGATCGCGACCCGGAACGGGGCGCTGGCCGGGGCCTTGGAGAAGAATTCCGGCAGGCGGCGGGCGTCGTCCACGGGAATGTATTTGCGCGCCTTGCCGTCCTCCCCGTCGCGCTCCAGCACCATAAGGTCCGGGTGCGAGCGCGACGCCACCTGGCGGCTGACCGGATCGTCGGGGCTCGAGCCGAGCAGGCCGAAGCGCTCGTCCGGGCGCGCGCCCAGCAGCCGGCGGGCGGCGCGGTAGGCGAAGGTGGCCTTGCCCACGCCTTCGGGGCCGGTCAGCAGCCAGGCGTGGTGCAGCCGGCCGCGCGCCTGGGCTTCCAGGAAGGCGGCCTCGACCGCCTCGCCGCCCTCGTAGGCGAACACCTCGCGTGGATGGGGGGCGTCACTCACGGTCGGGGTCCGCCTCGGGGCCGACCGGCAGGCGCATCGCCACGGCGCTCCACACCGCGTCGCTGACCGCGCCCGGCGGCTGGGTCGCGTCCAGCACCACGCAGCGGTTCGGCTCGGCCCTGGCGATGGCCAGGAACCCCTCGCGCAGGCGCTGGTGGAACGGCAGGCCCTTGGCCTCGAAGCGCGCCTCGGCCCCGCCGCGCAGGCCCGCCCGCTCCAGGCCCTGCTCCACCGGCAGGTCAAGGATCAGGGTCAGGTCGGGGCGGGTGTCCTCCAGCACGAAGGTCTCCAGCGAGGCCACCAGGCCCGCCGGCGCCTTCCCGCCGGCGCCCTGGTAGGCGCGGGTGGAGTCGGCGAAGCGGTCGCTGATCACCCAGGCCCCGCGCTCCAGCGCCGGGCGGATGGTGCGTTCGATGTGATCGCGGCGGGCGGCGTACATCAGCAGGGCCTCGCTCACCGTCGACCAGCGGTCCGGATCGCCGGTCACCAGCAGGGCGCGGATGGATTCGGCGCCGGGCGAACCGCCCGGTTCGCGCGTGGCCACGACCTCGAGCCCCGCGCCGCGCAGGCGCTCGGCCAGGATGCGGACCTGGGTGGACTTGCCGGCCCCCTCCCCGCCTTCGAATGTGATGAACCGACCGCGCGTCACGGCCCTCACATTGGCCGGTTCGCGCGCTGGCGCAAGGGCGCCTGGGCGATCGCCGCCTAAGAGCCGCCGACGATCTGCGCCCGGGTGGCCCCCAGGGCGATGGCCTCGTTGCGGGCGGCGGCGGCCTCGGTCGGGCCGGCGAGGCCGTGCACCACCACCTGGTAGCTGACCCCGCCGCCGTCGTGCACCGCCTGCACCTCCGGCAGTCCGCCGCCGGTCAGGCCGGAGGCGAAGCGCCGGGCGGAATCCTCGGTGGCGAAGGTCCCGGCCTGCAGGTCGTAGCTGGCGCGCACGGCCGCCGGGACGCCGGGCTCCGTGGTGTTGTTGAAGGCCAGCAGCCGGTCGACGTCGGGCAGGGGCGCCGCCCCAGGAGCCGCCACGGGCGCCGCCACCGGCGCCGGGGCCATGGGGACGGGCGCCGAAGCCAGCGCCGCGGGCGCGGCCGCCACCGCCGACGGGGCTCTCACGGCCGCCTTCGCCGTATAGGCCGCGATGGACATCGGGACCGAGGCCGCGGCCGCCGCCGGCGCCGCGACGGCCCGGGCCAGCTGCCCGTAGGGGATCGGGCGCGAGGGCGCGCTCTCGTAGGCGTATTCGGCGGCGCGCGGGACGGGCGCCGCAGCGGCCGGCGCCGGGACTGCAGGCGCCGGGACCGCAGGCGTCGGGACCGCGGGCCTGCGGGCCTCGGCGATCTGCTGGCGGGCCGACATGCCGCCGGCATCGGGCGCCCGGCCCACATAGCGCACCCGCACCCGGGTGATCCCGGCGGTGACGAAGCCGAGCTCGGCCGCCGCCGCCTTGGACAGGTCGATGACGCGGCCGTCGACGAACGGGCCGCGGTCGTTCACCCGCACGATCAGGGTCTTGCCGTTGGCCAGGTTGGTCACCTCCACCAGGCTCGGCAGGGGCAGGGTCGTGTGCGCCGCCGAGGGCAGGGTCATGTCGAACACCTCCCCGTCGGCCGTGTAGCGGTTGTGGAAGGCCTCGCCGTACCAGGAGGCGATGCCGACCTCGTCGTAGTTCGGCTGCTCCCTGGGCGTGTACCACACGCCGCGCACCTGGTAGGGCTGGCCCACCTTGTAGCCGGAGTAGCGCGGGCTCGGCCGGCCCTCGGTCCCGGCGACGGGCGCCGGACCGGGGCCGCCGGCGCAGGCGGCCAGGCTCAATCCGACCAGGGCCAGCAAGGCGGTCTCGCCTGCCCAGGATCTGGCGCCAAGGCGGCCCTCGCGTTCAGCCGCGCGTCCTTCGCCGTTCATGCCGACTGTCCCCGGCTTCGCCTCACAGGTGTAGGGTAGTTTGCGGGTTTTTAAACAAGGTTAAGAAGCGGTAGCCGAACAACTTTTCGCGGCCTGAGCTCCGCCTTGGCTTCCCGACGAGGTCGCCCTGTCCCTGGCGCGCGCAGCGAGATCGCCCCCGCCGTGCGAGCGGGCTTGCCGCCCCCTCCCCCGCATGGCATCCGTCCCCGCTCCGGAAGGGTGGCCGAGTGGTTTAAGGCAGCGGTCTTGAAAGCTGCTGTGGGTTGCCCTTCCCCTCCCTGCTGGACCGGGAAATAGGAGTGTGTTTACAGGAGGTTCTGCGTAGGTCGGCGGCGAGCTGCACTCGATGCTTTCACCGCCCATAAGCCTGTCGTAAGCACCAGCGCCCGAGCGGGTATGGAAGCGTGGCCGAGTGGTTTAAGGCACTGGTCTTGAAAACCAGCGACGGTGCGAGCCGTCCGTGAGTTCGAATCTCACCGCTTCCGCCAACTCCAGGCGAGCAGCCGGACTAAGGTCATCGTCATGCACGTGGTCTTCGATGAATCCTGGCGAGCCTATGTGGTCGAAAGCCTCGCCACCTACAGGGATGGTGTTCGGCCAATAGTCGTCCAGTTGGGCCGCCGAACGAGACGGCTTGGGAGCGAACCCTACACTGACGACGAGCGGCCCTACATCAACGCGGTTCGAACGCTCGAGCACATGGGAGGCCTGGCGTTAGTTGGACTCCTGCACACCCACGAGGGGCTTGCCCGCGAGGTCGTCGAGAAGTTCGGGCTGCAATCGGGACCTTGTCTTGACCTAGGGCCGGCTCACAAAGCGTTTGCCAATCAGGGAATTGACGTCGACCAGCTAAGCGAACCGGTTGAATTCATCAACGCCTTCAAACATGGCCCCGGGCATTCGATGAACGCTGCTTATGATCGACAGGGCCTTGGAATCCTCAATGAAACCACACGGGCATTCGTGGACCTTATGCAAGGTACCCCGCTGACTCGTGGCGTGGCGCTGAAGCGAGGAAATCTGGACGTGTCGTTGGCCCGCTTCGACGGCTACGCGGCAACCTTCATTGGCTTCTGGCAGGCTTTCCCGGAGGTCCCGCGTAAGGCCGCGAGGCCCGAGCGTCAGGGCTGACGGCGGACCTCTGCAACGGCGACGTGTTTGTTCCATGGTCGGCGGACCAAGATAGCGCAGCCGAGGAAAATCGCTGCTACCAGCGGATCAATTAGGGCCCACTGATCACGTGAAAGCCGGACAGGGACGATCGGATTGAAGGCCAGAACGAGCAGGCCAAACAGCACTGCCACACCTCGCAGCGTGCCGCCAGCTTCCCAGAGATACCAAGCCACGACGGCAGCCTCGACCGAGACCACCAAGCGGGTGAGCGTGTAGAAGCCGTACGGTAGCCGAAAGTGAGCGGCCAATAGCAGCGCCATTGGAACAGCCCAGAATACAAGGGGCATCGCCGCCAATCCGGACTTGAGGGGGGCACCCTCTCCGCTGGCCTCAGTCGTGTTCACGACGACAAAACCGATTGGTGGTCTCTCATCAAGTTCAAATTCGGCCTGATCAGATAATGGTAAAACACCGCGCTTTCGGCCAGTCCTGAGACGGTTTGGTGAAATTCTATTTGGTCAGTAAAGACGTCCTCCCATCCATAACCTGGAAAGAATTTGAACAAGGCGTTGGATAGTCTAATTAGGATCATTGCAACGGCTATCGCCCAGACCGAGCAATAGATCCATGCGATTGTCCGTCCAGGGTAACGCTTGAGGGTGTGCTCAAGCACCCACACCCCCATATAAGCGCCGGCTGCGCCTCCGAGCAGGTCAGCGGAAATCTCTCTGAGCCAATGGGTGGTGTCGCCGTTGATGAACCAGATGACCGCGTATGCGATCCAAGAGACGATTCCGGCACACAGGTAACAGAGCAGGGCCCCGGCGAAGCCCCGCCATAGGGTCGAAAAGCCGGCAGCGCCTAGCCTGCCAAGATTACCGGCTGTCGACATGCCCCGTGCCCATCGCCCCATGCTAGTGTGGCTGAGCCTGCGGCTAAGGTAAAGCTGGCGCTTATGGCGCGCTTTTCGCGCGCGACGCCGACATGGCCTGCTGAATGGTGCATCAATCAGTTAGCCGCTAGGTCCGGCAAATTCAGGGTTTTACGCGGGTTCGCCTCAAGCGCTGAGCCCATCGCCCTCTGTACCGACACGTCCGACGTCAAGGATGTCCGGTTCAACCTGATCCCTCTGCCGCAATGCGCTCAGAGGACGGTCACGGCTCCGGTTTCCAAGGAATAGTAGCCGGCCACGATCTTGAGGCGCTTGGCGTTGATCAACTCGGCCAGGACCGGCGAAGCCGTCGCCAGCAGACCGGCGTGGATCTTGGCGTTGAGCCTGGCCGTGGCCTCGTAGTCGTGACGGCCCTGCTCCACGGCCGCCTGCAGCGGCGCGAAGAGCGAGCTGATCTGCCCGGGAACCGCCTGGCCGGCGACCGCGGCTTTCACCGCCCCGCAGCCCTGGTGGGCGAGCACCATCAGCGCGCGCGTCCCGAGTACGGCGGCGCCATATTCCAGCGAGGCGATGATCTCGGGCGTCGCGACATTGCCCGCCACCCGGGTGACAAACAGCTGGCCGATGCTCTGGTCGAACACGATCTCCACCGGCACGCGGGAGTCCGCGCACGACAGCACGGCGGCGAACGGCTCCTGTTTCTCGACGGTGCGCGCCTTCAGCACCGAGAGGTCTTCGGCGAATGAGGTCATGCCGCCGGCGACGTAGCGCCTGTTGCCGGCCATCAGCCGCTCCAGCGCCGCATCCGGGCTGATCGTCGCCGGCTCGGCCCGCGCCGGGCCCCGGCCCATGGCGGCGGCGAGGCCGGCCGCGGCCCCGACGGCGAGGAATTCCCGGCGGGCAAGGGACAGGGGATGCGCCGACCGGATGGCGCCGCGCTCCGGGCCAGTCGCCACACATACAGAGCAACCACAGGCGCTGTTCATCGCCGCCCCCTGCCGCAAATCGTTCAGGCGGCCAAGATACCAGCGTTCGTCGAAAACGACGCATCATAAGAGCGCCGTCCGCTTCGGGACGCGCCGCACGGACCTTCATCGTTCATGGATAGCCACCGGCGGGCCCTGAGGTCCCTTTGTGGACGAAGTCGCGACCCCGTCCTTAGCCGCGCCGGCGCGGGTGCGAGCGGCCGCTCATGGCGGCGAAGCGGCGGTAGAGCGCGGCCACGCAGGCCGCGAGGATCAGGCCGCCGATGATGAGCATGGCCGCCACGATCATGGCGTCGACGACGTCGGCATTCTGGAAGAGCTGGGCCATCCCGAACTCTACCGACGGGCGAACGGCGCGTCGCCCCGCGAATTAGGTAGCGGCGTCCCTCACCGCATCTGCAGCAGCCGGTTCAGCATGGCCCGCATCCGCTGGGCGCGCAGGTCGAGGGCTTCGCGGGCGCTCTGCAGGTGAAGGCCGGCGTCGGAGATCGGCTCCAGGAGCTGGCGGGTCTGGGTGGTGGCCACGGTCAGCTGGCCGTCCGCGGGGGCGAGCGGGCGCAGGACGTCCATGCTGTCGCCGAAGGTCGCCAGCAGGCCGTTGCAGCGGGCCAGGGCCTCGGAGGCGGGCGGCGGCTTGGGCCCGGCCAGGGTCTCCAGGCACTGCTCGCAGGCCCCCACCGCGGCCCGCAGCAGCTTGCTCGTCTCCTCCACGAACCGCCGCCGATTGTCCTGCTCGGTCCGCACGGCGCGTCGCCGCTCCCACACCGCGAGGCCGAGGGCGACCAGGATGGCGCAGATCGTGACGCTGGTCGACCAGGCCAAGATGATGTCGGTCTTGGTCCAGGGGGCGGTCCAGAAGGATGACAGGGTCCACTGCGGCATAGGCGCAACTCGTTCTCGGGCGGCGCCCCCCCATCCTTGCATAACGCACGGCCCGGCGGGACGACTGTCCCGAAATTGCGTCGAAAGCGGGTCAGAAGAACCAGTTCGCGCCCACCACCAGCGCCGTGCGGTGGTGCGGGGTCAGGCTCGGCGGGTCCGGCGTTGTGGCGGTGACCGAGGCCTGGACCTCGAACCGGCCGAACTGGCGCGCCACCCCGGCCCGCGCGTCATAGCGCGCCCGGCGGCCCACGGTGTCGCCGACGGGAATGTTGCTGCCGAGATGGGCGAACAGCCGCCAGTTCTCGGCCGGCTTCAGCGAGCCGTCGACCTCGGCGTAGAGCGCGCCGTAACCCGGCCGGAGGTAGTTGGACGAGTAGTGCAGGTGGGCGCTGAGGTTGTCGCCGACGGCGCCGACGTAGACCTCGGTGTATTTCAGCGCGTAGCGCTTGTCGGCGTAGTAGGCCAGGTCCTGGTTGTTGACGCCGACGTCCCACGACAGGCCGTGGCGCCGGGGCGTGGCGTAGCCGAGGTATTCGATGAAGCCGAGCGACCGGGCCCGACCGTCCACCACCGCCCCGATCGCCGAGGCCCCGGCGTAGACGCCGCTGGCGTGGTCATAGGCCACGTCCACGGTGGCCGCCAGCAGGCCGCTCGACAGGGAGATGCCCCGGTAGCGGTAGTCGGACTGCAGGCCCGCCGAGGCCGACAGCTGCGCGTGCGCGGGCCCGGCCAGGCCGAGCGCCAGGCCGAGAACCAAGGGGCCGAGAACCGTGGGGTAAAGTGCAGGCGTCGCGAGGGCGAGCGCGAACCGCTGGAGCGCCCCCAAGACGGCCTACTCGCGCGCGAACGTCGAGGTCCCGCCCGATCTTGGACAGGCGGCGCCGCGCATCAGGCTGGCGCAGGAGTCGATCGCGCCCCCGCCGGGTCTCAGGGTCACCAGGGACACCGGGGTCGCCGCCTTGCCGTTGCGCTGCCGCATCAGGGCGAACAGGCCGCTGACATGGGCGGCGGCGTAGGAGCTGCCGCTGACGAAGGCGAAGCGGCCGCCGGGCTGGGTGGTGGGCGCCTCGCGGCCGGGCGCCACCAGCACGCCGGGGAGCGTGCACGCCGGATCGTCGGTCACCGCCACCACGCCGGCGTGGGACGCGGGGAACCCGCCGTCGGCGGTCTTGGGGTCCAGCGCCCCCACCACCACCGTTCCGCGGGCCAGGGCCATGTCGATCAGCCGGCCGAGCAAGGGATCGTTGGGGCCGCTGAGGCTCAGGTTGATCACCTGGGCGTTGTGGCCGATGGCGAAATAGAGCGCCTTGGCGAGGCTCAGGGTGTCGCACACCGCCCCGGAGGTCCCCTCCTGCCAGCAGGCGCGCAGGGCCATCAGCCGCGCCTGCGGCGCCACCCCGGCGATGCCCACGTGGTTGTCGGCCACCGCGGCGATGATGCCGGCCACGCCGGTGCCGTGCTGCTCGGCGGCGCCCGGCCGGTCGAGCACGAAATCCTGCCGGGTCTGGATCTGGCCGGCGAGGTCCGGCTGCGACGCGTCGACCATGCTGTCGATCACCGCCACCTTCACCCCGCGCCCCGTGGCCACCGTGTGCAGCTCGGCCAGGCGCCACTCGCGCGCCGCGGGCTGGGCCAGGTAGAGCGGGTCGTTGTGCATCGTCTCGCCGGCGATCGGGTCCCTGGCGGGTCCGCGGCCGGCGACGAGGGCCTTGCCCGGCCCCTGGCCCGACCCCTGGCTCGAGGCCTGGGCCCGGTAGACGTGCATCGGCTCGGCGCCGGCCACGTCCGGATCGCGCGCCAGGGCCAGGGCCACCTGCTCGGGCGACTGGCCGTCGGGCACGGTCATCACGAAGCAGTCCACGCCCACCAGGGGGATCGGCCAGTTGGTGACCACCTTCAGCCCGTGATCGGCGGCGATCCGCTGGGCCACGCGGCGGCGGGCGGCCATGCCGGCCCCCTCGCCGTAGCTGTCGGCATAGGCGCCGCCCGGGCGATAGTGGTCGGGCGGCAGGCGCAGCAGCACCAGCACCTGGTGCGCGGCGTCGGCTTCGGCCGTGGCCCGCACGGTCGTCGCCGGGGCGGCCAGGGCGCCGGTCGACGGCGCCGAGCCGAGCGCAAGGGCAGACAGGCCCAGGACGAACGCGCGGCTCAGGCGGCGGAGAATCACGGCGCGGCTCCAGGGTCGACCGGTTCGGCGAGAACGATGTTAGGCTGGCTGCGCAGTTTGGCCAAGGCGTCCGGCCTCTGGGCGGCCGGCACCGTCAGGACATAGGCGTCCGCCGCGGTCGGGCCGTCGACGATGCGGGCGTTCACCGCCGTCAGCTCGCCGCGGATGGCGCGCTCGGGCGTCTCGGGGCGGAAGATCACCACCATGTTGCCGGGCGCCACCGAATGGGCGGCGCCGAGCACGTGGTACTGGCCGGACGCGGCCTGCTGTTGTTGCGGCTGCAGCTTCTGCGGGGCGCGCGCCATCACCGTCACCCCGGCCGCCACCAGGGCGCAGGCGGCCACCGCCCAGCCGCCCCACTGGACGCCCGTGCGGATCACGCCGGCGCCGGGCGCAACGCGGCCGGGCTCCTGCTGCGGTTCGGCCTTGAGCCGGCGCTCCAGCCGCCGCCAGCCGACCTCGGCGTCCAGCGGCAGGTCCTTGACCGACTGGGCCAGGGTGCGCTCGAAGCGGACCTCGTCCTGGCACTCCTCGCAGGTCTGCAGATGGGCCTCGACCCGGTCGTGCTCGGCCTTGTCCAGGCGGCCGGTGACATACCAGGGCAGCAGGCGCTGCAGCTCCCAGTGGTTCTCGTCGTCGTGAAGGCGGATGATTCTTGCCATATGGGGGTCCTAGAGCCAGTCCTCGATCTGGCCGTCGAGCAGATGCTTCAGCTTCTGACGCGCGTGGAACATGCGTGTCTTCACCGTCCCCACGGGGCAGTTCATGATCTCGGCGATCTCGCGATAGCCGGCCTCGTGGTAGTAGGTCAGATCGACCACCACGCGGTGGTCGGACGATAGCTTATCCATGGCGCTCAGCAGCAATTTTTGTACCTGACGGTCGCCGAGCGCCTGTTCGGGATCCTGGTCGGCGCTCGGCCGGTGATCGGCGTCGGTGTCCTCCTGCGGCTCGTCCAGCCGCGACAGGGCCTTCAGGGCGGTGCGATAGGCGATGGCGAATATCCACGTCGAAACCTTGCTGGCGCCCGTAAAGCTCCCCGGCCGTCGCCAGACCACCATCATGGTGTCGTCCAGCGCCTCCTCCACGAGGTGCGGCCGGCGGAGGATGTTGATCAGGAACCGCGTCAGCCGCGGGTGGTAGATGCGGTACAAGTCCTCGAAGGCGCGGGTCTCTCCGGCCGCGACCCGGCGGACCAGCAGCGCTTCGTCCTGCGCGCCGGTTCCGCTCTTCGGGTGCTGGTCGCCAACCTTGGCGCGCGGTCCGAGCATTGGACTCCCTTACCTGGGGCTTTGATGCCCCAACCTACGCCAAAGGTTCAAAAAAACCTGGGTCGGCCGGCGGAGAGTCTGCGCCCGTGGACGGCGGATTTGAACCGATCCGCGCGCCGGCGGGATCAATGGTCAGTGCCGAAGAGCGGGGCTCCTCCTCCCCCGCTGAACCCCTATCGGTCCGCCGCTGCGCAGATCCGTGCCCTCAGCGGAGCGGCGAAACCGTAGCGCCGGAGGCTCACCCGAGTCTCCGGCGCGACCTTTTTTGCGGCGCCGATCCTCAGATCCCGGCGACCGGGATCACGTAGGGGCCTTCGGGGATCACGGCCACGGCCGGGTCGCCGTGGCGGGCGATGCTGTCGGCGATGGCGGCCTGCAGCGACGGGACCAGTTCGACCCCGGTGATGCTCCGCTCCTCGGCGTCGAGGCCGCCGGTGTAGAGCTGGATCCGCCCCACCCGCATGGCCTTGAGCTGCATCTCGGTCTGCCACTCGTCGATCTCGGCCAGGGACTTGGCCGTGAGCGTGGCCAGGAACCGTTCGGGGCCCAGGCTCACCAGCCGGCCCTGCGCCTCGCGGAACTCGTGCGAGCCGAAGCCCTCGGAGATCTCGGAGGCGACGATCAGGGTGCCGCCCGGCTCCAGGATGTCGAGCGGCGTCACCATGGCCTTGATGGTCTGGTAGTAGGTCTTGTCGAGCGGATAGCCGGCCGAGGAGGTGACCACCGTCTTGAACCGGCGGCCCACCGGAATGCGCGTCGCCCGGGCGATGAAGTCGACGGCCGCCAGGTGGCTCTCGATCACCTCGCCGAAGGTCACCGCCACCAGGTCGCGGTCCTCGTCGATCACGGTGTTGAGGGCGTAGACCTCGCCCAGCATGCGCACGATCTGCAGCTGTTCCTCGTGCAGCGGATTGCCGACGAGGTTGCACTGCACCGCCAGCGGGTCCTCCATGAACCGCGCGGAGTGGAAGGTGCGGATGGTCTCGTGCCCGGCCACGCCCGGGGCCACCACCTTGCGTCCGCCCGACCAGCCGGCCATGAAGTGCGGCTCGACCAGGCCGGTGGCGATGCGCAGCTCGGCCTCGACGAACAGGCGGTTGATCACCACCGGCGTGCCTCGCGTCGGCGTGCGGCCGAGGTCGACGTGGTCCTCGCTGTTGCGGGCGTAGTGGTTCTCGACGCGGACGTTCTCCAGCACCCAGGGGTCGCCGACCAGCTCGGCCAGCTCGTCTTCGAGATTCGGCCGGTGCAGGCCGGTGGCCACCAGCACGGTGATGGCGCCGATCGGCACGCCGCTCGCGACCATGGTCTCGATCATCGGCCGCAGGAACAGGCCGTTCGGCACCGGCCGGGTGATGTCGCAGATCAGGATGCAGGCGCTGTTCCGGCCGCGCGCCAGCTCGGCCAGGGGCGCGCAGCCGATCGGCTGGGCCAAGGCCTGGCGCACCGCACCGCCCTGGTCGGCGAGCTTGGGCAGCACCGCCTTGCGGATGACCGTCGCCTGGGCCCCGTTCGGCAGCGCCAGGGGAATGAAGCCGCGCCCGTAGGCGATCGACAGATCTTCGTGCGCCATCTCGTCCTCGAACCAATCCTCTGGCAGTGTTCCGCCCGAGCCGCAAGCCGCGCCGCCGGTGTCTTGACGGGACCGGAGGGCGGAATAAACTTAGTGATGATAAGCAAATGGACCGGCAACGAAGCGGTCCAGCATAGGGAGGAAGCTGTGAGCACCCGCATTCCAGGCGTCGGCCACGTCGTTCTGCTCTCGGCCGCCCTGATGGGCCTGGCCGGGCCGGCGCTGGCCCACCACTCCTTCTCGATGTTCGACAACGAGCACCAGACCAAGATCGAGGGCACGGTCACCAAGTTCGAGTGGACCAATCCCCACGTCTACATCCAGCTGGCGGTGGCCGAGCAGGGCGGCGCCGTGCGCAACTACACGGTCGAGTGCGCCAACCCCGGGATCCTCAACCGCGTGGGCTGGAAGTTCAACGTTGTGAAACCGGGCGACAAGGTGAAGCTGGTGGTGGCGCCCCTCCGCGACAATCCCGCCGGCGGCGGCCTGTTGCACGAGATGGTCCTGCCGGACGGGCGGGTGCTGAACAACGGCGGCTTCGCCGGCGCGGCCACGATCCACTACTAGGCGCCCCATGACCCGCATCTCGCGATCCCTGGCGGCCGCGCTCGCCTGCGCCGCCCTGCCCGCCCTCGCCTTCGCGGCGGAAAAAGCGGCGCCCAAAGCGGCCAAAGCGGCCAAAGCCGCCTACCCCACCGGTCCCGGCTCCCTGGCCGGGATGTGGCAGAGCCCCTATCCGCCCGACCAGCTGCGCCAGCCCGGCGACAAGCCGCCGCCGGTCGAGGTCGGCCCGCCGCCGCTGAAGGAGCCGTGGAAGGGCGAGCTCGCCGCCCAGCGCAAGGCCGCCGCCGACGCCCTCGCCGCCGGCAAGCCCCAGGTCAACAACGGCGTGCGCTGCATTCCCGGCGGATTCCCCGGCATGATGGGCCCGGTGTTCCCGCTGGAGGTGCTGGAGACGCCGCAGCAGATCAACATCACCAACGAGGCCTACAACCAGACCCGCCGCATCTACATGAACGAGAAGCAGGTGGCGATCGACGACGCCGAGCCGGTGTTCTTCGGCCATTCGGTGGGCCATTGGCAGAATGGCGTGCTGCTGGTCAACACCATCGGCATGAAGGAGCAGGTGCGCATGAGCGGCGCGCCGCACTCGCCCAACATGCGCGTCGACGAACGGATGCGCCGCACCGGTCCCGACACCATGGAGGACCAGATCACCATCACCGATCCGGAGTACCTGACCGGCCCCTGGACCTTCACCTACCACTACCAGAAGATGACCGGGTACAAGCTCGGCGAGTTCATCTGCGAGAACAACCGGGACTACGATCCCAAGACCGACTCCCAGAAGCTCGACCTGAGCCACTAGCCTAACGACGATCACTTCAGGCGGCCGCTTGGACTTCGCGCCGAGCGGCGCCAGCCTCCTCCCTAGGACAAAGAGCCGGCGCCGACCGGCCGTGGGAGGACGACCATGAACGCGCCCCTCAAGCTGGGCGTCGCCGTCGGCGCGATGCTGTGCGCCTCGAGCCCCGTGCTGGCCAAGGGCAAGGCCATGGCCGCGGACCACGGCTGGATCGTCGGCGTCTGGGAAAGCCAGTGGCCGGGCGACCAGTTGCCCAAGCCCGGCGCCCCGCCGCGCCCGGTCGAAGTCGGCCCGCCGCCGCTCAAGCCCGAACACCTCGCCGCGTGGCAGGCCGCCCAGAAGGCCGCCGCCGACGCCGCCGCCCGGGGACAGCCGATCGCCGGCGCCAATGTCACCGAATGCCTGCCGGAGGGCTTCCCGGCGATGATGGCGCCCGGCTTCCCCATGGAGGTGATCGCTACCGCCAGCCAGGTCAACATGACCCAGGAGGCCTACAACCAGACCCGCCGCATCTACCTGGACCGCAAGCAGATGGCGCTGGAGGACGCCGAGCCCCAGTTCTACGGCCACTCGGTCGGCCGCTGGGAGGGCAAGGACCTGGTGGTGAACACCATCGGCGTCAAGGAACGGGTGCGCATGCGCAATGTGCCGCACTCGCCGGCCATGCGCGTGGACGAGCGGATCTACTCCACCGGGCCCGATACCTTCGAGGACCGGATCACGGTCACCGATCCGGACTACCTGACCGGGCCGTGGACCTTCACCTATCACTACCAGCGCAAGCCCGGTTACGATCTGGGCGAGTACATCTGCGAGAACAACCAGGAGTACGCCGACCCCAAGACCGGGGCCCAGCGGCTCGACATCGACAAGGTGTTTCCGGGCCGGTGACTCGCCGCGAAAAAGGGCGGCCCCCAAGGACCGCCCTCGTTCAGGCGATGGCCCTCGCCCTATTGGGCGGGCGTGGCCTCGGCCGGCGCGCTCGGCGAGGCCGAGGCGGCGGCGCCGCTGTCGCTCGACGGCGCGGGGGCCGGAGCCGGGGTCACGCTCGGCTGAGGCGCGGCGTCCTGCGTGGCCGAAGGCGCGGGCGTCGGGGCCGGAGCCTCCACGGCCGGCGCCGCTGCGGCCGGCGGGGTCGCCGAGGCGTCCGACGCCGGAGCGGTGCGTTCGGCCGGGGCCGCGGCCGCCGGACGGGTGGTGGCGGCGCCAGGCGCCGGCGTCGCGGCCTTGCGGGCCAGCTTCACCGGAGCCGGGGCGGCGGCGGGCGACCGGGCCGCCACGGCCGGCTTGTCGGGCGTGGACGCCTTGTCCGCCGTGGCGACGGCGGGCTTGCCCGTCAGGCTGGCGGACAGGGCCGCCTCTTCGGGGGTCTGGCCGGAGGCGGTGTCATTGCTCGCCAGGGCTTCGTTGCCCGCCGGCGGGGTCGCGGACTTGGGCGCCGGGGTCGAGGCCGCCGAGGCCGTCTGGCCGGGGGCGCCGACCACGTCGTCGGCGGCCTTGTGCGGGGTGCTGGTGGCGGCGACCACGCCGATGATGGCGACGGCGGCGACCGGCAGGGCGATCCAGCCGTAGCGCTCCATGGCTCCCTTGCGGCTGCGGCCATGCAGTCTTTCGTAAAGCGCGGTGTTGCCGGCGAAGGGTTGGTGGTTCGCCAGACGGGCGCGGTTCAGCTCAGGTTCGCGATCTTCGAAATCGAGGGTAGACATACTTCTCTCCCAGGCTCTGTAATATCTGGGCCGTACAACCCATTGCGCTCTACATGGGTTCCGAAAACCGTAATGAAAGAGAAATTATGGAAATATAGTGCGGCTATATTGCCGATATCGCGCCACATTCGGATCAATATTGGCGCTGACCGCTCGCCGCGGCGGCCGAATTGGGGCGGCGACGGGGGCGCGGACCGCGGCTAGGATGGAACCCCGCCCGGCGTCGGAACCTTCACCCCGCGGAGGTCGTCATGGCGAACCGCAAGCTGTCCACCTACCAGGCCAAGCGCGATTTTTCCGTCACCGCCGAGCCCAGCGGCGACGCCGCGGTCACCGCGTCGAACCGCCTGCGCTATGTCGTCCAGAAGCACGACGCCACCCGCCTGCACTACGACCTCAGGCTCGAGGCGGACGGGGTGTTCAAGTCCTGGGCGGTGACGCGGGGCCCCTCGCTCGACCCGGCCGACAAGCGCCTGGCGGTGGAGGTCGAGGACCACCCGCTCGACTACGGCGACTTCGAAGGCACGATCCCTGAGGGCCAGTACGGCGGCGGCACGGTCATGCTGTGGGACCGCGGCTACTGGGCGCCGGAGGGCATGACGCCGGAGGAAGGCCTTCAGCGCGGCGAACTCAAGTTCACCCTCGACGGCGAGAAGCTGCACGGATCCTGGGTGCTGGTCCGCATGAAGGGCGACAAGTTCGGCGGCAAGCGCACCAACTGGCTGCTGATCAAGCACCATGACGCCTGGTCGCACGACGGCGACCACGACGCCCTGCTGGAGGGGGCCCGCTCGGTGGCCTCGGGGCGCGACATGGACACGATCGCCGAGGGGCGCGGGCGGGGTCCCAAGCCCTTCGTAACCGTCGCCGAGCGGGCCGCGCCGGCCGACGCCGTCTGGCAGAGCAAACCGCGCGAAGAAGTCGCGGCCCGCAAGCCCGAACGCAAACCGCGCCCCGCCAAGGTGGCGGCCCTGCCCGGCTTCATCCCGCCTCAGCTCGCCACCTCGGTCGAGCGTCCGTCCCCGGGCGGGGGCTGGGCCCACGAGATCAAGTTCGACGGCTATCGGCTGCAGCTGCGCGTCGAGGACGGCCAGGTGCGCCTGTTCACCCGCAAGGGCCTGGACTGGACGGGGCGCTTCGCCGCGATCGCCAAGGCCGGCGCCGGCCTGCCGGACGGCATCTACGACGGCGAAGCCTGCGCCCTGAACGACAAGGGCGCGCCGGACTTCCCGGCCCTGCAGGCGGCCCTGGCCGACGACGACACGGACGACCTCGTCTATTTCGTGTTCGACGTCCTGTTCGCCGGCGGCGAGGACCTGCGTCCCCTGCCCCTCGCCGAGCGCAAGGCGCGGCTGCAGGCCCTGACCGGCAAGCTGCCCAAGGCGGCCGCCCGGCGCATCCGCTACGTCGACCACTTCACCACGGCCGGCCAGGCGGTGCTGGAGTCCGCCTGCCGCATGAACCTGGAAGGCATCATCTCCAAGCGCCTGGACGCCGCCTACCGGTCCGGGCGCAGCGACACCTGGACCAAGGCCAAGTGCCGGGCCGGCCACGAGGTGGTGATCGGCGGCTGGAGCGGCGAAGGCGCCCAGCTGCGCTCGCTGCTGGTGGGCGTGGAGCGGGAGGGCAAGCTGCTCTACCTCGGCCGGGTGGGCGCCGGCTTCGGCCGCGACACCGTCGAGCGGATCATCCCCAAGCTGAAGGCGGCGGAGGCCGAGCGCTCGCCCTTCGCCGGCGCCAACGCGCCGCGCAAGGAGGCGGGCCTGCACTGGACCAGGCCCGAACTGGTGGCCGAGATCGAATACGGCGGCTGGACGCAGTCCGGCATCCTGCGCCAGGCCTCCTTCAAGGGCCTTCGCGAGGACAAGCCCGCCGAGGAAGTGCAGGCCGTGGAGCCGGAACCGGCCGCGAGCGCCGAGCTGAGGCAGCCCGCCCCGAAAGCGATCAAGACCGCCGGCAAGACGGCGCCCAAGACGGCGCCGCGGGACGCCGTGGTCATGGGGGTGACCCTCTCCAATCCGGATAAGCCGATCTGGCCCGACGATGGCGAGGGCCGGCCGGTCACCAAGCTCGAGCTCGCCCTCTACTACGAGGCGGTCGGCGAGTGGATGATGCCCCATCTGAAGGGCCGCCCCTGTTCGATCATCCGCGCCCCCGACGGCATCGAGAAGGAGCTGTTCTTCCAGCGCCACGGCATGAAGGGCACGTCGAACCTGCTCGAGCTCGTCACCGTGTCGGGCGACCGCAAGCCCTATCTGCAGATCGACCGCATCGAGGGCCTGGCGGCGGTGGCCCAGGTGGCCGCGGCCGAGCTGCATCCCTGGAATTGCGAGCCGTTCAAGCCGGCCACGCCAGGCCGCCTGGTGTTCGACCTCGACCCGGCCCCCGACGTCGGCTTCGAGGCGGTGATCGAGGCCGCGCGTGAGATCCGCGACCGGCTCGAGGACCTGGGCCTCGTGTCGTTCTGCAAGACCACCGGCGGCAAGGGCCTGCACGTGGTCACGCCCCTGGCTCCCGAGGACGACCTGGAATGGCCCGAGGCCAAGGCCTTCGCGCAGGGCCTGTGCCGGCAGCTGGCCGACGAGCAGCCCGACCGCTATGTGCTCAACATGTCAAAAAACCAGCGCAACGGCCGGATATTCCTGGATTATCTGCGCAACGATCGGATGTCGACGGCGGTCGCCCCCCTGTCGCCCCGCGCTCGCCCCGGCGCGCCGGTATCGTTCCCGCTGACCTGGTCCCAGGTGAAGAAGGGCCTCGACCCCAAGCGCTACACCCTGCGCACGGCCCCCGCCCTCCTGCGCGAGACCACCGCCTGGCGCGACTACGACCAGTCGGCGCGGCCGCTCAGGGCGGCGAGTAGGCGGTTGAAGTCCTAAGGCCGCTGACCGCGGCCCTGGTGAAGTCCGGGCCGTATTCGGTGTCGTCGGAGAAGCCGGGCTGGGTGTAGCGGCGCCGGTCGCACGGGGTCTCCAGGTGGTCGCTCTCGTAGATCAACGGCCCGGAGTTGGTGAAATAGCGCCATCCCGAGCGCCGCCCCGCCGTCAGCGGCTTGTTGATCTCGCCGCAGACGATGATCGAGCCCGAGGCGAACCACACGGCGCGGACGTTGCGGAACTCGGCATCCGGGTAGAAGCCGCCGAAGTCGGAGGCCACGCCCAGCACGAAGGTCCGCACCTTGATCTGCACCTCCGCCTCGAACGCCCGGTGGGTCACCGGCTGGTCCTCGCGCGCCTGGGCGGCCGCCGCGATGGGCAGGCTCGCCAGCAGCAGCGCCACGGCCGCGCACGACAACTTCATGAGCGCTGTTCCCCTCCGGACACGGGAGCCTATCAGGCCCGCCGCTTCTTGGCAGCGGGGCTGCGGCGTTTGGCCGGCTCCTTCGGGGTCTTGCGGCTTTCCGAGGCGGAGGCTCGGCGCGGCGCGGGCGCCTCGCCGAGGCTGCGGCGCAGGGCGTCCATCAGGTCCACCACGTTGGTGTCCTCCTGCTCCTCCACCTTCTCGATCTTGTGGCCCTTCTGCTTGTCGGCGATCAGGGCCTTCAGCGCCTCCTCGTAGCGGTCGTCGAACTGGGTCGGATCGAACGGCCCCTGGAGCTGCTCGATGATGCGCTCGGCGATGTCGACCATCTTCTCGTCAGGCTTCTTCTCCGGGATCGGGTCGAAGAAATCCTGCGGCTGGCGCACCTCGTCATAGGTGCGCAGGGAGAAGCAGATGATCCCCCGGTCCCGCGGCTCCAGGGCCATCAGCCGCTCGCGCTGGTGCAGCACCACCCGGCCGAGCGCCAGCTTGCCCGAACGCTCCATGGCCTCGCGGATCACGCCGAACGCCTCCACCGCCATCTTGCCGTCGGGCGTCAGGTAATAGGGCGCGTTCCAGTAGAGGCGGTCGATCTCCTTGGCGTCGACGAAGCGCTCGATGTCGAGCGTGCGCGTGCTCTCCAGCCGCACCGCCTGGATCTCCTCGTCGCTGACCACCACGTAGCGGCCCTTGTCGACCTCGAACCCGCGCACCAGGTCCGACCGCTCCACCGGCCCGGTCTCGGGATCGGTGGGGATCATGCGGATGCGGTTCATGGTCTCCTTGTGCAGGAGATTGAAATGGACCTCGCCGGTGGCGGAGGTCCCGGTGTAGAGGGCGACGGGACAGCTGACGAGGGACAGGCGCAGGTGCCCTTGCCAGGTCGGACGGGTGGCCATGGGAGCCTCGATCGCGTGACGACGGACGACAAGGACAACGCCGGGCCCGCCGGGTTTGTTCAGGACGGGTCTGTTCCGGCCGCCCCGCAGGTGGTCGACGCCCGCGGCCATCGCTGCCCGGTGCCCACCCTGCGCCTGCGCCGGGCGCTCGAGCAAGCCGCCGAGGGCCAGGTGGTGCGCCTGCTGGCGGACGATCCCCTGGCCAGGATCGACGTGCCGCACTTCGCCCAGACCGAGGGCTTCCGCCTGCTGTCGATCAGCCATGACGGACGGACGCTCATTTTCGAAGTCGCGCGCTAACCGGGGGGCATCGCTAAGGCCGCGGTTCGCCCGGCTTGGCCGGCTGGATCGCCAGTTCGGTCTCGGTGGCCAGGGCCCCGCCGAAGAAGGCGGCGTTGACGCTCCACGAGATCCAGATCAGGCACACCACCACGGCCGCCACCGAGCCGTAGGTCGCGCCGAGCCGCGCCACCCGCTCCACATAGACCGCGCAGGCCCAGGAGGCGGCCAGCATCACCAGCGCCCCCGCCGCGCCGCCGATCAGCGACGCGCGCCAGCTGAGCAGGGTCACCGACATCACATAGCGGTACATCAGGGTCAGGCCCGCCGTGAGGCCGGCGGCCGCCCACAGCCACTGGCCCACCAGCCAGCCGGCCTGCATGGACACGTTCGGATCCACCGCGCTCAACACGACGCGCACCACGAGGAAGGCGGTGGACGAGATCAACAGCAGGCCGAGCCCGGCCATGAACACCAGCAGGGCCCGCAGGTTGAACTCCAGGAAGCTGCGCGATTCCGCATCCTCGTTGATGAACTCCAGTCCCGCGATCAGGGCCTTCACCCCGCGGTGGGCGGCGTAGACGCTGACGGCGACGGCCAGCACGCCCTGGGCGCCGACGATGGTCAGGGGCGCGTGGGCCAGGCGCTGCAGTTCGTCGGCGAACAACTCCTGGGCGCTGTCGGGCAGCAGCAGGGCGAGGGCCTCGGCCTGGCGCGCGGCCGCCTCGGGCGTCAACAGCAGGCTGTAGATGCTGATCAGGATCGCCAGTCCCGGCACGCCCGCCAGGACGGCGTAGAACGACACCCCGCCGGTGTAGAGCATCACGTCCCGCCCCCACAGGCGGCCGAGCGCCCGGCGGATCACGCCGAACGGGCTCGCGGCCGGGTGGGACTGGGTGCGCGACATGCTCAAGCCATAACGCCGATTCCCGCCAAAGCGAGGCGATTGCATGCAAATCCCCAGATCGTCCAAGAATAGGACAAGCGGCGCCAATCCATCGCGCCGCGCGGCGCGAGCGGGCCTGGCTATCGCCGTCCATAAAGGCTCTGGTAAGAGGAAATACGGTCTAAGTTCGCCCAGTTGACGAAGGCGCGCACGTCCAAACCCCGCGCCGTCTCGAGGTGATGCTTGTCGCTCCACGCCCGGGTCCTGATTCTTGCGCGCGACGACAGTTTGGCGGAGGCTCTCGCCGAGGGGCTGGACCGGCTCGGCTGGCGGACCGTCACCGCCCGGAGCGCGCCGGCCGCCCTTGCAGCGCTCGGCGACCTGCAGATCGAAGCGGCCATCATCGACACCCCGGGCTTTGGCGAGAACGCCGCGGACCTGGTCCGCCAGGTGAAGGACGCCAGCGGCGCGCGCCGCCTGCCCGTCATCGCCATCGGCCACCCGTACGGGACGGCGGACGGCGGGCTCTACGACCTCACCCTCGCCGCGCCCCTGCACCCCGCCCAGGCCGCCGCGCGGCTGGAGACCCTGGTGCGCACCGCCACCGCGCGGGAAGAGCTCGAGCTGCGCATGGCCACTTTCTCCGAGCGCGGCGCGGCGCTCGATCCCGGCGAGCCCGGCGCCGAACCCTGGAAGATCCTGGCCGTCGGCGAGCCGGCCCCGCGCTTCCTGGCGCTGTCCAACGCGCTCATCGGTCACGGCGCCGAGGTGGTCGGCGCCTTCACCGCCTACACCGCCTTCGACTACCTGCACGAACAGCCGTTCGAGGCCGTCGTGCTGTGGGGCGGCGACAACGAGGGCGAGGCCCTGTCGATCGCCGCCGGCATGCGGCGCAACACCCGCCTCTATCACATCCCGGCCGTCCTCTACCTGCGGCCGGGCGGGGCCGTGAGCCTGTCGGAGGTGTTCCACCGCGGCGTGTCCGACGTGACCACCCACGACACCCCCGACCAGCAGACCGCCGACCGGGTGATCGAGATGGCCCGCGCCTATCGCCGCCAGGTGTCGATCCGCAAGGCGCTCAACCGCGCCCGCAGCTCGGGCCTGATGGACGCGGCCACCGGCCTGTTCACCCGCGACCTGTTCGCCGCCCACCTCGCCCGCCTGACCCGCTCGGCCCAGTCGCGCAACCGGGCCCTGTCGGTGTGCGTCCTGCGTCTGACCGAACGGCAGGAGCTCAGGGGCCTGCGCGCGGGCGGCTGGGTCGACAAGGCCGTGCCGCAGATCGGCTCCATGATCGGCCGCCTGGTGCGCGCCGAGGACACCGCCGCCCGGCTGGGGCCCGAGACCTTCGCCCTGGCCCTGCCCTCCACGCCGTACGCCGCGGCGCGCGCGGCCGCCGAGCGCATCTCCGCCGTGATCGGCTGCACCGCGTTCGATGCGGGCGAAGGCCGACCGCCCTTCGTCGTCGAGTTCGACATCGGCGTGGCCCAGGTCGAGCCCGACGAGAGCGCGGGCCGGGCCCTGGAACGCGCCGCCGCCCGGCTGCAGGCCAAGGCCGGCTGATGGCTCCAGAGGCCGACAGGGCTCAGGGCCCTGGGCCTCTGTGGCCTGGGGCGCGCTTCCGATGATCGAGCTGGAGCGCACCTCCGACCCGGTTCGCCTGTCGGTGTTGCGCTCGGTGCTCACCGACGCGGAAATCGACCACTTCGTCTTCGATACGGGCGCCGGAAACCTCTGGCGGGGCGCCATCCCGATCCGGCTGATGGTACGGGAGGACGATCTCGAGCTCGCCCGGCGCGCGATCGCCGAGGCAGGCCTCTAGAGGCCAAGGCATCCGTCGGGCTTGGCCGAGCGTTAGCCCGGGTGTCTCATGTCGGTGCGGGAGCGAGTCGTGAAATCAGCGTTGAAGGCCGTCGTCGGCGGCATGGTCCTTGGCATGGCTTGCGCCGGCGCGGCGCGGGCCGAGCCTGTCACCTTCTTCGGCTACATCCTCAACGGTTCGATCAGCGGCCAGTTCGCGCCCAGCTACGAAGGCGGCAAGCACTACAGCTGGTTCCCCGGCGGCAGCCTGGCCATCACCAAGCCCTGGGAATTCGACGCCTTCTCCCCGCCCGACGATGCGGCGTCCCTCGGCCTGCTCAACACCAAGCGCGTCCAGTTCGGCCTGGCCCTGTCGCTGCGCGAGAACCGCGGCAACCGCGACGAGCTCGAGGGCATGCGCAACATCGGCTGGGCGTTCCAGGGCGGCGGCTACCTGAACGTCTGGCCGACCCGCAACACCCGCATCCACGTCGAGGCGCTCAAGGGCCTCACCGCCGAGAGCGGCCTGCTGATCAACAGCGGCCTCGACTACGTCGTCCACCCGAAAGCGTGGAACCTGTCCATCGGCCCGCGCTACAGCTGGGGCGACGACCGCTTCATGGGCGCCTACTTCGGCGTGACCCCGGCCGAGGCCCAGATCAGCCCCTACATCGTCAGTCCGTTCCACGCCCGCGCCGGCTCGCACTACGTGGGCCTCCAGGGCATGGCCGAATACAAGTGGAAGCCGCGCTGGCGCCTGACGCTCAACGCCAGCTACCACCGCATGATGGACGATGCCGCCCGCAGCCCGCTGACGCGCCAGCTCGGCGCGCCCGACCAGTTCAACATCGGCGGCGGCCTGCGCTTCATGCTGCAGGACTGATCGATCGTATTCGACGTCCCCAATCTATCGTTGGAATGACGACCCGACCTAAGCCGCGGCTTGCAGCGCCGCCTTGGCCAGTTGAGCGAGCACTCGTTCCGCCGCGGCCAGGCGCTGGTCCGGCGTGTCCCACTCGCCCTTCACCACCACCTTGTGGTCCGGGCGGATCTTCCAGAACGCCGCCTGCTTCTGCACGATCGTCACCAGCCCCATGGGATTGGGGAAGGAGTCCTCGCGGAAGCTCACCACGGCGCCCTTGGGCCCCACGTCGATCTTGGACACGTTGGCCTGGCGGCACAGGCCCTTGATCGCCACCACCTTGAGCAGCTGGTCGGCCTCCTGCGGCAGGGGGCCGAAGCGGTCGATCAGCTCGGCGGCCAGGGCCTCGCGGTCCTCCGGCCGTTCGGCGTCCGACAGGCGGCGGTAGAGGGCCAGGCGCACGTTGAGGTCCGGCACATACTCCTCGGGGATCAGCACGGCCGCGCCTGTGTTGATCTGGGGCGACCAGCCGCGCGCGGTGTTGATCTCGGCCCCGCCGAGCTCACGCAGCTCGGCCACCGCGTCCTCCAGCATCTGCTGGTAGAGCTCCACCCCGATCTCGCGGATGTGGCCCGACTGCTCGTCGCCGAGCAGGTTGCCGCCGCCGCGGATGTCGAGGTCGTGCGAGGCCAGCTGGAAGCCGGCCCCCAGGCTGTCGAGCGACTGCAGCACCTTCAGGCGCTTCTCGGCCGACAGGGTGATCGGCTTTTCGGACGGCGTGGTCAGGTAGGCGTAGGCCCGCGCCTTGGCCCGGCCGACGCGCCCGCGCAGCTGGTAGAGCTGGGCCAGGCCGAACATGTCGGCCCGGTGGATGATCAGGGTGTTGGCCGTGGGGATGTCGAGGCCGCTCTCCACGATGGTCGTCGACAGCAGCACGTCGTACTGCCCGTCGTAGAAGGCGCCCATCACCTCTTCCAGCTGGGTCGCCGACATCTGGCCGTGGCCGACCACGAACTTGATCTCCGGGACCTGCTCCCGGAGGAACTTCTCCAGCTCCGGCAGGTCCGCCAGGCGCGGGGCGACATAGTAGGCCTGGCCGCCGCGGTACTTCTCGCGCAGCAGGGCCTCGCGCACCACCACCGGGTCGTAGGGCGTGATGTAGGTGCGCACCGCCAGGCGGTCGATCGGCGGGGTGGCGATGATCGACATCTCGCGGATGCCCGACAGCGCCATCTGCAGGGTGCGCGGGATCGGCGTGGCGGTCAGGGTCAGCATGTGCACGTCGTGCCGCAGGGCCTTCAGCTTCTCCTTGTGCTTGACGCCGAAGTGCTGCTCCTCGTCGACCACCACCATGCCCAGGTCCTTGAACTTGACCTGTTCGGCCAGCACCGCGTGGGTGCCGACCACGATCTCGATCTCGCCCCGGGCCAGGCCTTCGCGGGTGGCCGCCGCCTCCTTGGCCGGCGCCAGGCGCGACAGCTGGCGCACCTTCACCGGCCAGCCCTGGAAGCGCTGGGTGAAGGTCTTGAAGTGCTGGCGCGAGAGCAGCGTGGTCGGGCAGACCACGGCCACCTGCTTGCCGCTCATGGCCATGACGAAGGCCGCCCGCAGAGCGACCTCGGTCTTGCCGAAGCCCACGTCGCCGCAGATCAGCCGGTCCATCGGCCGCCCCTGGCCGAGGTCGCCCAGCACGTCGCCGATGGCGTTGAGCTGGTCCTCGGTCTCCTCGTAGGGGAAGCGGGCGCAGAACTCGTCGAACAGGCCCTGCGGCGGCTCGACCTCGGCGGTGTGGTTGAGCTGGCGAGCGGCGGCGATCTTGATCAGGCCCTCGGCCATCTCGCGCAGCCGTTCCTTGGCGCGGGCCTTGCGCGCCTGCCAGGCGGCCCCGCCTAGGCGGTCGAGCTGGGTGTTCTCGCCGTCCGCGCCGTAGCGGGTCAAAAGATCGATGTTCTCCACCGGAAGGTAGAGCTTGGCCTCGCCGCCGTACTGCAGCTCCAGGCAGTCGTGCGGCGCGCCCTGCACCTCCAGGGTCTTCAGCCCCTCGTAGCGGCCGATGCCGTGGTCGATGTGCACCACCAGGTCGCCCGGCGTCAGGGCCGAGGCCTCGGCCAGGAAGTTCGAGGCGCGGCGGCGCCGGCGCGGGCGGGCCAGGCGGTCGCCGAGCAGGTCGGTCTCGGAGATGACGGCCAGGTTGGCGGTCTCGAAGCCGTTGTCGAGCGGCAGCACCACCCGCTGGGGCGTCTTCGGATCGGCCGCCTTGGCCGCGTTCCAGTAGGGCGCGAACGGGACCTTGGCCAGGCCGTGGTCGGCCAGCATGGCGCCCAGGCGTTCGGACGAGCCGTCGGTCCAGGAGGCGAACAGGACGCGTTTTCCAGAAGCAGCCAGAGCTTTTGCATGAGCGCTCGCCGCCTCGAACAGGTTCACGCTGTCCTGGGCGCGCTCGGCGGCGAAGTTGCGGCCGATCTTGGCGCCCATGTCGATGGCCGCGTCGGTCTCCTCGCGCTGGAACGGGCTGAGCCGGCGATTCGGGTGGGCGCCGAGCCGCGCCTCCCACTCCTCGGCCGGCAGATAGAGCTCGCGGGGCTCGAGCGCGTGGTAACCCCCGCCGCCCTTGGCCCGCCGGGTCTCCAGCCGCGCCTCGTAGGCGTCGGCCACCATCGCCAGGCGCTCGTCGCGCGCTTCCACGGCCAGGTGGTCCAGCGCCACCAGAGTGTCGGGGCCGAGGTAGTCGAACACCGTCTCCAGGCCCTCATAGAACAGGGGCAGCCAGTGCTCGACGCCCGCCCGCCGCGCGCCCTCGCTGACGGCGGCGTAGACCGGGTCGTCGCCCGGCGCGCCGAACTTCTGCACGAAACCCCGGCGGAAGCGGCTGATGGCGTCGGCGTCCATCAGCACCTCGGACACCGGCAGCAGGTCGATCGACTTGAGCTGCTTGGTCGAGCGCTGGGTCTCCGGATCGAAGGCTCGGATCGATTCCAGGGTGTCGCCGAACAGGTCCAGGCGCACCGGCTCCTCGGCCCCCGGGGCCCAGACGTCGATCACCCCGCCGCGGATGGCGAACTCGCCGCGCTCCGCCACGGTGGAGGCGCGGATGTAGCCGTTGACCGCGAAATAGCGCTCGAGGTCGGCGATGTTCACGTCATTGCCCGAGCGCGCCAGGTAGCTCGACGCCTTGACCGTCTCGCGGCCTGGCACGCGCTGCAGCAGCGCCGGCGCCGTGGCGATCAGCACCGTCGGCTTGTCGGCTTTCGGCCCCTGGCCGGGGGGCCCGTGCGCCAGCCGGCTGAGGGTGGCCATGCGCTCGGCGGCCACGGCCGGCGACGGGCCGATGCGGTCGTAGGGCAGGCAGTCCCACGACGGCAGGCGGACCGTCTCCACCCCCTCGGCGAAGAACTTCAGCCCGTCGGCGAAGGCCGAGGCCCGGGCGGCGTCGCGCGCCACGAAGCAGGTCAGGCCGCCGCGGGCCTTGACGATGTCGGCCATCACCAGGGCGTCGAAGCCCTCGGGCGCGCCCATCAGGTCGAGCCGGCCGGGCGCGCCGGCGATGCGTTTCAGGTCGGACGCTTGGGACACGTTTGTGGACTCTGGTGTTCTCTAAAGGTCAGGAGCCGCGGTCGGCGCCGATCGTCGTATGAGCGAAAAAGCGGAAGCTGCGGATCAGGTCCATGACCTCGCCGGCGAATTCCTCCGGGATCGGCTGGCGGCCGATGATCCAGGCGTAGAGGTCCTGGTCCGGCTGGTCGATCAGCCGCTCGAACGCGTCGAGCTGGGCGTTGCTCAGCTCGTGCAGGTGCTTCTCGGCGAAGCCGCCGATGATGATGTCGGCTTCGCGAAAGCCCCGGTGCTCGGCCCGGTACTTCAGCTTCTTGAGGCGGAGGTCGTCCATGAAGCGGTCGATATAGAGGCGCCGGCCCGAGTGCGCCAGCCTCAAGGGCGGGCGGTCGCCTCGGCCCCTGCGGCGGCCCTGCGGGTCAGGTCTCCGCGGCTGTTTCCGTTTGCGGCGATTGTTCAGGAGGCGGCGCGGCGTCGACGCTTGGCCGGCGCCGACGCTTGGGATGCTTGTGCACCGCCGGCGGCGTTGTGCTGTGATCGATCTGCCGGACGAAGGCCGCCACACCGGCCCAGCGAGGCGTCGAAGGGTCGGCATGATAGATGAATGCGAAATCGGCAGCCGCCGGCCCGGTCTTGCCCAACGATTGATAGAGTTGGCCCCGTTTTGCACGGGTCGTCAGGTCGTCGGGCGCGAGCCTCAGGGCGCGATCGTAGTCCGCCAGCGCAGCGGTCGAGTCGCCGAGCGCCGCTTCAGCCTCGCCGCGCGCGTCTATGGCGGCGGAGAAATTGGGCCGGATGGCCAGGATGGGCCTGAGATCGGCCTTTGCCGAGGCCCACTGAGCGTTGTCCAGTTCCCTGTCGACGTTCAGCAGGGCCAAGACGCTGTAGGTCCGCCCGGCCACGCCGAAACGGGAACAATCGGCGCCCCGATCAACCGCCCGTGGACAGCCCTCGGAGGCCCATGGGTCGAAGCGCACCGCCGAGATGGCGGCCAGCGCGGGGATGATGATCCCCGTTGCCGCAACCCGTAAGCGCCCTCTCCGGCCCGGCGCGGCAGATCGCGCGCGGTAACCGGAGTCGGAGACCCGCTCGCGCCTCCCCTCGGCTCTGGCGCGAGCCGGCTTGCGCCCGTCTCCCGCGCCCGCGGCGGCCGCAACTGAAGGCTGCGCGGCCGGCGCGCCATCGCCAGAACTGGAAAGCCGCTCGCGGATCAATTCGGTGGGGGCTTTAGCCGGTTTACGCCAGCCCCATGCCCGCACGACCACCTTGGCGCGAGGGCGGTCATCAGCCGGTACGGCGGCGGCCTTCGAAGCCTCCGCCTGCGCGGCCCTTGCAGCCTGCGCCTTTGCCCGCTCCGCCTTCGCCGCCTCAGCCCTCTCGGCTTCCGCCCGCGCGGTCTCCGCCTGCGCAGCCCTTGTTGCCTCCGCCTTGGCGGCCTTCGCCCTCGCGGCTTCGTCTCGCGCGGCCTCCGCCTGCGCGGCCCTTGCAGCCTGCGCCTTTGCCTGCTCCGCCTTCGCCGCCTCCGCCCTCCCGGCTTCCGCCCGCGCGGTCTCCGCCTGCGCAGCCCTCGTTGCCTCCGCCTGAGCGGCCTCTGCCTTGGCGGCCTTCGCCCTCGCGGCTTCGGCTCGCGCGGCCTCCGCCTGCGCGGCCCTCGCCGCCTGCGTCTGGGCGGCCTGCGCCTTCGCCGTCTCCGCCCTCGCGGCTTCGGCTCGCGCAGTCTCCACCTGTGCAGCCCTCGCTGCCTCCGCCTGAGCGGCCTCCGCCTTGGCGGCCTTCGCCCTCGCGGCTTCGGCTCGCGCGGTCTCCGCCTGCGCAGCCCTCTCCGCCTCCGTCTGGGCGGCCTCCGCCTTCGACCTCTCCGCCCTCGCGGCTTCCGCTCGCGCGGCCTCCGCCTGCGCGGCCCTCGCCGCTTCCGTCTGGGCGGCTTCCGCCTTCGCGGCCTCGGCCCTTGCGGCTTCCGCTCGCGCGGTCTCCGCCTGCGCGGCCCGCTCCGCTTCCGTCTGGGCGGCTTCCGCCTTCGCGGCCTCGGCCCTCGCGGCTTCCGCTCGCGCGGTCTCCGCCTGCGCAGCCCTCTCCGCCTCAGTCTGGGCGGCTTCCGCCTTGGCGGCCTCGGCCCTCGCGGCTTCCGCTCGCGCGGTCTCCGCCTGCGCGGCCCGCTCCGCTTCCGTCTGAGCGGCTTCCGCCTTGGCGGCCTTCGCCCTCGCGGCTTCCGCTCGCGCGGTCTCCGCCTGCGTGGCCCTCGCCGCCTGCGTCAGAGCGGCCTCCGCTTTCGCCGTCTCCGCCCTCGCGGCTTCGGCTCGCGCGATCTCCGCCTGCGCGGCCCTCGCCGCCTCCGTCTGAGCGGCTTCCGCCTTCACCGTCTCCGCCCTCGCGGCTTCGGCTCGCGCGATCTCCGCCTGCGCGGCCCTCGCCGCCTGCGCCCGAGCGGCCTCCGCCTTTGCAGCCTCCGCCTTGGCAGTCTCCGCCCTCGCAATCTCTGCCAGCGCAGCCCTCGCGGCCTCCGCCCGAGCGGCCTGCGCCTTCGCCGTCTCCGCCCTCGCGGCTTCGGCTCTCGCGGTCTCCGCCTGCGCGGCCTTGGCCGCCTGCACCCTTGCGCCCTCCGCCTGCGCGGCCCTCTCCGCCGCGAGGGCCGCGGATCGAGGTTGGTCAACCGGCGCGGGAGCCTGCGCGGGCCCGCTGAAGTCGCGATGGGGCAGATGGATCGGATCGATACCGGCAGCAGCGGTTATGCGCCCGCGCCGCGCCGGCGGGGCCCCGTCGTCTCGAGGTGGGTCAGCCGGCGTGGCGGACTTCGCGTGCTCGCCGGCCTCGCGGCGCCGCCCGAAGGTCAGCAAGCCCTTCGCAGCGTCCCCCTTGTTTCGAGCGCGGTCAGCCTCCGCGGTCTCCGCCTCGGCGCGGGCCCGCTCGCGTATCAGATCGATCGTAGCTTTATCGAGGGCCACGCTGCGTACTCCGGGGATTAACCGGCTTAGCAACCTTCAGTTATTGTGAGGTGAACGTGGAATACTTGGTTGTGGCGGCCGAGGGGCGAAGCGGTCGATCAGCTCGGCGGCCAGGGCCTCGCGGCGCGACGTTGCAGAGGCCGCCTCGTTCACACCCGAGGTGCTCGCCGGGTCGGTTCAGAGTCGAATATTTCTGAAGGCGGGGAACGTCAGTGGAGAGACGACGGTTGTATTGACAGACCCTACGGCGAAAGCCTTTTGCGTCGATGCCAGCCTCTCCACCCACCTTGTGGGAGGATGCGACTGACCAGGGAAGTCCGGCGCGCACCCGAAGGGGTAACGCCGGCTTCCACCGGTCACCTTCCCGAAGGGCTCCAGGTAGAGCGCCGTTGAATTGGGCGGCGGGAACGATAATCGGAGTTCGCTTCGGCCAGGCGGCGCGTCCGCACCTGTCCGCGAGCCGCGGTGAACGTCTGCTTCCCGGAAGAGAGCTCGAGTCGGTTATGGCGCGTCTTGGACGCTCCGACGGCGGCCGCAAGCTTGACAATCGCGCCCGCATGGTTCACTGTTTGTTCCGCATGTCCGCCGCCTCCCCTCCTCCTGCCGAACAGACCGACGGCCTCGACGGCTGGGAGCGGACTCTGCTCGATCGGCAGCTCGAGGCTCTGGGCCGGCTGGCCGAGATGGGCATGGCCATCGCCGGGGCGATCGAGCGGCGGGGCACGGTGGAGGGGGCGAACTCCGGCGCCGAGCTGCATCACGCGGCCATGGACTTCGCCCGGGTGTCGCGCGCCGTGCGCCTGACCTACGCCCTGCAGTCCAGCCTGATCGCCGAGTTCAAGGGCGCGCGTTCACGCCGGGCCGGTCCCGCCGCCCCCGACGAGGACGCCGACGAGGGGCCCATGAGGGTGATCTGGGACGAGCCGCCGGGGGAAGACGAGCGGCGCCAGGTGCGCCTGGCGGTGCGGCGCCTGGCCGTGGGCGCAGCGATGGACAAGGAATCGGTCGAGCGCCTGGTGCGCGAGGCGGCCGAGCGGCTCGAGCGCGACGACTTCGCCGGCGTGCTGAACCGCCCGGTCGGCGAGATCGTGGCCATGATCTGCGCCGACCTGGGCCTGGAGCCGGACTGGGACCGGCTGGCCGGGGAAGACTGGGCCAAGGCCGAGATCGCGGCCGCAACGCCGGGCTCCCCGTTCGCGGCCTTCAAGGCGGGGCCGGCCCGTGCGCCGCCATTCGTCCCCAGCGGATGATCGGCCATCGGCTTCGCTCGGCGGGGCGCGCCGTCTAAGCTCGCCCCATGCGCCCGGAGATTCTGTTTCCGCTGTTCGCGCCCGTGTCGACCCTCAAGGGCGTCGGGCCCAAGATCCTGCCGCTCGTGGAGAAGCTGGCGGGGCCGCTGGCGCGCGACATGCTGTTCCTGCAGCCCCAGGGGCTTATCCATCGACGCCTGACCACCGCCGAGCACGCCCGCGAGGGCGAGGTGCAGACGCTCAAGGTGCGCATCGAGGCCCACTTCCCCTCGCCGCGTCCCGCCGTGCCCTGGAAGATCCGCGCCTATGACGGGACCGGCTTCCTGACCCTGGTGTTTTTCAAGGGCCAGAGCCCGCACCTGCAGCGCCAGCATCCGGCGGGGGTCGAGCGCATCGTCTCGGGCAAGGTCGAGCGGTTCGGCGGCGAGCTGCAGATGGCCCATCCGGACTACATCCTGCCCGTCGAACGGGCCCCGGAGATCCCCGAGATCGAGGCGGTCTACCCGGCCACCGCCGGCCTCTCCTCGCGGGTGGTGCGCAAGCTGGCGCTGGAGGCGCTGGAACGGGCGCCCGAGCTGCCCGAATGGCTCGACGGGCCCTTCCTCGCCCGCGAGAAGTTCCCCCCCTGGCGTGAGGCGCTGGTCCAGCTGCACAACCCGCGCTCGGAGGCGGACCTCATGCCCCAGGCGGTGTTCCGCCGCCGGCTGGCCTATGACGAGCTCCTCGCCCACCAGCTGGCCATGGCCGAGCGCAAGCTCACCCGCCGCAAGCAGCCGGCCCAGCCCGTGCCGGACAGCGACACCGCCCGCGCCGTCGAGGCCGCCCTGCCCTTCGCCCTCACCGGCGCCCAGGTCCGCTCGCTCACCGAGATCCGGGCCGACCTCGAGGCCGGCGAGCGCATGTCGCGGCTGCTGCAGGGCGACGTGGGCTCGGGCAAGACCGTGGTGGCCATGCTGGCCATGGCCGACGTGGCCGCCGCCGGCCGCCAGTCGGTGCTGATGGCGCCCACCGAGATCCTCGCCCGCCAGCACTACGAGACCCTGGCCCGGCCGCTGGAGGCGCAGGGCGTGGGCGTGCTGCTGCTCACCGGGCGCGACAAGGGCGCGGGCCGCGCCGAGAAGCTCAAGGCCCTGGCCAGTGGCCACGCCGCCGTCGCCGTCGGCACCCACGCCCTGTTCCAGGACGACGTCATCTACCGCGACCTCGCCCTGACGGTGATCGACGAGCAGCACCGCTTCGGCGTCGCCGACCGCCGCCGGCTGCAGGACAAGGGCGCGGCCGTGCACCTGCTGGCCATGTCGGCCACGCCAATCCCGCGCACCCTCGAGCTGACCCTCTACGGCGACCTCGACGTCTCGCGCCTGGACGAGAAGCCACCGGGCCGCACCCCGGTCGCCACCCGCGCCTCGCCCATGCCGCGCCTGCCCGAGATCGTCGCCCGGCTGAGGGGGGCGGTGGAGGCCGGCGCCCAGGCCTTCTGGATCTGCCCGCTGGTGGCCGAGTCGGAGGTCAGCGACCTGGTCGCCGCCGAGCACCGCGCCGAGGCCCTGCGCAAGGTGTTCGGGCCCCAGGTCGGGCTGATCCACGGCCAGCTGCCCAATGCCGAGAAGGACGCGGTGATGGCCGAGTTCGTCGAGGGCCGGCTGAGCGTGCTGGTGGCCACCACCGTGGTCGAGGTCGGGGTCAATGTGCCCAACGCCACCATCATGGTGATCGAACAGGCCGAACGCTTCGGTCTGGCCCAGCTGCACCAGCTGCGCGGGCGGGTCGGGCGCGGGACGCGGGAGAGCGCGTGCTTGCTGCTCTACGACCTGCCGCTCGGCAAGACCGCGGAGGCCCGCATCGAGATCCTGCGCCAGACCGACGACGGCTTCCTGATCGCCGAGAAGGACCTGGAGTTGCGCGGCGGCGGCGACCCGCTCGGCCTCAAGCAGTCCGGCTTCCCGGCCTATCGCCTGGCCGACCCGGTGGCCCACCGCGACCTGATCGCCGTGGCCGCCGACGACGCCCGCCTGCTGCTCAACAAGGACCCGGAGCTGGCCGGCCCCCGCGGCCGGGCGGCGCGGACGCTGCAGGCCCTGTTCGACTGGAAGGCGGAGGGCCCCGATGCCGGCTGAGCTCGCTCCGCGCGCCCTGATGCAGGCCCGGGGCGCCGCCGCGCTCGGCACGCTGATGGACGACGCGCCCTATGTGTCCCTCGTGCTGGTCGCTTTCGACACGGACGGAGCGCCGCTGCTGCTGCTGTCGCGCCTGGCCCAGCACACCAGGAACCTGCTGGCCGACCCGCGCTGCTCCCTGCTGTTCGACGGCACGGCGGGCTTCGACGACCCGCTGACCGGTCCGCGCCTGACCGTGCTCGGCTCGGCCGCCGTCTTCGCCGATGCGGAGGCCCGGCGACGCTACGTCGACCATCATCCGTCCGCGGAGCTCTACGCCGGCTTCAGCGACTTCGATCTCTACAGGGTGACCATCGCGCGCGGCCATCTGGTCGCCGGCTTCGGCAGGATCCGCTGGGTCGAGGCGGACGAGCTGCGGCTGTAGCTACTTCTTCGCCGGCTTGGGCGTCGAGGGCTTGGCCGGCAGGGTCCGGATGTAGGCGATGATGGCGTCGCGGTCGGCCTGGGTCAGCTTGGCGGTGCCCTCGACCACGTCGGCCATGCCGCCGCCCAGGGCGTCGCCGTCCGGGGTGAGGCCGTTCTTCAACATGTCCTGCAGGTCGGCCTGGGTCAGCTTGCCGATGCCGGTCGGGGTGATGTTCGGCGCGTCCTGCTTGTCCGGCCCCACCGGATTTCCGGCGTAGGCCTTGTTGGCCTCGATGGCGCCCAGGCCGTTGCGCGGCGAATGGCACTCCTGGCAGTGCACCACGGCCTCCGACAGGTAGCGGCCGCGCTGCTGCTCGGGCGTCAGCCCGCCTTGAGGCTTCAGCGGGCCCTGGCGGAAGTACAGCGCGCGCCAGCCGGCCAGCAACGGGCGGATGCCGTAGGGCGCCTTGGCCTGCTGGGGCTTCGACGGCTGGGCCACGGCCGGAACCGTCTTCAGATAGGCCCACAGGTCGGCGATGTCCTGGTCGGTCATGCCGGTGAACGAGGGATAGGGGAACACCGGATAGAGCAGCTCGCCGTTCTTGCCCTTGCCCTCGCGCATGGCCCGGTGGAACTGGTCCCAGGTCCAGGACCCGAGGCCGTTCTTCTTGTCCGAGGTGATGTTGGGGGCGAAGAAGGTGCCGAAGTCGGTGACCATCGGCGGGCCGCCGGCCAGGAAGGCGCCCTTGGCCTTCTTGTCGGTGTGGCAGTTCTCGCAGTCGGCGGCGGCGAACACATAGGCGCCGCGCTTGGCGTCGCCCTTGGGTTCAGGCGGGGCGGCCGCCGGCGCCAGAGGCTTCAGGACGAGAGCGCAGGCCAGCGCTCCCAGGACGACGGCGGCCAGTTTCGCGGAACTGGGCCGCAGCGCCGGGATGTTCAGCCCGCGCTCCCTCATGACCTTAGGTCGGCTTGCGCTCGCGATAGGGGGTGTGGCAGCCGCCGCAGCCCGTCTTGCCGAGGTCGCCCGCGGCCGTGCCGACGGCGTCCGGGGTGCCGGTCTTGATGGTGTCGGCCATCTTGTCCTCGGCCGTCTTCAGGCTGGCGACCACGGCCTTCAGCTTGTCTGTTTCGGTGAAGGCGGCCGGCTTGGCGTAGCTGACGCCGGGCAGGTCGGCCATGCTGGTGCCGGGAACGAAGAGGGCGAGGATCTTGCCGTTGCGCGACTGCAGGTCGGCGATGGCCTTCTCGGCGTCGGCCTTGGAGGCCATGCCCTTGGCGTAGTCGTTGATGGCCTTGGTATCGGCCGCCTGGGCCTTCATGAAGTCCTGGCGGGCCTTCACCGCCGCGGCCTTGTCCTGGGCTACGACGCCCGTGGCCAGAGCAGCCATACCCGCTACGGCCACAGCCGCAACACCCCATTTGTTCAACCGCGCCATGTCGTCCTCCCAATGGCTTATCGGGCGGCGATCATAATCAGCCGCAGCCTTTGCGCCAGCCCCAAGATTCCTTGTCCTGTAAGGTTTTCAGTGAATTCAGATCAGATTCGACTGTATACAGAGCTTCGCCGGGCGAACTCCGTCGGCTAGTCCACCGTGTGCACCGGGGCCACGTTCACCGGCACCGACCGCTCGATCGGCGGCGCGCCCGGCGGCATCTCGGTGCGGCCATAGTAGGTCGCCACCCGCTTCATGGCGTCGGCCTCGAGATCGGCGAAGAACGGGTTGTAGGGCCGCTCCTTGTACTTGTCGGGCCAGCCGCCGGCCGGCTGCAACGAGCCGGACCGGGGGCGGGACACGCGCAGCACGCCGTCCACGCACTGCGCCGACACCTGGCGCGGCAGGAAGGCGGCCCTGACCCCCCACTCCAGCTCCGAGGCGTTGGCGGCGCCGAGGTTCAGCCGGGCCGGCGCTTCCTCCTCACTGATCCTGCCGAGCAGCGGATTGACGCACAGCACCGGCTGGCCGTCGGGCAGGTTGTCGAGCATCCAGTCGGAGGTCCACACCATGGCGCGGTTCAGGAGTCGACGCGCCGTTTCGGGATCGTGGCGGTCGGCCTCGGCCCAGGCCACTGCGCAGTGCGCCTGGGCGCGCTTGCGGCAGGCGGGCGTCGGCGAGGCCGGGCCGTAGTCCGCGGCGGGAATCACCGCGTCGATCAGATAGGCGGCGGCCAGCTTGCCCGAGAGGCCCGGATTGCGGTCGACCTCCTCGCGCACCAGGCGGTCGGCCAGTTCGCCGCCCTGCTCCACCCCCACCACGATGAACGGCCGGCCGAAGTTGTAATGGGCCATGTAGTAGCGGAAGGCGCTCAGCACGTCGCCGTAGGCGAAGCGGCGCGCGTCGCGGGCGTCTTCGCGCAGGGTGATGCGGTAGGCGTAGAGGCTGGCCTGGCGGTAGCGCGGCGCGAACACCCGGCCCACCCGGGCGAATGGTCCGGCGTAGTTGGGCAGCATCACCCGCTCCAGCTGGCGCGCCGAGGCCCGGTCGTCGATCGGCCCGTTCCAGTCGCGCCCGCCGTTGAAGGTGGTCGGGTGCACGAAGAACACGTCCACCGGCCCGGTGGTCTGGCGCACGGCCTGGCCCACGGGATTCAGCGCCCAGGCTGAGGCCTGGCCGTAGTCGGGCGCCTTGGGCATGCGCCGGACATAGGTCTGGAACGGCTCCTTGGGGTCGAGCCCCGTCTTCATGATGTCGTCCCAGGTCAGGGACACCGCCACGCCGATCGCCAGGGCCACGCCCGCGGCCAGAATCACGCACCAGCGCTTGAAGCCGGACAGGCGGCGCAATTGGCCGGAAAGCCAGGCAAGTCGTCCCTTGCAGCCGGCCCAGATCGCGCTCACCGGGCCCGCTTCCTCACGAGGCCTTGGGCCCGGCCATGCGGGCGATGGCGGCCGTGGTGGAATAGCCCTCGACGATGTCGGCCAGCCTCACCTGCCCGCCCCAGGACTGCACTTCCGCCGCTCCGACCACGCCCTCGACCGTATAGTCGGCCCCCTTGATCAACACGTCGGGCCGCACCGCCTTGATCAGCTCGATCGGGGTGGCCTCGGCGAACGGCGCCACCAGGTCCACCGGGGCCAGGCCCGCCAGCACCAGGGCGCGCGATTCCAAGTCGTTGACCGGCCGACCCTCGCCCTTCAGGGCCCTGACCGAGCTGTCGCTGTTGACCCCCACCACCAGCCGGTCGCACCAGGCCCGCGCCTGGGTCAGATAGGTCACGTGGCCGCGATGCAGGATGTCGAAGCAGCCGTTGGTGAACCCCACCTTCAGCCCCTGGGCCCGCCAGCGATCGGCCTCGGCCGCCGCCTGCTCCAAGGTCGCCACCTTGGCTTCGGCCGGCCCGAGGTGGGCGGCCAGCTCCGCGTCGATCAGCTCCGAGGGCGTCACCACGGCCGTGCCGACCTTGGTCACCGCCACGCCGGAGGCCAGCACGGCGAAGGCCACCGCCTCTTCCAGGGGTGCGCGGGCCGCCATCGCCAGACCCAGCGCCGCCAGGCCGGTGTCGCCTGCGCCCGACACGTCGAACACCCGCCGGGGCACGCCGCGGATGTGCTTCACCGGCCGGCCGCGCTCGGCCAGAGACATGCCCTTGGCCCCGCGGGTGACCAGGATCGCCTTGGCCGCGCAGGCCCGCAGCACCGCCGCCAGGGCCGCCTCGACCTCGTCGTCGGTCTCGGTCGGCAGGCCGGCGAGGTGCGACAGCTCCAGCGCATTGGGCTTGATCAGGTCGGCCGCGCCATACTTCATGAAGCTGCGCGCCTTGGCGTCGACGATCAGGCGCGCGCCCTGGGTCCGTGCGGCCCGCAGGCAGGCTTCGATCACCGCCGGGGTCACCGCCCCCTTGGCATAGTCCGACAGCAGGATCACGCCGACGCCCGCGGCCGCATGCTCCACCGCCCGCACCAGCTGAGTCTCGGCCTCCAGGTCCACCGGCCCGAGGTCCTCGTCGTCGAGCCGCAACAGCTGCTGGCCGGCGGAAACGAAGCGGGTCTTGACCGTGGTCGCCCGGCTCGCAGCCGTGACCAGATGGCTCTCGAGCCCCCGATCCGCGCCCACCAGGGCCACGGCCTCGCCAGCGGCGGCGTCGTCGCCGACCACCCCCACCAGCGCCGCGCGGCCGCCCAGGCCCGCCACGTTGCGCGCCACGTTGCCGACCCCTCCCAGCATGGTCTGGGCGGAGGTGCGGCGCAGGACCGGGATCGGCGCCTCGGGCGAGATGCGCGCCACCTCGCCATAGACGTAGCGGTCCACCATCAGGTCGCCCACGCAGGCGACCCGTGCGCCATGGACGGCCTGCAACAGGGGCTGGAGCGCGGAGAGGTTCATCGGCAGGAGTTTTAGGCGTTCGCCGAGAGCGAAGCTAGGCCCGCACCGCTCGGTGCAGCGCCTTCAGCGTGGTCAACAGACCGCGCGCGGCGTCCAGCGGCAGGCAGCTCGGCCCATCGCACAGGGCCTTGTCGGGCTCGGGGTGGAACTCCAGGAACACCCCGTCGGCGCCAGAGGCCACCGCCGCCTTGGCGATCACCGGCACGCCCTCGCGCCGGCCGCCGGTCGAGCCGCCGGCGGTGCGCGGATCGGCGCCCGGCAGCTGCACCGCGTGGGTGGCGTCGATGGTCACCGGCGCGCCGAGGGCCTGCATGGCCGGGATCCCCAGCATGTCGACCACCAGGTTGTTGTAGCCGAACGAGGCCCCGCGCTCGCAGAGCACGATCTGCACCTCCGGCGCCGCCTCGCGCGCCTTGGACAGGATGTTCTTGCAGTCCCAGGGCGCCAGGAACTGGGCCTTCTTCACATGCAGCACCCCGCCCTTGGCCGCCGTCGCGCGCGCCGTGGCCACCACGAGGTCGGTCTGCCGGCACAGGAAGGCGGGGATCTGCACCACCTCGGCCACCTCGGCCACGGGCCCGGCCTGTTCGATCTCGTGCAGGTCGGTGCACACCGGCACGTCGAGCGCCTGCTTCACCTCGGCCAGCATCTGCAGGCCCTTCTGCAGGCCCGGCCCGCGATAGCTCTTGATCGAGGAGCGGTTGGCCTTGTCGAAACTGGCCTTGAACACATAGGGCAGGCCGAGGTCGGCGCAGACGGCTTTCAACTCGCCCCCGACCTTCAGCGCCAGGTCCAGGTCCTCCAGCACGTTCAGCCCGGCGATCACCGCCAGCGGCTGGCCTTCGCCGATCGAGATGTTCCAGCGCGGGAGATGGACGGCGGCCATGGGAGCTCCGGTGGGGTTCTGGGCAGGCGAACAAGTGGCCCGCGCCGCCGATTGACACAAGGCTCCAAAATCAACACCTGTCGGGCTCGTCTTTCCGTCATCCCGTGAGCCTCCGCATGAACATGGCCCGCAGCGTCGTCGACGCCATCGGCGACACCCCGCTCATCCGCCTGCGCCGGGCCAGCGACATGACCGGTTGCGAGATCTGGGCCAAGGCCGAGTTCATGAACCCCGGCCAGTCGGTGAAGGACCGGGCGGCGCTCTACATCATCCGCGACGCCGAGCAGCGCGGCCTGCTCCGGCCCGGCGGCACGATCGTCGAGGGCACCGCCGGCAACACCGGCATCGGCCTGGCCATGGTCGGCGCGGCCCTGGGCTACCGGACGGTGATCGTCATCCCCCGCACCCAGAGCCAGGAGAAGAAGGACGCCATCCGCCTGCTGGGCGCCGAGCTGGTCGAGGTGGACGCGGTCCCCTACTCCAACCCCGGCAACTATGTGCGCTATTCCGGCCGCCTGGCCGAGGACCTGGCCAAGACCGAGCCCAATGGCGCGATCTGGGCCAACCAGTTCGACAACGTCGCCAACCGCCAGGCGCACGTCGAGACGACCGCCCGCGAGATCTGGGAGCAGACCGGCGGCAAGGTCGACGGCTTCGTCTCCGCCGTCGGCTCGGGCGGCACGCTCGCGGGCGTCGCCATCGGCCTGCGCGAGAAGCGCAAGGACGTGCAGATCGCCCTGGCCGACCCGTTCGGCGCGGCCCTGTTCAACTGGTACACCGCCGGCGAGCTCAAGTCGGAGGGAACCTCGATCACCGAGGGCATCGGCCAGGGCCGCGTCACCGCCAACCTGGAGGGCGTGGACATCGACCGCGCCTACCAGATCCCCGACGCCGAGGCGCTGGAGATCATCTACGACCTGGTGCTGCACGAGGGCCTGTGCATGGGCGGCTCGACCGGGATCAACATCGCCGGCGCCATCCGCCTGGCCAAGGACCTCGGCCCCGGCAAGACCATCGTCACCCTGCTGTGCGACCATGGCAGCCGCTACCAGAGCAAGATCTTCAACCCCGTCTTCCTCCGGGAGCGGGGCCTGCCCACCCCGAGCTGGCTGGAGTAGCGCCATGGACCCGATCGTCTCGACCGACTGGCTGGCGGAACAGATCGACGAGCCGGACCTGCGCATCGTCGACGCGCCCTTCTACATGCCCGGCGACGCGCGCACGCCGAAGGGCGAGTTCGAGGCGGCTCACATCCCCGGGGCGGTGCTGTTCGATCTCGAGGAGATCAGCGACCATCGCAATCCCCTGCCCCACATGCTGGCGCCGCCGGAGGCGTTCGCCGATGCGGTGGGCGCGCTGGGCATCTCCGACGCCGACCGCATCGTGGTCTACGACCACGACGGCCTGCTCTCGGCCGGCCGCGTCTGGTGGAACTTCCGCGCCATGGGCCACGACGAGGTCTATGTGCTGGACGGCGGCCTGCCGCGCTGGATCGCCGAGGGCCGGTCCGTCGCCAGCGGTCCGGTGAGCCCAAAGCCCCGCGCCTTCACCCCGGTCTACCGCCCCGCCCTGGTGCGCGACATCACCCAGGTGCAGCAGGCCCTGGCCTCCGGCGTTCAGGTGCTGGACGCCCGCCCGCGCGCCCGCTTCCAGGGCGCCGCGCCGGAGCCGCGCCCGGGCATCGCCTCCGGCCACATGCCCGGGGCCTTCAACACGCCGCATGCGGAGCTGGTGGAGAACGGGTCGCTCAAGTCCAGGGAGGCCCTGGCGGCCCTGTTTCGCGGCGAGGGCGTGGACGTGGATCAGCCGGTCGTCACCACCTGCGGCTCGGGCGTCAGCGCCGCCATCATCGCCCTGGCCCTGGCCCGCCTCGGCAGGTGGGACGCCCCGGTCTACGACGGCTCTTGGACCGAGTGGGCCTCGCGCATCGGCGCGGCGATCGTCACCGGGCGCTAGACGCTAGAAGCGTCGGCGCGCGATCCGGGCGAAGGCCAGCTTCAGGTCCGCGGCAAGCGCGGCCAGGCGCTCCTCGGACAACGTCGGGCGGAGCGGATCGATCGGCCTTGGCGGCGGGCGGGCCGGGCGTGCGGTCAGGTCCATGCGCGTCTCCTCGGCCCGAACCGTGGCAGGCCGCCGTCCAGCCGGCGCTGCGAGAGCCGTGCAGATTCCGTGGAGACGTTCAGGGCGCGCGCGGCAGGACGATGCGGAACGCCGCGCCTGTCGGGCTGTCGACCAGGACGATGGAGGCGTGGCTCGCGGCCAGCAGCGAGCGAGCGATCGGCAGGCCGAGGCCCGTGCCCCCTTCCGCCCGGCGGCTGGTGAAGAACGGCTCGAACAGCCGCTCCCGGTCGCCCGCCGGCACCCCTTCCCCATCGTCGGCCAGGGTCAGGCGCACGGCTTCGGCGGAGGATTCTACAGACACGACGAGCCGGCTCGCGCCCGCCCTGCGGCTGTTGTCGGCCAGGGCGGTGATCACCGCCTCCAGCGTCGCAGCGGGCGCGGCCACGCGCCCGGGTCCGGCGGCCGGCGCGGCCTCGACGCGGAAGCGGGCGTCCGACAGGCCATCGGCCAGCCGTGGCAGCACCTCGGCCAGGTCGGCCACGTCGTGCTCGCCCGGCTTGGCCATGTCGGCCCGGGCCAGGTCAAGCAGGCGCGAGACCAGGCGCGACAGCCGCTCGCTGGCGGCGGCGATGTTGTGCAGGAAGCGGCGGCGGTCCTGCGGGCTCATGTTGTCGCCGTGGTCCTCCATCAGCTCCACCGCACCCTGGATGCCGGCCAGCGGCGTCTTGAACTCGTGGCTCACCGCGGCGGCGAAGTCGCGCAGGTAGCGCGAGCGCCGATCGATGGCCTCGGCCATGATGCGGAAGTCCTCATAGAGCTGGCGGATCTCCACCGCGGCGGTGGGCGGGGTCTCGGGGATGGCGCCGTGGCCGGCGGCCACCTCGCGGGCGGCGGCGCTCAGCCCCTCCACCGGCCGGGTGACGCCGCGCGAGATCAGGCCCGACATGACCACTAGCAGGCCGAAGATCGCCACTACCCCCAGGGCGATCTTGCCTCGGTCCTCATAGAGGCCGCGGAACAGCGCCCGCGGCGAGCGTGACAGCAGCAGGACGCCGACCACCTGCCCCCCGGCCACGATCGGCCGGGCGTGATGCAGCCGCAGGTCGGAAGCCCGACTCAGCCATTCGAAGGCGTAGCGCGAGCGGTAGTCGCCGTTGCGGCGCAGGGTGGTCATCGGCTGGCCTGCCAGGGCCTGGCGCACCTCGGGCAAGGCCGACAGGTCGCCGCCGACGTCCGGCCCGCGCACCACGATCCCTCGCCGGTCGAGCAGCACCACGGAGGCCAGGGTGGTGCGGGTGGTCCCGCGGATGATCGGCCAGAGCCTGGCGTCGAGGCTGACCGCGGCCGGGTCGGGCGGTCCGGCGGCCCTGACGGCCGGGGGGCGCTCGGGCAGGATCGGCGAGGTGCGCAGGTCGACCGTGGTCGGCTCCGGCCGGTAGTCGACGGCCGCCACGGGGGCCGGCGCGGGAGGCGGGGCCGGAGCGCCGGGCCAGAGGGCGGCGGCGGCCGAGGCCAGCGCCGCGCCCTGGGCCATCAGTTCCGCCTCGGTCTGGCGCACCAGGGTGTTTTCATAGAGGCGCAGGCCGATGGCCGAGACGCCGGGCAGGGCCGCGGTGAGCAGCAGCACGCTGAACAGGATGGTCCGTAGCCTGAGCGCCGGCCAGCGTCGCTTGGCCCAGGCCTTGGCCGCGCCGATCATGGGCCCGACTGGCCATTACCGGATTGACCGGCGCCGGATCGTCCGGTGCAGGGGCCCAGGCGATAGCCCACCCCCGCCCGCGTCTCGACCACGTCGTGGCCGCCGATCTTGGCGAACTTGCCGCGCAGGTTGCGGATGTGGCTGTCGATGGTGCGGTCGGTCAGGGCGAAGCCCGGCCCGTGTAGGCGGTCGATGATGGCGTCGCGGCTGAACACCCGGCTCGGGGCCGAGGCCAGGGTCCGCAGGATGCCGAATTCGGTGACGGTCAGGGCCACCTCCTCCTCGCCCCAGCGGGCGGTCCAGCCGTCGAGGTCGAGGCTCAGCCAGCCCTGGCCGAGGCCCCTGGCGGCCGGGGCGGCGGGCGTCCCCTGGGTGCGGCGCAGGATCGCCATGACCCGGGCCACCACCTCGCGCGGGCTGAACGGCTTGACCACATAGTCGTCGCCGCCGAGCTCGATGCCCACCACCCGGTCGATCTCGTCGTCGCGCGAGGACAGGAACAGGATCGGCGTCGTGCTGCCCGGCCGCAGGCGCCGGCACACCTCCAGCCCGTCCATGCGCGGCATGTTGATGTCGAGGATCATCAGGTCCGGCGCCTGCTCGGCGACCATGGCCAGGGCCTCCTCCCCGTCCTTGGCCTCGCGCGCGCCCAGCCCCGCCTTGGCCAGGGCGAACACCAGGAGCTGGCGGATGTGGGGATCGTCGTCGACGACCAGGATCGAGCGCTGCATCGAGGCCATGTTCACGGACGACGCTCGTAGGTCAACGGGAGCTTGGCTGGGGTCAACATTCCGCAGCAGGTCCCGCCGGAGGATGGCTGAGGCCACGCGTCAGGACCTCTGCGCGATCTAGCCGTCGGGTCCGCCGCCAAGTCCACGATCGCCAGTCGGATTCGTCTTCGTGCGCCGCCTTCAGGCTCCGCCAGAAAGCGTCGGCCACGCGCACGCGAAGCGTCTGGGGAATCGGCCTGTGCAGAAGCTCGGCCATGGGCACCAGCGCTGATTCGCCATTCCTTGCGAGGAAACACAAATCGAGCTCGACACCGCGCCCGTCCACCTCGCGGGCGTGGCGCACGTTCCAGGCGGCGGAGACGGCGTTGACGTCCACGACGCTGATCCCGGCCAGGACCGCCAGTGCGGCCGCCAGGTTGGCGTTGACCAGCCAGGCCGAGCCCTTGCCGCGCAGCAGCCGCCAGCCCACCAGCACCAGGCCGAGGGCGACCAGGCCCATCCAGGCCAGGGCGCAGATGCGGAAGCCCGTCAGCGAATAGGCCTGCACATAGTCCCAGGTGCGCAGGATGCAGGACGCCACGAGGAACACAGTCTGGGCGATCCAGGCGACCACCAGTCCCCGCACGCCCTTGGCCCGCGCCGACGGCGAGCGCGGGTCGAGCGCCACGAGCATGAAGGCGGCGACCAGCAGGGCCGCGACGATCAGGCTGAAGGCGCCCTGATGGGCGTAGTCGGCCAGGGTCAACTTCCCGGGCAGCGGCGCGCCGTTCCACAGGAAGGCAAGGTCGAGCCCGTTCTCGATCGCGAACACGCTGTTGAACACCGCCAGCGACAGCAGGATCGCCGTGTCGGAGGCGATCGCCGGCGTCCAGGTCGCCGGCAGGCGCCTCAACCGGGGCCGCCGGCGGAACGGCGGGCGCAGCACGCACCAGGCCACGACCAGGGTGAAGCCCCACAAGGCCAGCCGCGCCGGGTCGAGGTCCGGCCAGGTCAAATGACCGAGCGCGGCCTGGATCACCGGGTTAGCCGAGGCGAACAGCAGCAGGAACAGGGCGCCGCCCAGGAACGGCAGGAGCAGCACCTGCCAGAAGGCGCTCAGGTTGACGACGCGCATCCCCGGCGCGGCGCGCCACAGCCGGCGGGCGTCGAGCAGCGGCTTGACCAGGGCGTAGAACCCCGCGGGGACCAGCCGCTGGATCCACGGCCAGGCGTCCGGTCGCCCGCCCGCGCGGGGCGCCATCACCGCCAGCATCAGGGCCAGCCAGTAGAGCGCCCCGGCCAGCAGGCTCACGGTCTCGACCTGGATTACGGCGAACAGCACCGCGGTCAACCACAGGCAGAGGGCCGCGCGGTTCCGGCGCAGGGCCGGATGTGTGGCCAGGGCTACCCCGGCCAGGGCCAGGGCGAACAGGCCGACGGTCCAGCCGGGCGCCGCACCCGCGCCATGGAACAGGGCGTCCGCCGCTGCGACCAGGCCCAAGGCCAGAGCCGCCTTGAGCAGGAAGGAGCGGTTGCGGAACGTGGCAGGCATGGCGGTCCCCTCGAAATTGCGGTCGAGGGTCCGCAGGCGCGGTCGAGGGCCGGCGGCCATGCCGGTCACGGAACGTCGATCATGCGATGCAGGATCGGTGCAGGCGACGCCGGTGTGTTTCAAAATAAATCAAAAACCCGCCGCCCGGTGTCGGGCGCATGGGGGGCGCGGGCGGTCGCTGACGTCTTAACGCTAAATGTATCACGTCTGGAGGTAATCATGGCGTCTTTGTCGGTGGTCCTGTGCGCCCACAACGAGGAACGCGTGCTGGAGGCGTGCCTTCAGCAACTGACCTTCGCCGACGAAGTCGTCGTCCTCCTGGACCGCTGCACCGACGGGTCCGAGGCGATCGCCCGGCGCTACGCCGATCGCGTGGTCAGCGGCGACTATCCGCTCGAAGGGCCGCGCCGGGCCGCTGCGGTGGCCGCCTCCGGCGGCGACTGGATCCTGGAGGTCGACGCCGACGAGATCGTGCGCCCGGCCCTGGCGGCCGAGGTCCGCGCCCTGGTCGACAGCGCGCCGGACGCCGACTTCTTCCAGGTTCCGATCGAGAACTACGTGGGCGACCACCTGATCCGCCACGGCTGGGGCGGTTCGTTCGGCACCACCTCTGTGGCCCGGCTGTTCCGCCGCGGGGTCAAGACCTGGGGGCTGGAGCATGTGCATCCCACCGTGCGCTTCGCCGGCCGCGAGGGCCCCATCCTGCGACACGGCATCGCCCATCTCGTGGACACCGACATCGGCGACATGATGCGCCGGCTGGAGCGCTACACCGCCCTGCGCGCCGTCGACCTCAGCGCCCGCCCGAAAGGCGGGGTGGCGTCCAACCTGTTCCGCGCCGTGCGCCGCTTCTACAAGTGCTACGTCGGCCGCAAGGGCTATCGCGAGGGCGACTGGGGCGTGCTGATCGCCCTGATGGCGGCTCTCTATCCCCTGCTCTCCACCCTGCGCGCCCGACTCGAGGCCCAGGGGATCATGGCCGAGGGGCTGGTCGACGCGCCGTTGCGCGCTGCCGGGGTCAGCGCTGAACCCGTCCGCCGCATCGCGGCCTGATCATGTTCGGCTGGTGGCGTCTGCGGGCCGAGCTGATGCAGTGGCGCCGCGCGGGCCAGCGGCCGGTGCTGTGGTGGCGCGACGACGACGCCCAGGCGGTGACGCCCGAGCTGCGGCGCCTGCTGGTGCATCTCACCCGCGCCGACGTGCCCCTGTGCCTGGCCGTGATCCCCGCGGGCCTCGACCCTGAACTCACGACCGCGGTGGCGCCCTACAGCGTCACCGTCCTGCAGCACGGCTTCGCCCACCTGAACGGGGCCGGCTCGCCCCCGGCGGAATTCTCGCCGACCGAGGACCCCGAGGCGGTGGCCGCGCGCCTGGCCGACGGCTGGTCGCGGCTCGAGGGCTTCCGCCGGCGGCTGCCGGTCTACGTGCCGCCGTGGAATGTCCTGACGCCCAACGTCGTGGCGGCCCTGGCCCTGTCGGGCCATCGCGCGGTGTCGGCGTGGAGCGGGCTGGCCAAGCCCGGGCGCGTCGACGCGCACCTCGACCTCATGCGCTGGCGCGGGCGGGCGCGGTTCGCCGGACAGGAGCGATTGCTCGGCCGGCTGACCGCCCTGCTGCGGTGGCGGCGGCGGCAAAACCGCTGGGGCGAGCCGATCGGCCTGCTCACCCATCACCTGGCGCACGACGAGGCGGCCTGGCGCTTCCTCGACGAGCTCCTGCTGTTCCCGCCGCTTCAGGCGATCGCCCAGTGGCCGGACGCGTCGGTCCTGTTCAGCCGCGGCGTGTGGACCGTCGAGGGGGCCTCTCCGCCCCGGAAGAGCGCCGTCGGTTGACCGCTTCCGTTGTCGCCGCCGGATCTGTCCGGGTCCGCCCGGGCGTCGCGCTCCTGTTCGCGGCGGTGTTCGTCCTGGCCGCGCTCCTGGCCTATCTGTCGCCGCTGGGCCTGGCGCCGCTGGCCGGTCTCGCCGGCCTGGCTTGCCTGAGGGCCCGGCGGGCGCCGCCGTCCCGAGCCTCGGTCGCGGCGTTCGGCGCACTGTTCCTGTGGGCCGGCGCCAGCATGTTCTGGAGTCCGGCCCGGCCGTGGCTGCACGCCCGCAGCCCGGTCTCGGCCATCGAGCATGTCACCCTTCTGGTTCTGGCCCTGCTCGCCTTCCTGTCCAGCCTGGCGCTGCGCGCGGCGCCGAGGCTGGAGCCGCCCGAGGCCCGCCGGCCGGCCGCCGCGCTGCGCTGGTCGGTGCTCGGCCTGGCCGTGCTCCTGGCGGTGGAAAGCGCCGAGGGCGGCCGGCTCTACGCCGCCCTGGCCCGGCTTCAGCAGCCGGACATGACCGAGGACCTGGTGCGCATCTATACGGCCCGGGGCGGCTATGTGCTGGCCGTGCTGATGTGGCCCTGGCTCTGCGCCCTGCCCGGCCGGGCTCGCTGGTGGGCCCCCACGCCGTTCCTGGCGGTGGCGGCCGTGTCCCTGCGGCTGCACGAGGCGGCGCCCCTGATGGCCCTGCTGGCCGGCGCGGCCGCCTTCGGCGTGGTGCTCGCGGCCGGCCGCTGGAGCCTTGCCCTGCTCGGCGCCGTCCACGCCGCCTATTGGCTGGGCGCGCCCTGGGTGGTGCGTCTGGCCGAGCGGTTCGTCGACTTCGACCGGCTGACCGGCGCGATCAAGGCGTCATGGTCCGTGCGCCTGGGCGTCTGGCGCTTCGCCGCCGACCGCATCGCCGAGCATCCCTGGCGCGGCTGGGGGATGGACGCGGCGCGCAGCTTCGGCGAGGCCATTCCGCTGCATACGCACAACGGCGCCCTGCAGCTCTGGCTGGAGCTCGGCCTGCCGGGCGCGGTCCTGGTCACGGCGCTGTGGCTGGGCCTGCTGCGGCGCGCGTCATCGCACGAGAACCGCTTCCAGAGGGCGGCGGCCGCGGCGGGCATGAGCGCCTGGCTGGCCATCGGCGCGGTCAGCTTCGGGCTGTGGCAGCCCTGGTGGCTGGCCGTCGGCGCCCTGGCCGCGCTCGGCTGGATCGTCGCGGCCAAGGCCGATCCGCTCAAAACCCCTCAGCGCAGCGGCGGCGCATAGATCTGCCCGGGCTTCTCGGCGGTCCACAGGGCGTTGCGGCCCCGCTCCAGCTTCAGCGGCGTGCCGGGCCCGAGGTTGCGGTCGAAGATCTCGCCATAGGAGCCCACCTGGCGGATCGCCTTGTAGGCCCAGTCGTCGGCCAGCCCCAGCCGCCGTCCGGTGTCGCCCTCCAGGCCCAGCAGCCGGCGCAGCTGTGGGTCCACCGAATCCTTGCGCGCCTGGTCCACTGTCCGCGAGTCCACCTTGGCCGCCTCGGCCAGCACCAGGGCGTTCAGGGTCCAGCGCACCACATTGGCCCAGCGGTCGTCGCCCTCGCGCACCATCGGTCCCACCGGGTCGTCGGCCAGGGTCTCGGCCAGGATCACGTGCCGGTCCGCGTCGCGCAGCGACGCCAGGTCGAAGGCCAGCACCGACAGGTCGTCCGTCACCGCGTCGCACTCGCGCTTCTGATAGGCCTCCAGCGCCTGCTGGCGGTCCTCCTTGACGATCGGCTGGTAGCTCAGGCCCCGCGCCTTCAGCCCCTCGGCCAGCACCTGCTGCGCCGGCGAACCGCCCTGCACGCAGATGCGCTGGCCGTTGAGGTTGGCGATGGTCGTCGGCGGCGGCGGGGGCTGGCCCCGGCGCGGGGGTCGCGGCGCGGCGGTCAGGAAGCCCTGGCTGTCATGGAAACTGACCCCCACGAAATCGAGGCCGAGCGTCACGTCGTGGGTGAAGGTGTAGGTCCCGCCGCCCGCCACCAGGTCCACCGTTCCCGATTCCAGGGCAGCGAAGCGGGTCTTGTTCGACAGGCCGGTGATGCTCACCGCCCGCGCGTCGCCCAGGACCGTCGCCGCCACTGCCCGGCACAGGTCCACGTCGAACCCGCGCCAGCCGGTCAGGCCGCGCTCGGCGAAGCCGGGCAGGTTGTCGGTCACCCCGCACTTCAGCCGCTTTCGCTCGCGCACCCGGTCGAGGGTGGCGCTCGGCGGCGGCGGAGCCTGGGCCTCCGCGGTGGGCGGCGGCGGCTGTTCAGCCCGGCGCTGGCATGCGGCGACAAGCAGCCCTGAGATGGTGAGGGCGGCCACGATCAGGGCGGGTGCGGGGCCGACCCTGGGCCGCATGCGTCTTGCTCCTTGATCCCCTCGCGGGCGCGGGCTCTAAGGTGAACCGATTCCCGGTCCTGGCCGGGCCTTCCAGTTCGCCTTCAGCCTTCCGGGTCGTCAAGCGATGCGCCAAGCCGGCAAGCTCTCCACGGGCCGCAAGACCCGCCTCCTGCGCGCCGGGTCGCAGGTCTCGGCCGAGGCCAAGACGGTGGCCCCGCCGCTGCAGCGCGGCTCGACCGTGCTCCTGCCCGACGCCCGCTCGCTCTACGACTACTCCCAGACCAGCTACGGGCGCCTGGGCCTGTCGATGCAGACCGCCCTGTCCCAGGCGATCGGCGAGCTGGAGGACGGGCAGCCCGCGCGCCTGTTCCCCTCCGGCCTGGCGGCCATCGCCGGGACGCTGCAGGCCCTGCTGAAGGCCGGCGACGAACTGCTGGTGGTCGGCTGCGCCTACGCCCCCGCGCGCCGGTTCTGCGACCATGTGCTGAAGCGCTACGGCGTCGCCACCCGCTACGTTCCCGCCTCGGCCACCGCCGACGAGCTGATGGCCCTGGCCGGCCCGGCCACGCGCCTGATCCTGCTGGAGTCGCCCGGCTCCCTCACCTTCGAGATCCAGGACGTGCCGGCCATCGCCGCCGCCGCCCGCGCGCGCGGCATCCTCACGGTGATCGACAACACCTGGGGCTGCGGCCTGCTCTACGCCCCGCTCGAGTTCGGCGTCGACGTCAGCCTCCAGGCCCTGACCAAGTACGTCAGCGGCCACTCGGACGTGTTCATGGGCTCGGCCTGCAGCCGCGACCCGAAGATCCTGGAGGCCATCGACGCCTTCGTGCGCGACTTCGGTCTCGGAGTCTCGCCCGACGACGCCTACCTCCTGCTGCGCGGCCTGCGGACCCTGGAGGTGCGGCTGAAGCGGCACGGCGACAACGCGCTGAAGGTCGCCGCCTGGCTGGCCGAGCAGCCCGAGGTGCGCCAGGTGCTCTGCCCCGCCCTGCCCGGCGCCCCCGGCCACGAGCTCTGGAAGCGCGACTTCAAAGGGCTGAACGGGCTGTTCAGCGTGGTGCTGGCGCCGGCGCCAAATGAAAGCGAGGCTGGGGACAAGGTCGAGACCTTCATCGACGCCCTCACCCTGTTCGGCCTGGGCTTCTCCTGGGGCGGCTACGAGAGCCTGGCGATCCACTGCGATCCCCAGCTGAAGTTCAGGCCCGACAAGCCGCGGTTCGACGGGCCCGTGGTGCGCCTGCATGTGGGGCTGGAGGACCCGGACGACCTGATCGCCGACCTGCGCCACGCGCTGGACGTCTACGCGGCATAGCGCGCCTGCAACCTGGGGCGTCTTGACCTGCGCCGCGCCGCCGCCGACCCTGTCCGAGGGTGGAGGGGTGTAGGGAAATGTCGTCATTGCTGCGCGCGGTCCTGGCCGGCACGGCCCTGCTCGCCGCCTTGGTCGGCGGGCCCGCCAGCGCCCGCACGATCCTGTTCGTCGGCAACAGCTTCACCTTCGGCGAATTCTCCCCGGCCAAGCGCTACCAGACCCATACGGTGACCGACCTCAATGGCCCGGACCGCCAGGGCCGCACCCTCGGCGGCATGCCGGCCATCTTCAAACAGCTCACCGTGGAGGCTGGCCTCGACTACCAGGTCAGCCTGGAGACCCAGCCGGGCATCGGCCTCGATTTCCACTACAACCAGCGCCTGCCGCTGCTGGACAGGGCCTGGGACGAGGTGGTGCTGCAGAGCTTCTCCACGCTCGACGCCGCCCATCCGGGCGATCCGGCCCTGCTGAGCCGCTACGCCGGCCTGCTGGTCGACGTGTTCAAGGCCCGGAATCCCCAGGCCCAGGTGTGGCTCGACTCCACCTGGAGCCGGGCGGACCTCACCTATCCCGCCGGCAAGCCCTGGAGCGGCCGTCCGATCCAGCAGATGGGCAAGGACGTCGAGGCGGGCTACGAGGCGGCGTTGCGCGCCACGCCCCGGGCGGCCGGGGTGATCCAGACGGGGCTCGCCTTCAACCGGGCGATCGACGCGGGCCTCGCCGATCCCGACCCCTTCGACGGCATCGGCGCGGGCCAGATCGACATCTGGGCCTTCGACGGCTATCACGCCTCGGCCTTCGGCTATTACCTCGAGGCCCTGATGGTGTTCGGCAAGGTCACCGGACGCGATCCCCTGTCCCTCGGCGAATTCGAGCAGGCGGCGGCGGACTTTGGCTTCTCCCCGCCCCAGACCCACGCCCTGCAGCAGATCGCCCACGACCAACTGGCGGCGCAGGCCGAGACCGCCGCGCATGAAGGTTTGAGCCGCTTGGCCGCTCGGCCGCACACCAAGCCCAAGGGTTTCCAGCACGCTTCAGCCGCACGGTGAAGTCTCGCGCTCAAGGAGGCGAAACCGATAGCGCGTCAAGACTCGCGCTCAAGTAGGCGAAGCCGATAGCGCGTCCAAAATGGCGCGCTCGAGCAGGCCGCCAGGCCGATAGCGCAAACCAGAATCATGGCGCGCCCTGCAGGACTCGAACCTGCAACCGCTCGCTTAGAAGGCGAGTGCTCTATCCGGTTGAGCTAAGGGCGCCCTCTGACAACCTCGGGCCAGAAGCCTAGTGCGTCCAGGGCTGTCTGCGGCCGGGGGCGAAGTTGTCGGCGTAGGCCTTGATGATCTTCTTGCGTTCCTGGGGCTCGAACACCTGGAACGGGATGCCGTGGGCCTGGGCGTAGGCCACCGCTTCCTCGCGGCTCTCGAAGGTCAGGCGCACCTGGCCGTCCATGTCGGTGGAGCTGGTCCAGCCCATCAGCGGGTCGACCTTGCGCGCGCTGGCCGGCTCGAACTCCAGGGTCCAGTAGTGGGTCTTGGCCATGCCGGACTGCATGGCGGACTTGGCGGGGCGGAAGATGCGCGCGAGCATGAAGGCGTCTCGTTGCTGAACGTCGCCGTGCTGTACCCCGGTTTGGGCGCGCCGCACAATCCGCCGCCAACGGCGCATTAGCGTTTCGACGCTAGCCTGGGCGGATGGCAGACCGCCGCCAGATCCTGTGGTTCGACGCGATGCGGGCCCTCGCCGCCCTGCTCGTGATGGCGAGCCACGTGCGCGACGTTGTCCTGACCGACTGGCGGCCCGGCTTCGGCCCGCTGGCCTGGGCGTTATACATCCTCACCAGCTTCGGCCATCCGGCGGTGATCGTGTTCTTCGTGCTGAGCGGCTACTGGATCACCAAGGTGGTGGCCGAGCGGCAGGCGGGCGGGACCTGGGCGTGGGGCGGCTATCTGCTCGACCGGCTGACCCGGCTGTGGGTGGTGCTGCTGCCGGCCCTCGTCCTGGGCGCCGCCGCCGACTTCGTCACCTTCCGCCTGCTGCACTTCCCCCCGGCGGGCTATGGCGCCAGCTCCATCCCCGCGGACGTCGAGAGCCACTTCACGGCGCCCTACCTGGCCGCCAATGCGCTCTTCCTCCAGGGCCTCTACGCCCCGGCGTTCGGCTCCAACGGACCGCTGTGGAGCCTGGCCAACGAGTTCTGGTACTACCTGTGGTTCCCGGCCCTGTACGCGGTCGTCACGACCCGCCGGGTGACCGTCCCCGCCCTGCTGGCCCTGGTCACCGCCATGGTGTTCAAGCCGTTCCTGCCGGGCTTCGTCTGCTGGCTGTGCGGCTCGGCGCTCTACCTGGCCTCGCGCCGCTGGGGCGGGCTCCGCTCCCGCTGGCCCCTGCTCTCCTGGGTCCCGTTCCTGGTGCTGTTCTACGCCGACCGGCCGAGCGACTCCTGGCTGCGCGACATCGCCCTGGCCGCGTCCGCCGTCCTGCCGTTCTGGTGGGCCAGGGACCGCGCCCTGCCCCACGGCGCGGCGCTGGCGCGTTATGGGGCGAGCTCGTCCTTCTCCCTCTACGCCATGCATTTCCCGCTGCTGGCCCTGACGGCCGCCGGGCTCGGCCTGCACGCGCGGCTTGCCCCGTCGCCGGCGACGATCGGGGGATGCCTCGCCGTGTGCGTGGTCCTGGCCTTCGCCGGCTGGGGCTTCTCGCGGCTCACCGAGCGCCACACCCGCCGCGTGCGCCAAGGGCTCGCCGGCCTCGCCGGATCATTCGCGACGGCTCGCGCCGCGCCCGAACTGCGCTGAAGATTGGTCGGAGCGGCAGGATTCGAACCTGCGACCCTCTGCTCCCAAAGCAGATGCGCTACCAGGCTGCGCTACGCTCCGAACCGGAGCGCGGTTCTTGCCACGGGTGGAGGTGGGCCGCAATCGGTCGGCGGAGCTAATGCTCGCCGGTGTCGATCTCGGCCACCACCAGTCCCTTGGGCCCCTCGGCGAAGCGGACCATCACGTCCTCGCCCGGCTGCAGGTCCTCGAGGCCCGAACGGCGCAGGGTCTCGATGTGGATGAAGATGTCGCCCGGCTGGCCGTCGCGCACCACGAAGCCGTAGCCCTTGGTGCGGTTGAACCACTTCACCTTGACCCGCTCCAGCGGCCCCCGGGCCTGTGGCGGCCGACGCGGGCCGCCGCGGAAGCCGTCGTCGCGGCCGCCGTGCATGCGATCGCCGCCGCGGAAGCCGCCGCCGCCGCCGCTGTCGAAACGACCGCCGCCGCCGCCGTGGCGCGGGGTCATCGGCGAGGCGGAAGATTCGTCGAGCTCGTGAATCTCGGCCACCTGCCAGCCCTTGGGCCGCTTGACCACGTCGCAGGAAATGGTCGAGCCCTCGAGCGCGCTCTCGCGCCCGGCCTGCCTGAGGCTCGTCACGTGCAGCAGCACGTCCTTCAGTCCGGTCTGGCTGGGATCATCCGGAACGATGAAGCCATAGCCCTTGCCGGGATCGAACCACTTAATGCGCCCGCTGATCCGCACGGACTCTTCGTGCGCATCCACACCTTCAAAGTCGTAACCAGACATCCCGCCCCTCTCGATCGCCCCACAACCCCCAGGGCGATCCACAATCATAACACTGTTCTTACAAGAACAGTGAGCGTCAATACACAAGAGCCAAAAACCTGCGCAGCCCCGACTTGACGTGGCAACTCCGGTTTCAGGTCTCGCAAGACCAGAGCGGGGGGATCGTCTTGCGTACGGCCACGATGACAGTGACCTTGCGACTTAGCAAGAACGCAGAAATCCGGGGTGTCCCGGATTGGTCCAGCGCAGCTTGGAGGGGGAATATTCGATTTTGGGGGAAGCCCGCGATGGCAGTCCCTAGGGGAGTCGAACCCCTCTTCCTAGATTGAAAATCTAGTGTCCTAACCGATAGACGAAGGGACCGCGGTCGCGGGAAGCGCGATATAGACGGCTTGATCCGGAGGCGCAACCCCCGCCGTCGGGTCTTTGTGACGCTTCTTGCGTCAGGCGTTGCGGCGGGGGTCGGCGGCGTCCTCGATCTCGAATTCCACGCCCTGGCGGCCGTTCCAGTCGTCGGCCTTCAGACGACCCACGAGGTGCAACCCGCCCGCCCCGGCCATGAGCCGCCGGCCGAGGTCGGTGTCCTCGGCGCGCCAGGCCACCGCCTTCAGCTTGCCGCCGGCGCCGGCGAGCTGGCAGCGCACATGGCCGCCGCGCAGCAGGCGCGGCTGCTCCACCACCACGTCGGCCACGGCGAACAGCGGCTCCGGATTGCCGGGCCCGAACGGCGTCAGGCGCTGGAAGTCCTCGAAGAGCGCGCGATCGGCGGCGCGGGGCGTGACCAGGGCGTCGATCTCCACCGCGTCCTGCTCGGCGGCGCGCGCGCTCTCCTCCATCAGCCGGTCGGCCAGGAAGCCGCGGAAGGCCGCGATCGCCTCGGCGCGCACGGTCAGGCCCGCGGCCATGGCGTGTCCGCCGCCGGCCATCAGGTGGCCCGCCTCGAACGCCGCCTGCACCGCCCGGCCGAGGTTCACCCCCGGCTGCGAGCGGCCCGAGCCCTTGCCGATGCCGGCCACGGGGTCGACGCCGATCACGATCACCGGCCGGCGATAGCGCTCGCGCAGACGGCCGGCGACGATGCCGACCACGCCGGGGTGCCAGCCCTCGCCCGCCACCACCACGGCCGGCAGGTCCTGGGGCCGCTGCTCGGCCGCTTCGACGGCCGCCACGGCCTCCTCGGTCACCTGGCTCTCGACCTCCTTGCGCGAGGCGTTGAGCGCGTCGAGCTGCTCGGCCAGGTCGGCGGCCTCGGCCGGGTCGTCGGTGGACAGGAGCCGCGCCCCGAGGTCGGCCCGGCCGATGCGCCCGCCGGCGTTGATCCGCGGGCCGAGGATGAAGCCGGCGTGGAACACGCCCGCTGGGCCTTGCGCCTTGGCCACGTCCATCAGGGCCTTCAGTCCCGGATTGGCCCAGCCGGACATCACCTTCAGCCCCTGGCAGGCCAGGGCGCGGTTGAAGCCGGTCAGGCGGGTCACGTCGCACACCGCGCCCAGGGCCGCCAGATCGAGCCATTGGCGCAGGTCCGGCTCGCTCCTGCCGGCGAACAGGCCGCGCCGGCGCGCCTCGCGGTTCAGGGCGGCGAGCAGCACGAAGGCGACACCCGCGGCGGCCAGGTTGCCCTGGCCCGAATTGCAGCCCGGGCGGTTGGGGTTGACCACGGCGGCGGCCCGGGGCGGATCCTCGCGCATCAGGTGATGGTCGATCACCACCACCTCGAGGCCGATCTCGGCGGCGGCCGCCACCGCGTCATAGGCCGCCGCGCCGCAGTCGACGGTGACCACCAGCTCGGCGCCGTTTTCCCTCAGATGGCGGAAGGCGGCCGGGCTCGGGCCGTAGCCCTCGGTGATGCGGTCGGGCACATAGATCGGCAGCTCGCGGCCCATGGCGCGGAACCAGCGCACCAGCAGGGCCGAGCTCGATGCTCCGTCCACGTCGTAATCGGCGAACACGACCGCCGGCCGGCCCCGCTCCAGGGCGTCGACCAGGATCTCCGCCGCCCGGTCCATGTCGAGGAACGACGAGGGATCGGGGAACAGCGCCTTGAGCGTCGGCTGCAGGTAGTCGGCGGCGTCCGCCTCGCCGACGCCGCGCGAGACCAGGGCCCGCGCCAGCGGTTCGGACAGGCCGTGGCGCCGGGCCAGCGAGCGCACCGCGGGGAGGTCCGCAGGGCGCTCGCGCCAGGCCCTCCCGGTCAGCGAGCGGCTGACCCCCAGGAAGGACGCCTGAAGGGCAGTCCCTCCATCCGGCACGTCAGAGCGGCCGCTGCAGGCGCACTTCGCGCACGGTGTGGCTGGCAGAGTGCATCACCAGGGTATGGGTGCGCACGTAGCCGCCGCCGATCTTCACCCCGTCGAGCAGCGCGCCCTTGGTCACGCCGGTGGCGCAGAAGATGGCTTCGCCGCGCACGATCTCGTGCAGGTCGTACTTGCGCTCCAGGTCGGTGATGCCCCAGCGCTTGGCGCGGGCCCGTTCGTCGGCGTTGCGGAACACCAGGCGGCCCTGGAACTGTCCGCCCACGCACTTCAGCGCGGCGCAGGCCAGCACGCCCTCCGGCGCCCCGCCCTGGCCGACGTAGAGGTCGATGCCGGTCGAGGGATCGGTGGTGTTGATCACCCCGGCCACGTCGCCGTCGGAGATCAGGGCCACCCGCGCGCCCACCGAGCGCAGCGAGGCGATGATCTCGGCGTGGCGCGGACGGTCGAGCACGCAGGCGGTGATCTCGGTGGTCGGCACGCCCTTGGCCTTGGCGATGGCCGTGACGTTGTCAGCCGCGCTCTTGTCCAGGTCGATGATGCCGGCGGGCAGGCCCGGGCCCACGGCGATCTTGTCCATATAGGTGTCGGGCGCATTGAGCAGAGTGCCTTCCGGCGCCCAGGCCATCACCGCCAGGGCGTTGGCCATGGCCTTGGCGGTCAGGGTGGTGCCCTCCAGGGGATCGACGGCGATGTCGATCTTGGGGCCGATGCCCTTGCCCAGCTTCTCGCCGATGAACAGCATCGGCGCCTCGTCGCGCTCGCCCTCGCCGATCACGATCTGGCCGGCGATGGCCAGGGTGTTCAGCGTGTCGCGCATGGCCTCCACGGCGGCCCGGTCGGCCTCCTTCTCGTCGCCCCGGCCGACCAGGCTATAGGACGCGATGGCGGCGGCCTCGGTCACGCGGACCGCATCCATGACCAGGCTCAGGTCCAGTTCGACAGCACTCATGAAGGTCTCCTGGCGAGTCGCCTATTTATCCGGGATTCTCAGACGCGGGCGATGCGAATCATGCGCGGCGCGGCGAGCATGTGCGGCAAGGCCGCGATGCGCTCAATGGCCCTGAGCAGCACAGGTTCCGGCGTCGCGTGGGTGGTCAGCACGATCGGCGTGCCGCCCACGTCGTGGATCGGCTTCTGCAGGAAGCTGTCGATCGACACCTTTTCTTCCGCCAGGGTCTCGGAGATGGCGGCGATCACGCCCGGCTCGTCCTTGACCAGGAGCCGCACATAGGCGCGGATCTGGCGCTGCTGGCCCTCGACCGGCGGGGCGATCTTCAGCTCGGCGGCCTTGGCCTGGAACACGGGACGCACCGCGCCTGTCATCACGTCGGCGATGTCGGCGGCCACGGCGGCGGCGGTCGGGCCCGCCCCTGCCCCCGGCCCCTGGACGAAGATGCGGCCCACCCGGCGGCCCTCGATGAACAGGGCGTTGAGCGCGCCGTTGGCCTGGGCCAGGGGATGATCCAGCGGCGCCAGGGCCGGATGCACGCGCACCGACACCCCGCCGTCGATCTGCTCGGCCGAGGCGATCAGCTTGATGCGGAAGCCCAGGTCGTGGGCCAGGCGGATGTCGGCAAGCTCCACCTGCTCGATGCCCTCGATCTCGGCGCCGGCGTAGTGGGGCGCGCCGCCGAAGGCCAGGGCGGCCAGGATGGTGATCTTGTGCGCGGCGTCGAAGCCGCCGATGTCCGTGGTCGGGTCGGCCTCCGCGTAGCCCAGGCGCTGGGCCTCGGCGAGCACATCGGCGAAGGAGCGGCCGGTGCCCTCCATCTCGGTCAGGATGTAGTTGCAGGTGCCGTTGAGGATGCCGGCGATGGAATCCAGGTGCTCGCCGACCAGGGCCTCGCGCACCATCTTCACCGCCGGCGTGCCGCCCATCACCGCCGCCTCGAACAGCAGCGGGACGCCCCTGGCCTCGGCCAGTTCGGCCAGCTCCTGGCCGTGTTCGGCGATCAGCGCCTTGTTGGCGGTGACCACGGGCTTGCCGGCGTTCAGCGCGGCCTCGACCGCCGCCTTGGCCGGCCCGTCCGAACCGCCCACCAGCTCGACGAAGATGTCGATGTCGGGCGAAGCGGCCAGGGCCACCGGGTCGTCGAACCATTTCAGGTGCGAGATGTCGAAGTCGCGCTTGCGCGACCGGCTGCGCGCCGACACGCCCACCACCTCGACCCGCCCGCCAGCCGGCGCATAGTCCGCCCGCTCGGCCAGGAACTTGATCAGGCCGCCGCCCACGGTGCCGAGGCCCGCGACGCCGACGCGCCAGGTCTTCACGCCATCACTCATCACTGGGCCGCCTGCTGGTTGTGGGCCCGCGCCAGGATCTCGTCGGCGTTGGCCAGGAACTTGCGCACGTTGCGCGCCGCCTGGCGGATGCGGTGCTCGTTCTCGACCAGGCCCACGCGCACATAGCCCTCGCCGAACTCGCCGAAGCCGACGCCGGGGGCCACGGCGACGCCGGCCTCCTCGATCAGCAGCTTGGAGAACAGCATCGAGCCGGCCTGCTCATATTGCTTGGGCAGGGGCGCCCAGGCGAACATCGAGGCCGGCGGCGCGGGGATGTCCCAGCCGGCCTGGGCCATGGCGCTGACCAGGCAGTCGCGGCGCGACTTGTAGATGCCGCGGATGTCGTCGACGCAGTCCTGCGGGCCGTTCAGCGCCGCGGCGGCGGCCACCTGGATCGGCGTGAAGTTGCCGTAGTCGAGGTAGGACTTCACCCGCGCCAGGGCGGCGCACAGCTTCTCGTTGCCCACCACCATGCCCACGCGCCAGCCGGCCATGGCGTAGGTCTTGCTCAGGGAGTTGATCTCCACCGCGCAGTCCTTGGCGCCGTCCACCTGCAGGATCGAGGGCGGCGGATTGTTGTCGAAGTAGATCTCGCCATAGGCCACGTCCGACAGCACGATCAGGTCGTGCTTCTTCGCCAGGGCGACGACGTCCTTGTAGAAGTCCAGCGGCACCCACTGGGCCGTCGGATTGGACGGGTAGCTGACGATCATGGCGATCGGCTTGGGCACCGAGTTGCGCACGGCCCGGTCGATGCCCGAGAGGTACTGCTCGGGCGACAGGGCGGGCACGTGGCGGATCACCCCGCCGGCCATGATGAAGCCGTAGGCGTGGATCGGATAGGCGGGGTTGGGGCAGATCACCACGTCGCCCGGCGCGGTGATGGCCTGGGCCAGGTTGGCGAAGCCTTCCTTGGAGCCGAGGGTGGCGATCACCTCGCGGTCCGGGTCGAGCTTCACGCCGAACCGGTAGCCATAGTAGTTGGCCATGGCCTTGCGCAGGCCGGGGATGCCCTTGGAGGCGGAGTAGCGGGTGGTCCTCGGCTTCTGCACCGTCTCGATCAGCTTGTCGATGATGTGCTGGGGCGTGGGCATGTCGGGATTGCCCATGCCGAAGTCGATGATGTCGGTCCCCTCGGCGCGCAGGCGCGCCTTGATGCGGTTGACCTCTTCGAAGATGTACGGCGGCAGCCGCTTGATGCGGTAGAAATCGGTGTTCATGGCCTGTCGGTCCTTGCGACCGCGCAAGAATGGGCTGG
>Ga0310811_10000162_pt1 | contig 99839 bp, 91 predicted proteins | sample YCmetagenome_FD_207642 | JGI IMG/M metagenome (GOLD analysis project Ga0310811, IMG submission 207642) | Soil microbial communities from experimental microcosm in Duke University, North Carolina, United States - YC | ecosystem: Engineered > Artificial ecosystem > Soil microcosm > Unclassified ... | reverse complement strand
TTCGAGCGCGCTCGCAATCTCGTTGGACGTCGGTTTGTCGTCTTCGATGACGAGTACCGTCGGCGCGTGCGCACGGGATGGGACCAAGGTGTTCGCTGCAGGGTTCATCAGAGATTGACCAAAGCGTCGTGCGCAGATGTAGCACAGCAACTCGCGTTAGCAGTCGAGCCTCGAGGCGGAGTATGCAGCACCCGCCGCCTCGAGCTCAAATGACCGCGGAAACCGAAATGTCCGAGTGAATCGGTTTCACTGCGCGGCGTTCAAGTCGAACGTTACCCACAGTTGCTTCGACAGCGGCTTGCCCGCGAGACCAGGTGCGGGTTGCGGATACACGGCGTCGCGCACTGCCGCCAGCGCCGCGCGGTCAAGCGCGCCAATACCGCTTGACACAGCGAGCCGCACGTCTGAAGCGGCTCCGTCCCGATAGATGAAAGCCACCCTTGCGCGGCCGCTCAAACCGGCCATGCGAGCCGCTTCCGGATAGTGAAGCGCGGTTTCGATCGCGGCGCGCAACGAGGCATCGAAGCTCGGATCGCCGGCGCCGCCGCCGGCGGCTGGTGGCGGCACCGCTGGCGGTTGTTGCGTCGCGGGCGCGGCCGGCGCATCGGTGGCCGGTGCATTGGGTGCCGCAGCCGGCACTGGGACCGGAGGCGGCGAGGTCGCAGGTTGTGGCGGAGTGGCGGGCCGCGGCGGTGCGGTATGGTGCACCGGCACGGGTGGATGCACGGTGGGCTTCGGCAGCGGATGCGCGATCGGCGGAGCGGCGGGTTTGGGAGGCACCGCCTGGGGCTGTTTAGGCGCGGATGTGGGCGGAGCCGCGAGCGTCAGCAACGTGACGGGCGGGGGCGGCGCTGGCGCCTTGTGCGAGATCAGCACGAAAGCGCCGCCGAGCAGCAAGCCTTCGACGAGCAGCGCAAGCGGGACAGCGCGAAAGAACCCAAAGCGCGAGTGAGGGGGCCGGCCGGTCGACACGGCGCTCAATGCGGGTACGGTCGCCATGTCAATTCGTCGCCGGTTGGGCGGCCAGGGCGATCTGCGTGACGCCGGCCGCACGGCAGGCATCCATCACGGAGACGAGCAGTTGAAGCCGGGCTTCTTTCGCGCCGGCGATCGTGACAGCCGTGTGCGATGCGTCGGGACGCGTCTGCAGCATGGCTGTCAGCTCGCCGGTGCTCATGGTGCGGCCGTCGACCGAGAGGGCTCCGTCGGCCGACAGCGTGACCGTGACTTTCGCCGGCGGCAGTTCCTGGGTGCTCGAGCTGGAAGGCAGTTGGGTACGCAGGCCGGCGTTCGGAATCATATGCAGCGTAATCATGATGAAGAACACCAGCAGAAAGAACATGATGTCGATCATCGGGATGATCTCGATGCGCGCCTTGCGTGCTTCGAAGTACTTCATGATCAGGCACCTTGCGAGACGAATTGACCAGCCAAGGCGCGCGGCGCTTCACGCACGACTTCCGCAGTGTTGCGTTGCTCCCGCGACGGTCCCGCGAGCCGGTTAACGAGCACTGTCTTCAGCGTTTCGAGCTGATGGATCACCATGCGTACGCGATTGTGCAGACCGTTGAAGAAGACGAGGCCCAGCATTGCCACGAACAGGCCCGAGGCGGTCGCAATGAGCGCTTCCGCCACGCCGCCTGTCACCTGGGTCGGCGCATTGCCCGGGTTCGACAGGACCTGGAAAGCGTGAAACATGCCGACGATTGTGCCGAACAGGCCCAGCAGCGGCGCGAGCGTGACGATCGTGTCGAGCACCCAGAGCGCGCGGTCAATGCGTGGCGCCTCACGCAAGATCCGCTCTTCCAGCATTGCGCCGACTTCTTCGCGCGACGTGTGGCCGGCGAGGCGCGCCGCCGTCGTCAACACCCCTTCGGCGGGCTGGCCGGCGAACTGCTTCGCGCAGGCAGCGAGCGTCGTCGCATCGAGCGAGTCGAGCGCATCGATGTGCGCGAGTGCCGCCCGACTGCTGCCCGTTGCGCGGTGCAGGAACCAGAGCCGCTCGATAATCACGGTCAGCGCGATGAACAGCATGATGGCGATGACGTAAAGGACTCCGCCCGAATCGTTTGCGAGGTCGGTGAGATGAGTGATATTCATGGTTATGCTCGTTGAAGGTTAGAAGTCGATTTGCACTGTGCCGAATACCGCGCGGCCCGGCAGTGTCCAATAGAGCGGCGTCTTGGCAGCGTCACCGGCGAAGCCGTAGAACCCGTCGATGCTCGTCCGATTGAAGATGTTGTCGAGTTGCAGGCCGACGCGCACGTCGTGGACCAATGGCGAAACGTTCTTGAACGTGTAACCAACCGAGAGATCAGTCTGGGCAAAACCGCCGATTGGGATCTTGTTGCCCGTTGTGCCGTACTGCCGGCCGATGAACTTCGTCATCAGCGAGCCGGTCAAGGGTCCGCGTTCATAGAGCAACCCCAACGCGGCCGTCTTGTTCGGCGCGAATGGCATCCAGGAGTTGTCGCTGTTCTGCCGGGCCGAATTGAACGTCAGGTTGCCGTACAGGCTGAAGCCGAGCCCCGCGTAGTACGTCCCTTCCATTTCGACGCCCTTGTAGGTCGCCGCGCCAGCGTTCGAGTAAAACGTGTTGGGGCCGATGTTCGTGCTGGTGACCTCATTCAGGAACTTGATGTAATACAGATCGACGGAGGCGGTTACGCGGTCGGTCTTATAGGTGGTGCCGATCTGGTAGTTATCCGTCTCTTGCGGCGCGGGCTGGCTGGCAGGTGTCAGGTTGGGGATGTAGAACGAATTCAGATTGGGCGCGAGAAACCCCTGCGCATACTGAGCGTAGGCGCTCCAGTTCGAATTGATCTTTTCATGGATCTGGAGCGAGGGCAACACCTTGGGCCAGGTCTGACCGTAGTCGACCGGCAGACCCGAGCCCTGGTTCATCGACGAATAGAGGTCGCGGCTGAACGACACGTATTTCACGCCCGGCGTGATCGTGAAGCCGTACGGTAGCTTCAGCGCGTACTGGATATACGGCTCCAGGGTAGTTAACGTGTCGTTCATCGACATGACCGGCGCCACCAATCCGAAGTTCTGGGTCGCGTTGGCCTGGAATTGATCGCGGAAATTCGTCTGGTACGTGAGCCAGGTTCCGAGTTCAAGCGTGCCGGGGCCGATGTCCCTTTGCGCGCGCAGCACGTCGCCCCACGCGCGGTAATTATTGTTCATTTCATAACCGGCTACATTGCCAGTGGGGAGGGTCGGGCCTTTCGTCGAAAATGCGTTGTACGGCAAACTGCTGTTCGGGGATGCGCCACTGAAGCCGTTGTGGTAGTACCCGTACGTGTAAATCTTGTTATCGATCGCCCACTGCGCGACCTTCGTCTGGATGCCAACATACTCGAAGTCCGTATTGATCAGGTCGTAGTTGTAGCCCGAATATGCCTGGCTCAGCGGGTTGCCGGAAAGGCCATAGTCAGGGCCGAATGCCGCGATCTGGGCCGCGGACGAGCCATACGGCGTGTTCTGACGGATCTTGCTGTAGGTGCCGAATAGCGTGAGGACCGTATCGTCGCCGATCGGCTTCTCAAGCTTGAAGTAGGCGTTCTCGCGCTGCTGCGAGGCGCCAGTCAGATAGCCGTCGCTGCTGCTTTGTGTATACCCGAACATCGCGCGCGTGTCGCCCAGCTTCTGCAAGTCGCCCGTGTTGAACTCGGCCCCGGCGAGCCACGTGTTATAGCTGCCATACGAGCCAAGGAGCGAGGCAGACGGCGTCAGCGACGGATCTTTCGACTGCATGGCGAGCGTGCCACCGAACGTGGCGAAGCCGATTTGCGACGCGTCGCCCGGGCCGCGATCGACGGTGATGCTATTGATCGGCTGCGACGAGAAGAATGACGTCGAGTGGTGCGTGAAGTTGTTCGAGTCGGCAAACGGAATGCCGTCAAACGTCACGTTGTACTGACCATCCTGAAAGCCACGAATCGTCGTGGCCTGCGACTCCATCAGGCCGGGGCCGTTCGGCGTGATGCTCGAAACGCTCGGCGCGATCTTCATGATATCGGTGTAGTTCGCCGTCGGCGGCGCGCTGTTCTGGATGTAGTGACGACTGATCGTCGACTGCGGTTCGGTGGCCGTGAGCGAGCCTTGCGTCGGCGCTTGAGCGGGCGCGGTCTGCACGTTCGTCGCGCTCGTTGCTGAATTGGCCGACGAGGACGATGTCGCCGTGCTCTGCACCGCGCCGAGATCGTCCGCGGCCTGCGCGTGAGAGAGTTGGGTACCGGACGCACAGAGCGCGGCCAGAACAAACTGCGTCAATGGTTTCCTGCGGAAATGCGAGAGTAGCCGTTGCATGTTTTTTACGTCCTTGCTTTCGAGTGCTGCCCCGGGGGGCCGTGAGATGAAAGAAGGCGCCATGTTATGGACCACGCGTTAATCACCGGTGACGGGTAACTTACGACATTAAACTGCGTTTCGCTAAGCGATCCGGCCCGGATATTGTTTGGAGTGTGGGGAGAAGTCTTTGTCGAAGCTCCATATGGTCGCTTCGATTTCGGTCGCGGCAATCCTCCACATATGTGGATCGTGATCGGAATCGCATGATGACGTTGCTCGCACGCAGATAGGCGCCGGCACGGACGCCGGAGGACAGTGAAGCCGATTTGGCAGCCGATGCCTGCTTCGCCGATGAGCTGAAGCAACTCGCTGCGCGTGCGCGAGTGCGTCTCCGTCAAGTGATCAGGAATCTAGATGGGGGCTGGGGGGCGGACGGCGATGACAGGTCGCAGATGGACGATCCGGCGGGCGTGCTGGCGCATGGCCGCCCATGTACGTTTGGCTGAATCGCGAAGTGCGCTGGTCTGCCACCGCGGCCCGCAGGCTGCAGTGGCATTGGCGGTCAATTCAGGTCGAGCGCCATTCGCATCTCGGCCTTGGCGGCCGCAAAGTCTTGCTGGAACTTGGGACTTTCCATCAGTGCATTTGCGACGAGCGTGCCGTCGATCTGACCCGCCGTGATATCACTCGGGTAGTGGACCCCGTCAACGATACGGTTCTGGCCGAACTCGCGACCGCGTGCAAATAGTTCGGCGCGTTTTTCCGGGACCATTTGCGCGAGCAGGATCGCGGCCATGTAGCCGAACGTCGCGTGACCGCTAGGATACGAGCCGTAGAAGCCCTTGGGATTGGTCGGCACAGTCGGATGCACATCACTGTTGTTGACAAAGGGCCGCGCACGCTTGAAATACCGCTTGCCGCCCTTTGCGACCAGTGCGGCATCCTGCTCAGCAGCGGCGAACAGCGCTGCGGTCTTTGGCAGATTCGCCTCATTGAACTGCGGACCCAGCACGTCCGCAAAACGGAAGACGGACGTGTGGACGTCCTTTTGCGCGCGCTCCACCTGGTAAGGCGTACGAGTGCGTTGCACCTCCATCACACGTGCTAGGTCGGCCTTTTGCTGGACCGAGTCGGAAGCCGGGGGCGGCGCGAGCAGTTTGGTGAGGTCAATTTCTTGCGGGTTCAGATAGGTGCCCCCATCGGCAAATGCAGACCGGGTTCCGGTGGCAAGCGTGAAGGCAGCGGCAACAATAAGGGACGGCAGGACGCGGTATTTCATAGACGAGGTGTAATGGTTTGCGATTTCGATCGATGCGTAAGTGCGGAGCACCAGCGGGAGTCTGATCTACGCGCAACCGACGATGGTTGCGGAATGCCTCGATTGTGAATCGCGATCGTGAAAACGCAATGTCGACTGTCTTACAAGATTAGCGCTCGATCACAGTTGCACGCCCGCGGCGTCAGTCAAATCGGGAGATCAGCCACGTGGCAAGGGGTGAAGCAGGGCTTGGCTCTGGTGCAAATAGGTGGTGTGGCCGAGATGTTTCCTAGAGATATGGATACCTTATTGATCGAACAGGACGGCATTCCAGACTGCGGGCGCAGTCGCGGTTCACCGATTTGGACGCACATCCGTTTCTCGATCCCGATGAAATTCGCGCTGCCTACCTGCTCACAAAAACCCGGGCGCAGGCGCACCAACCAAAGCTCAACGAAGTATTGAGACTGATCGCGCGCCTGGGAGGCTTCCTTGGCCGCAAGGGCGACGGCGAACCCGGAGCAAGGACCATCTGGCTCGGCCTCAGAGAAGTTCAGGTCGCTGCAAAAACATTGCGCCTCTTACGCGACGACAATGGTGACGATACTTCTGTATAACGGAATGGGCCAAAGTCAGGTGAGACAATCCTTTACGCGAGTTCACGTCGCACCGACACGTTAAGACTATCTCGGTGTGTGGCTCTGTTTTAAAACAGTCATTTATGAAATGTGACAATTTAATTATTTTGCTGGAGTAATTACCGCCATTTCATGGAAATATCGATTTCAACTTTAGCAACAATGGTGTGTCACCGGGTCATATTTCAATACGGGACAGAGTAGCGCGGGCAGGTATGGATCTGGCCGATGTTGCGCTTCATATTTGCGAATAAACATCAATATCGTTTGTAAAAAATGCTAATAAATTTATTTGCATTTACTCTTCATATATTGATCTTCGCTGTCGATATCCGATAAGGTGATCGCCCGCGCGCTCACTGGTGTTTCGTGAATTAAGATATCCGGAACATTCAATTTGTCTTTCAGGGCGAACTGTTCGCCACTACGTAAGGAGATTGTCATGGGTATGCGCATTGGTGCGGCAAGCACCGCGGCAGCCGGTTTGAATAGTTCTGTGTCGAGTTGGCAGCAACGCCAACAAAGCTTCAATAACCTGACATCAGCTTTGCAGTCCGGTGACCTCGCCGGGGCACAACAAGCTTTTTCAACGCTGGCCGGTACGAGCAACGTTCAGGGGAACAGTATTTTGGGTCAGCTTGGTCAAGCTTTGAAGAATGGCGACCTCGCGGGGGCTCAGCAAGCGGCGCAGGCTATACAAAACAGCCGGCAAGCTCAGGCTGCGGCTTCTGCCGGGTCGAGCGCTGCCACGAGTGCCCAGACACCGTCAAAGCCGGCTGGGCTTGGCTCGATAATCAATACGACGGCCTGACCCTTCGCAACTATCGACACGGGACGCACGATGCAACATCAGGGACCCATCGCGGGGATCGCCGCACACGGAGATCTCGTCGCCACCGCGGGTTATGACAGCAGGGTCATTTTGTGGAATGCGCAAAAGCGCGAGGCGCTAGCACGCGTCTCCCATGACCACCTGGTTAACCAGTGCGCTTTCAGCCCGGATGGGCAGTGGCTGGTGAGTGCCAGTAGCGACTATACCGCGCGCGTCTGGGCGGTCCCGTCGCTACGTTTGCATGCCGTGTTAAACGGCCATGGTGATGACGTCGATATGGCGGTGTTTTCGCCTGACAGTCGTCGCATCGTCACATGTGCGCTGGATCGCTGCGTCCGCGTGTTCGATCTTGATGGGCGTTGCCTGCTTGTCATGCCCGGTCATACAGGCAACGTACTGTCTCTGGCATGGATGGGGGACAACCGCCACGCAGTGTCGTCTAGCGTCGACGGCTCCATTCGGAAATGGGATACCGAACTTGGCATCGAGGTGCAACGCACTAACTTGAAGGTACGCAGCGATAGCGTGGTGGTCGACCCGGATGGCATCGTCTATGCCGGCGATGATCACGGTCGTATCGCGATCATCAAGGACGGGGAACCACATTTTGTCCATGCGCATCGCGCCGGTATAAAGAAGATTGTCCTGGACGCTCGCCAAGGCATCCTGGTGGCGCTAAGCTACGACCGTACTATCAGCATTTGGCGCCTGGATGGCCCACAGCGCCTGCATGAACTGGCTCGTTCAACGCTGCCAGAACTCGTCTGGGCACGAGCGGCAACGATACTCGACGACGGACGGATCGCAGCCGGAACATTCGGATCGGCCTACGCAGTATTTGATCTGGCAACGTCGCGGTGGGATTTGGAAGGAGTCATCGCAGGCACAGCGATCAATGCAATTCTCAACGTCAACGGCCGCGTTTTTACTGTTGGTGATGCGGGTGTGGTTAGCGTTGACGGGGCGCCAGCTGCGCACATGGGTAGTCTGTGCAATTTTCTGGTTGCGATTGACGACCGCGTCTTCACGGGTGGTCAACTGGGTCGACTCTTCGATGCGCAGACCGGCGCTATCCTGTATGAACATCATTCGCCGCTTAACTGTGGAGTGGCATTCACGCGGCAAGGCACGTCTCATATAGCGGTCGGTAGCTATACCGGTGAGATTTTGATCTTCGCGGCAGGCGCCGATGGCCACCTGCATCTGCGCACCGAGCTCCAGGTATATGAAAATGCTATCAAGGGCTTAAGTACTAGCGATGGTGTACTGTTCTCTGTGTGCGCGTCGACCGACATTGTGTGGCATCGAATCGATGACTGGTCTCTCCTGAGGCGCATCAACAACGCACACGAGCGCATCGCCAACGATTGTTGCGCCATTGGCGATGGTCGGTTTGCCACCGTCGGTCGTGATCGTACGTTGCGGATCTGGGACGCGGGGGAAACCAAGGTTTATCTCACCCCACACGAAAATTCGGTCAAGTGTATCGGCGTAAATGCCGACAACACGGCTCTATTGACTGGCAGCTATCGCGGCACTCTAGCCGTGTTCGATCTCGGTCGTCGATGCTGGATGTCGACACATAAGCCGACCATCTCCGGCATCTCATCGATCGAGTGGGATACCGTAAAGCAATGCTTTCTTGCCGCTTCGTACGACGGCCGCGTCTACGAGGTGCAAGGATGACGACGTTGTTGCTTCTATCTGGTAGCCAGCGACGTGACTCGCTAAACACGCGTTTGCTTCGGCATCTGGGTCAACACTTCGCTGGGCGCTGCGTCGTCGACTTGATCGAGTCTCATCAAATCGATTTGCCTCTGTTCGATCAGGACATGGAGACAATTCCAGCGGTAATCGACCGGGTGGTCGACCTGCACCGGCGATTCAAGGCCAGTCATGGCATCGTGGTTGCCTGCCCGGAATATAACGGACAGGTCACCCCGTACTTGAAGAACATCATTGACTGGGTCTCGCGACTCGCGCATGTGGATAACCACTTCGACAATCCGTTTTACGAACGTCCGCTGCTACTGTGCAGTGCATCCACCGGGTGGAGCGGCGGTGCGCTTGCCGTGTCAAATGCGCGTGCCTTGTTCAGCTACGTCGGCTGCCTGGTCCTCGGCGATGTGATCTGCATCCCGTACGCAGATCAGGCATTGACCGAAAATGGCTACCTTTTTGATCCGTTCATGGATGCACAAATTGAAGTGAGCGCGGGCCGGGTCTTGAAATTGGCGCAGAAGCTCGCCGACGCCCGAAGCTTCCAGCACAAGGCAGGATGATGCCGAATTATCCCGACGCTCAATGGCATTGGCCGCACTTCGAGCGCGTCTTGTGCGGTGACATGACCGATCGTGAACGTCTCGGTCTGCCGGACCGTTATATTGAAACATCTCTTCAAGCGGCACTTGCGCGTGCCTATATCGAGCTACGCGCTTTACCTGACCACGTTTTGATGCGGACGCTGGCCGATCCTCATTCGACGCTCGCAGTGCGCATAGCCAGCGGCAATCTGTTGGCCCTCATGGGAGATCCGCGCATTTGCACCGAGCGTCCCGAAATGGTCGATATGCCCGGCGGCGAGGTTGAGGTGGGCTTGCCCCCGGACGAGGTCTGCACAGTGCTTGAACGTTTCGCCGGATTAGGCCTTGACCCATCATGGATTGAGAAGGAGTGTCCGCAGCATCGGACCACATTGTGCCCATACCGAATCGCTCGCTATCCGGTGACCAACGTCGAATATCGCGCCTTCCTGCTTGACTCCGGACACTCCGAACTACCCTCTAGCTGGGATTTCCGTCAGTTCCCACAAGAGCGCGCAAATCACCCTGTCTACACAATAAGCCCCGAATCAGCCGACGCATACGCGCGTTGGCTTGCGCAGCGTACGGGGCGTGACTTTCGCCTGCCGACCGAAGCAGAGTGGGAGTGGGCAGCGGCGGGACCGGAGCGAAGGGAATTTCCGTGGGGGCCGCTATTCGATGCCAATCTGGCAAATACAGCCGAGACAGGGCTATTTCGCACTTCGCCGGTGGGGGCCTTTGTCGGTGGCGACTCACCTTTGGGGCTCGCAGACATGGCGGGCAATGTCGAGGAATACGTTACCGACCTCTACGCTGCCTACCCAGGTGGATCATACGTTGACGATCATCTCGCAAAGGTTCACAGCGGCTATCGGGTCGCTCGGGGGGGCAGCTTTGCTCGCTTTCGCGACTTGGCGCGCACACGGCGGCGCCACGGGCATAACTCGAAGTCGGTCACCTACGCCATGGGGTTTCGCCTCGCTGAAACCCCATGAACCTCAACACAAGTAGCGAACTACCATGGCTCATCTGCTGATTATCGAGTTGCCTGGCGGCAACGACATTGACATTCTTCAGACCGCCATTGATCGCGGCGACGAGTTTACCTTCCTGAGCGCGCAACTGGGCCACTACATTTCGCAACCGCGAGTGCACACATTACTGACGTCTGCGCGCGAGCAAATCGAAGTGCCGTCCTTCGACTATGCGGAAGTGGAGCGCCGGGTACTGGCGGTGCACGCGCGGCATGCTATCGATGCGGTGCTGTGCCTCATTGACATCCGCATGATCGAAGCGGCACGGCTTGCCGAGAAATTGGGCCTTAGACATCTGAACCCCACTAGCGCGTCACTCATGCGGGACAAGTACAACGTGCGCCGCAGGCTGTCAGGGCACGGACTTGCTCAACCGCCGTTCCAGCTTGCAACATCGAGCTGCGAACTCAAGGCAGCAGTCGAGAGGCTCGGTTTGCCGGTACTGATCAAGCCGAATGATGGCTACGGCTCGCAAGACATCGTCGCGCTGCGTTTCCCGGAAGATCTCGATCCGCTGCTGACCCCACTGGACGATTTTCTTCCGATGCAATCGGACTATGGGCTCGGAGCGAAGGCGAGCGGTCGCTTGCTAGTGGAGCGATACATGACCGGGACGGTGATTGGTTGCGATACGCTGACCGTGAACGGACAGCATCGATTGCTAGGCCTCCATGAAAAATCGTTTTTCGAACCCCCTTCGTTTGCGATTCGCGGCGGGTGCTTCACGCCGAACGGTCCAGAGTTCGAGTTGGTCGAACGTTATCTTTTCTCAATACTGGATGCAGTCGAATTTGATTGGGGGGCTGCACACACGGAGTTGATGCTCACTGCGAATGGCCCACGTCTGATCGAAATCAACCCCAGGCTGGTTGGTGCCAAAATCCCGAGACTCGTCGGCTATGCGCTTGGTCGCTCGATTCACTCCGACGTGATTGATCTGCACATGGGCGAATGGCCGCCGGGTTTGTCGGACGTAACCGGGGTGGCGGTGACCCGCTGGATCGTGGCCGATCGCCCGGGTACGCTCGACCAGGTTGAGTTTCCGCAATGGTCTGATCCTCGCGTGCGCGACTTTGAAGTGCTCAAAAATTCCGGCGACGTCATTCGACCGCCGTTTGACAACTCCGACCGGATCGGTTACGTAATGGTATGTGCCCCGACCCGAATTGAGGCCGAGAGGCTGGCGGACGCGTTTGTGTCGGAATGTCGGATAAGGTTCGTACAATGCTGAGGCCGAGCACCAGCAAGGCGGCCAGCGCGCCGGCCGCGGCCCCTTGGACCAGTGCGCGATTCGATAGCAGCCGCGCACCGGCGCGGTCGCATACGCATGAGGTTCCCGCGTTCAGGCTCGTTCTTGAACACGACCGAGCAGACCGGGTCGATAACCAGTTGCAGAAAAACGATATGGACCGACGCAAGCATCGGCGCCCAGCCGACAGGAACCGGAATCATGGTGGCGGCTATCGTTGGAATGTAAACGGCAACTGTGTAGATGACTGCTTGCGCGAGATTGGTGTAGATATGCCTTCCCAGCCGGATCGCTGACACGATCGGCGCGAAGTCGTCACGCACCGATACCAGCGAGGCTACCTCTCGTGCAACTTCGGCGCCGCTCAACCCCATCGCAATGCCGACATGCGCCGCCTTGAGACGATACGTCGGCCCAGATACCTTGGCGTCGCACGTCTCAGCAGCTACCGGCACGCGGACGATTACCCTGTTCGGACCGACGAATCCTGTCCGGTGGGGGCCCTGGCCCAAGGGCTGGGTCAGCGCTAGCCCATGGACGGCCTCGGGTTCTGGGCACCAGAGGAAATGTCTATGTGCTGCAGGGAATTGGCGCCTGCGTTCCCTGCAATCATGAAGGCTGTGGGTCCCACATCCGTAGCAGGAGCGATTGCCTGTTAACGCTTGACGCAAACCGCGTGATTGACATAGCGGCCGAATTGTTAGGAATTATGCGCGACAAACAGCATCGAACTCCGATCATTGCTGGGCCCTTCACCAGCGCTTGAGGAATGATCGCTTCATTGATGCACCATACATGAAATTGGCCGGAAAAGTAGACGTCAACATTCCGGAGAACGCAGGCGAACATTTTCAAGATAGTTGTCGGTGTGCCAAGATGGAAAGCGACAGTACGTCGCTGTACATGCTGCATCTGTGATGAGGGCAGGCCACTCGGTTTCGCCGATCAGACGGTGATTCCACGCCACTCAGAGCTGCATCTGTTAGCAGCGGTTGTGGTTAACGTCTAGATTTGGCGCACGTTACTTGAGTTACGACGTCCATTGCTGGAGTTTACTCCAGCTGCGCCCCGATGACCGGCAGCGCGATTGCAGGCGTTAGAACGAAGTCCCAATCTGGAACTGGAATTTCTGGTACTGGTCGCCGGCGTGCTTCACGATCGGCAGACCCAAGTCAAGCTTCAGTGGACCAATCGGGGAAATCCATTCGAGACCCGCACCATAGCTGTAGCGCAAGCCGTTGGCGCCGACGCTATTGCCTTCCGTGCCCCAGACGTTACCGCCATCGACAAAAGTGAAGACGCGCAGCGTGCGGTCGTAGCCCGTGCCCGGCAGCGGGAAGGTGAGTTCCACATTGCCGACGATCATCTTCGAGCCGCCGATCGGGTCGCCCGTCGTTGCATCGCGCGGACCCAGCGAGCTCGGCTCATAGCCTCGCACTGACCCAATACCGCCGGCATAGTAATTCTTGAAGATCGGGTAAGGATCGCCGCCGAGCCCATTGCCGTAGCCGCCCTGGAAGTTCAGGCCGAGCGCGAAACCGCGTGCGAAGGAGTTGTAGTATTGGGCCTGCACATCGGTCTTGTAGTAGTTGGTCCGGGCGAGCGGCGTGCCGTATTCGGCGTTGAACTGCGTTAAGTAACCGCGGCTCGGAACCAGCGCGCTGTCGCGGTTATCGCGCGACCAACCCACGTTGACCGGCACGTTATTCGACACACGGCCGAACGAGTTGACGTAGTCGATATAGCTTTGCGGCGTGGTCGCGTCGACGTCCAGGCGGTTCTGTTCAATGCCCATGCTGAAGTAGACCATATCCGATTCGGAAAACGGAATGCCGAGCTTCAGGTCGGCGCCCATCGTGATGACACGGAAGCTGGTGTCGGTCGCGCTCGAGTAGTACAGCGGCTCGCTTGTCCGGTAGTAGACGTCGGTAATGCGCTTGATGCCGTCTACCGTGAAGTAGGGGGCGACCTGCGTGACCGTCAGCGTACGGAATGTCGTGGCGGTATTCACGTTCAGCGCGAGGCTCGTGCCCGAGCCGAACACGTTGTCTTGCGACACACCCGCCGAAATGATCGGGCCTTCGCCGGAACCGTAAAGGTCACCGAAAAGCCGACCGGTTCGATTTCGCTGGGTCTCGGTTAGCCTCAATCCGCAGTGCAGATGCAACTTGCAAAGTTATGCCGCCGCGAAGTGCCTCTTCGTAGAACCGGCTTGCCCACGCGATGAAGTCGTCGGATGGATGGGCGTCTCGTTCGCAAAGACGATTTCGATGCAACACCCGGGACCGTCCTCACGGATGCTGACATTGGCGTTGTGCAGCCGCGCGATGGCGGCAACTAGGCTCAGTCCGATGCCACTGCCGGTGGTCGTTGTGCCGGTCGGGTGCTGAGCGCGATAGAACGGCCGGAACACGAGGTCTCGTTCGGCAACCGGGATGCCGGGACCTGTATCCCTCACTTCCACAATCACCTTGCCGTCGCGCTGATGAAGCGCCACGGCGATGGCGCCGCCTGGTGGTGTGAATTTCAACGCATTCTCGACCAGGTTGCCGAACGCGCTGAACAGCAGGTCGCCCTCGCCGTTGACGATCGCGGGTGCACACGGCTGAAGTTCAAGCGTGAGTGAACGCTCCTCGGCGAGTGCTTCGTAGAAATCGATCACATCATTCAGGACATCCAGCAGGTTCAGTGGGCTCTTTTTGGCGAGACCCGCTGCTTCGCCTATCTGCGCGATTCGCAGAAGGGTGGAGAAGCGCGTCATGATGATGTCAGACTGCTGCAGTGAGGCCTCGACTATCTGTTCGTACTCGGCGACGCTCGTGGCGTGCCGGCGCGCCCTCTCGAGACCGCCACGCATGCGCGTCATCGGCGTGCGCACTTCGTGCGCGATGCCTGCACAGATACCCTGTATGTCGCGAATCAGACGTTCCACCTCGTCGAGCATCGAATTGACCACCGACGAAATTCTGTCGATGTCGTCCTCCCGGCCCGACAGTGGCAGGCGATGTTCGAGCCGACCCGACGCGATCTGCTGGGTTGCACAGCGCACATCGCGTAACCGGCGGCCTGACGCTGCGTTCATTAGTGCACCACCGGTGATGCCGATCACGAGTGCGCAGATGAGGCTGCAACCGGCGATCAGCAGCAGCACGTCGTCGAAGTGGCGCATTTCGTCGGCCGATTGCGCGACGACAAAGAAATCGCCGGACGGCAAGCGCACCGCGACACTGCGATAGTGGTGCCGCTTGTCGTCGGCATCGCGCCCGAGTGTATCGATGTAGTCGAACGGCTTGCCGTCGATCTTGCGAGGCAGCGTAGCGACGGCGCCGACAATGTGCTCGCCGTGCGGACCGAAGAAGCCGAACGGCCGCTCGTGCTGCGGGTCTTGCGACGTGTACATCGCAACACGCGCTGCGATCTCGCTCGCCGGCAGAGTTCGGATTTGACTCACTTTGCGAAAAAGACGCGCATCCATCTGCGCGGTCAGATGGTGGGCGGTGACCCAGTACAGCAGGGAGAAGAGGGCGAGTGCACCGGCGGCCAGCAAGCTAAACAGTTGCCAGGGTGTCGGCTGGCGGTGCAACAGACGAAGCTCAGGTAGGCGCATGCACGATCCACCCAGCACCGCGCACGGTATGAATCAGCTGCGGCAGTTCGCCGTCGAGGCTGATCTTGCGGCGCAAGCGCCCGATATGAATGTCGATCACGTTGCTTTGCACATCCACGTGGTAATTCCAGGCCGCCTCGAACAGCATGTTGCGCGTGACGATGCCTCCCGCGTGTTGCATCAGAAATGCGAGCAGCTTGCTTTCGCGTGACTTGAGGGAGAGGGCGATGCCGCGGCGCGTTGCCTGACCGCTGACCGTGTCGAGTCTCAGGTCGCCGTGTGACAGGATCGAACCGTCGCGGTCGTCCGCCCGGCTGCGCAGCAGCACGTTGAGACGGGCTGTCAGTTCGGGGAAGTAGAACGGCTTGACGAGATAGTCATCCGCGCCGGCATGCAGCCCCTTTACGCGTGTGTCGACCTCGTCAAGCGCGCTCAACAGCAGGATCGGGACGCGCTGGCCGACGTTGCGCAATGTCGACAGTACGGAAAAACCGTCGATTTCCGGCAGCATGATGTCCAGCACGATTGCGTTAAAACGCCGCGCGAGTGCCCGGGACAGGCCGTCCCAGCCAGTCAGTGCCTGTTCGACTGAGAAGCCGTAGTCTTCGAGCGCGCTCGCAATCTCGTTGGACGTCGGTTTGTCGTCTTCGATGACGAGTACCGTCGGCGCGTGCGCACGGGATGGGACCAAGGTGTTCGCTGCAGGGTTCATCAGAGCTTCATCGTAGTGGGGTAGTTGGCGTTGCTTACCCGTCGCGTAGTCGCTGCTTCAGCAACTTCCCGAAATGCGAGAATAGTCCGTGTAGCTTACATCGTCAATCGACGACATCTGTTATCCTGCCGAAAGCCGGTATTTCAGGTTTCAGCTCAGCCTGCGTGATATTGGAGAACTGTTGTTCGAGCGCGGGGTTATCGTCAGCTACGAAACGGTCCGACGCTGGTGCGATAAGTTCGGTGCGTGCTTCGCACACTGTGTTAAAGCGGCGCGTCGCAAGACCGGCACCACTTCGCGACAAGGCGACACCTGCTGCGTGCCTCGCTCTATCGCAAACAGCTTGCCGCCCGCTTCGCCGCCTCGCATCGTTTCACTGAGATCACCGAGGATCCGTCCGATTTCTGAGCAAATGCGTGTCCTCTCCGATAGTGCGTCGCGAACGCTTTAACGTGACAGCGGTGGCGGCGTTTCCGTTACCGTTTTCTGGAATACGAATTCCGGGCATCCGGATCTGAGGTGACCATCCGCATCAATACGCCGTCGCGCAATACGTAGTGGTGAAAAAGCGCGGCCAGCGCATGGCCTCCGGCAGCCGCAATGATCGCCCACCCGACGAGGTCGTGGGCTTGTCCTACCGTGCCATGCGTGGCACGCGAGAAGGGCGCGAACGGTGGTGGGATGAGCAGGCCGAAAAAACTCATTGCCTCGTTGCCTGACCAGCGGAGAACGAAGCCCAATACGGCCCCCACAACAAGCAGTGCGTACAGGAGGTAGTGGATAGCCTTTGATAGCAGTTCTAACAGTTCGGTATCCGCGGGTGCTACCTGATGGGCCGGGGTTGTGCGCCATGCAATTCTCACGGCCAGCACGGCTGCAAGCAAAATTCCGAATGACATGTGTGCGACGATCATCAAGTGTCGCTCTGGTTTGGGCGCGAACCCCCAAGTATGGGCAAGAGCGAACTGTAGTAGGACAATCACTGCCGTCGTCCAGTGAAGGACAATCGAAAAGCTATCGTAGTGCGATCGCAGGGTCGGTGCCTCGTTGAGCGTCTTGGCGCGCGATGCCACGTTCGTGGGTTTCTCTTTAAACATGTCAGTCGATGGCCTCAATCTTGAACAATTTTCTCGTCGCAATAGTGAATCCACCACGCCTGGAATATTAGCGCGGCCTACATTTGGATGCAGGCTAACAGCAACGCAAAATTGTATTTCGAACCTCTGAAGAAATCCTGAAGCTACTGGGGCTCGCCGCAGGCGATTGCGATAATTTTCAGCGTAGGCTCGCTGGCGGCGGACAATCGTAACTGCGTGATCGCCAAATTTGAGGCAGGGGCACCCATGTGCAAGTCAGGGTGCCCCCGAACGGAGCGGAGTGCTGCTGAGAGTCGCTCCAAACTGACACAGACTTATGTCGGGCCGCCCGGTCGGCTCAGGCCTTCACATTGAACAACTGGCCAACCGTCTGGCCGCTTGAATTGACCGTCGGTGCAGATGTTGACGGGACAGCCTTTCGGCCACCGTCGTCTGCGTCGCCGTCCATGTCAGGTCCAACTTCGCCTGCTTCACCGCCCTTCGATGCATTCTGCGGCGCCTGGAACTACGTGTTGATGTGACTGCTACCGATGGAGGAGATTGGCAACTCGCGTTAGCAGTCGAGCCTCATGGTTCACCTGAAACGAGGATATGAGCACGACCATTCGCACTCGATGGAGATAGCGGCGCTGCCAACCCTTACTTTATGTTTTTTGAAAGAAAGACAGTCATGTTTGACGATGCCTCATTTATTTCTGTGATGTCGCGCGTAGGTATTGTTTTATCAAGAATGGTTAAGGTTTAATTCAGGTAAATGAATCAGAGTAGCGCGCTTCGTTCGTGCTCATTTCTGTGCGTCGATCGGTTCGGAGAGGTTTTTTGAATAAAAAACGGAATTGACCACCATGCCAAAACTCGATTCAGCGCCTTGTCATAAACACAAAGTTGTAGTTCTTCACACTCGACTTGTGCGGCTCGCGGGAGAGATCTTTGCAGCGGACGCCGATGTTCTCGTACTGGTGGACGCGACATGCACCCCGGCACGCACGCGGTGGACAGGCTTGAATGCTGACCGGCCCCGTCATGTGGGAATCGGGAGATGACGGCACAACATCTGTCGTGCATGGACTTCGCAAATGGGTGGCCAGCGATAAACGAAGGGCGATTGAAAATCGTTGTCATTTGCATTTGTCGATATAAATCAATTACTTGGATTAAATTTCTCGATCGATTATGAGATACTTCCGACCGAAATGAAGGACTGAACTGCCCCGAGCCCAAACATCCACTGCGAGAGCCAAATGCGTGACGATCAATTTACTGACCACAAGGCCGGACGGCGGAGCACTGTCGTCAGTGTCTGCTTCAACGTTCTCCTGGCAACCCTGCAGATCGTCATTGGCCTGCTTGCGACGTCGCAAGCGTTGCTGTCCGACGGCATTCACTCGCTGTCAGATCTGGTGTCGGATTTTGTAGTGTTGTTTGCTGGGCAGCACAGTACGAAAGGCCCGGATGACAACCACCCGTATGGACATCAGCGTTTCGAGAACGCCGCAGCCCTCGTTCTCGGTGTGCTGCTCCTCGGGGTCGGCGTAGGCATGCTCTGGACGGCGGCCGCTAAGCTTAAGAATCCGTCTGCGATTCCTCTAGTGCACGTTGCCGCATTGTGGGTTGCACTGGTAGCACTTGCCTGCAAGGAATTGTTGTTCCGTTACATGCTGGCGGTTGCCAAGCGGGTACGCTCAAGCATGCTGATCGCTAATGCATGGCACGCTCGCTCCGATGCCGCGTCCTCATTAGTTGTGGCAGTCGGTATCATCGGGAATCTGATGGGTTATCCGCTGCTGGATCCTATAGCGGCCCTGATTGTCGGGTTCATGGTCAGCAGAATGGGCTGGGGATTTGCATGGAGTGCCATGAATGACCTGATGGACCGGGCTGCCGACGAGAAGGATGTTGCTGCGATTCGACAAACTCTGCAGGAAACCGAAGGCGTACATGGCGTGCACGATCTACGCACGCGGAAAATGGGCGATCTGATCGTAGTTGATGTTCATCTCGAAGTCCTGGATCAGCTCTCCGTAGTTGAAGGCCACGAGATCGCGGCGGCAGCTCGTAGAAATGTAATCGACAAGCACCCGGTCCTTGATGTCATGACGCATATTGATCCGGTCGGTCCGATCGTTTCTGGATACATGCAGGGCGTGCCTCGAGCCTACAAGCAGGCCTAGACGCGGCATCGACGTGCTGACAATCAAGTCAACGCGGAGAGATCGTTCTGATCGAGCTGCGCGAGCATTTGCGCGACCTGCATAAGGCGCGCATCATCCCATTTGTCTACCTCACGAATCGCCGCACGGTAGCTCCAGGCGAGAGTAATACTCAAGACGACCACAATGCTTCCAAACACCAGCAGCATCAGGCGACGTCGTACCGATGCCGTTATCAGTTCTTGTCCACAAGGTAGCCAATCCCCCGGACTGTCCTGATCAGATCTACACCAAGCTTTTTGCGCAGATTGGAGACATGCACCTCGATCGCATTGCTCTCTATCTCCTCCTGCCATCCATATACACTCTCCTCAAGACTCAATTTCGACTGTAGGACACCCTGATGGGAAAGCAGCTGGAGTAGCACCGCCCACTCGCGAGCGGTCAACGGAACACGCGCACCATTACGCAGGACAGTTTGTGAAGCTGCATCGACCGCGATATCCTGATACTGGATGACTTCGACGCTACGTCCCTGTGAACGGCGCAACAGTGCGCGGCAGCGGGCTATGAGTTCGGAGAGATCGAAAGGCTTGCCGAGATAATCGTCAGCGCCTGCTTCCAACGTGTCGACCCGGTCGGCCACATTCCCTCTCGCGGTAAGCACGAGGACCGGCACATCGTTTGCGCAATCCCGTAACCATGCGAGGATTTCTGCGCCAGACATCTTGGGTAGACCGAGATCGAGGACGACCAGAGCATATTTCGTGGTACCCGGGGCAAGCTGTGCCTCCCGGCCGTCACGCGCCCAGTCAACAGTGAATGCTGCCTGGCGAAGTCCTGCTTCAACACCGCTACCAATCAGATCGTCGTCTTCAACAAGGAGAGTGCGCATAAGGAGGGCGTACCCAAGGTATCGTCATCGACGGCGTCCTTCGCTTTCAAAATACGAGTTTAGCGACCTTTCGCGGTTTGATGCACGTTACGCTGATTTGATTAAGGTTTCCTTCAGAATGGCGGGGTAGCATCTCCTAAAGTGTCCGTTAGTGTAGAAAGGCACATAGAATCGAGCGGGAGCGCCGCGTTACGTTGCGCGATCGGTGAAGGCTTGCGGAAGCGTCTTCGAGGTAGTTAATTATCGACATCGTTGGACAGCCTTATGAAACCGTCCACCGTGGACATGCTTCGAGCGTATCTGATGACAGCGTCGCTGGCGTCTGTCTTCATCGTGGCGCTCGCGCTGGCCGCGCTCGCGGTGCTTGGCTTATCCGACGAGACCTTTCAAACTTCCGTCTTTCGGATCGGTGCTGTTATAGCCGTCATCTGCCTGGTACTGTTGACCAAAAAAGCGGCTAAACTCGCGTTCCACTCAGCAGTCGCCGATCGCCACGCCAGCCCCATCGGCCCACTGGGCCACAGCATCTCCGTCTCACGTAAGTGTCCAGGACGTCAGCTTGTCATCCTGCACCTGCGGTTTAGTCGCAGACTGTCTGATCTGGTGGATTGCTAGTGGTCTGCATCAAACGGATTGCATCTTATTCAGCTTGGATCTGGCACGCGTGACTTTGGCCAGAATTTCGGAAGCCTTTGCTGTCCAGATGAACGGTTTCGGATGACGATTGTGCTTCTCCACGTACTGGTCGATGGTGGAGATTAATTCAGGTACCGAGCGGAAGACCGCACGTCGCAACTGGTTCTCTGACAAGTCACGAAAGAAGCGTTCGACCATGTTGAGCCAGGAGGCACTGGTGGGCGTTAAATGCATGTGGAATCGCGGATGCTTGGCAAGCCACGTCTTTACCTCAGGATGCTTATGAGTTGCATAGTTGCCGGCGATCAAATGCAGTTCCTTGCCCTTGGGCGTGTTGCGATCGATCTTGCGCAAGAAGCTCAGCCACTCCTGGTGACGATGTTTTGTCTGGCACTGGCCAATGACACTCCCGTCGAGCGTGTTCATCGCGGCAAACAGCGTCGTCACACCATGGCGCTTGTAATCGTCTGTCATCGTTTGACAGCAACCACGCTTGAGCGGCAATCCCGGCTGAGTCCGGAAGCGCCTGAATCTGGCTCTTCTCATCGAAGCACAAGACCAATGCGTGCTCCGGGGGATCGAGATACAGCCCAACGATGTCCTCGAGTTTCTCGACAAAGTGCTTGTCGTTCGATACCTTGAAGCTCTCTACCCGATGCGGCTTGAGGCCGTGCGCCTGCCAGATGCGCCGCACGCTCGCGGCACTGACGCCGGCCGCCGCTGCCATTCTGCGTGTGCTCCAATGCGTCGCGTTATCCGGACGCTGCTGCGTCGTCAGCGTCACGATGCTCTTGACCTTGCGGGCAGAGATCTTCGGCTTGCGCCCGGGTCGCGTCTAATCCCCCTCGATGCCGGTCACACTGTCAGCTATAAAGCGAGCGCGCCAGCGTGTCACCGTGCCTCGCCAGATAGCAAGGTCCGCACCGATCTCTTTGTCCGTCTTGCCTTGCGCCGCGAGCAAAATCATCTTGGCACGCTCGGCCAGTCGAACCGGGACCCTCCGACTTTAGCCCGTGTCTCTAACTGTTCGCGCTGTGCTTTGCTCAGCTCAACTTTAGCCGCGATTCTCATGAGTTCTCCCACCAAGTAAAGGAGACTCGCAAATCGCGATTAAGTTGCATTATTAATGACGCACTGCACTAGTATTGTGCGTGACAGATTTATTTAATACCGTTCGAATTTTGCAATTCGTTGCAAGCGCGTAGTCCGTGCAGCGAACGTAGGGAACCGGCTAGATGCAATTCGGAGTGTTCCCGGCCGATGTGAAATGACCTCGGCCTGCTGTGGCCCTGACGGTCGAGCACGCGCAAATGGGTAAGCTGATCGCGAGAGCGCTGAGAACGCTTCACGCCGAATCGACCCGATGAGATCTGTGCACGAAGCCTGAACAGCAATTGACGCCGGTCATTCCGAATACTCGGGTTCGGTCAATCCTTGCAGCCCGTCAAGCAGCATCCAGGGTCCGTTGTGCAAGTTCACAGTCTGCCGGGAGGCGTTATGCGCAGCCTTCGAGCACTTTTGACACGTCGGCATTTGACCTGCAATATGAAATGCTGCATTGCAGCCGCGGTTCTGGGAGTCGTGTGTGCGGGAGCACATGCTGGCGGTGGTCCACTGGGAATCGACCATGAGTGGGCATGAGGCCAGAGCGGCATATGGGCCCGCGGGTATCAGCTTGGACTCGAATACGGTGTGGTGGCCGTCGAACTGGGCGGGGCGCTTTGGCTCGGGCAGGATAATGAACTCGGCCATACGTTCTGGCAAACGATGGACGCGTCAGCGATATCTGCTGTCGCGGCACAGGGCCTGAAATACAAATTTGGGCGTTCTCGTCCCAATAGCGGACAGGGACCGAACCGCTGGTTTCAGGGAACCTGCTGTCAAAGCTTCCCCGGCGGTGAGGTGACCTAGCAGGCAAGTTTCGTGACCCCATTCATTGTCAACTATGGCCGTCGGGATCCTTGGGTCTAGGCGCTTGAAGTCCTTCCTGCCTACGACGCCGTAGCGCGAATGAAGAGCCAGGCGCACTGGGGGACCGACGTCCTCGCCGGTTGGGCGCTAGGTACAGCGGCCGGCTATTGGACCACAAGGTGTGATACGCCGTTATTCGTTCAGTTGATTCCGCGTGGCCTCAGGGTCGGCTTTTCCAGGCGGTTCTAAAAATCGCCCACGCATCTGAGCCGGCCACCTCGCCCGTTAGATTCAGTAACTTTGTATGTCGTGTTGGTAAACAGTCGCTTGCTCCTACGTTGTAGTGTTGTCGAATGATTTCGCGAACGGGAACGTTCCAACGGCGGCTCGGCCGCATCGGAGCGGATGTTCGTGGTGCGAAGCTGTAAGCAGGGCTCCTCGCTCAGCCATGGCCCATCCTGCGTAGGAAAACTTTTGAAAAAACTCGGCTTTGCGCTCGTCGTATTGTTGCTCCGCACTTTGTCCGTGCTTCCCTACAAGTTTGTCGCGAGGCTTGGTGAAGGACTTGGTGGAGCGCTTTATGCACTTCCCAGTCGTCGCAAACGTGTGGTCCTCGTGAATCTTGGTCTCTGCTTCCCGGGGCAGACCGGACGTGAGTACGACGAGCTTGCGAGAGAACACTTTCGTCATGTAGTTCGCAGCTATCTCGAACGAGGCATTCAGTGGTTTGGTAGTGCGCAGTCGATCAGGGATAGGGTGCAGCTCGAAAGTGAAATTGATCTCGATGACAAGAATGCGCCACCTACCATATTTATGGGCTTTCATTTTGTGGGCATTGAGGTCGGCTGCATGCTCTACTCGACGCGTTTCCCTGTCGCCTCGCTTTACACCCGTATGTCAGATGCCCGGATGTGCGACCTGGCCAGGCGACAACGCGGCAGGTTTGGCGCAGAGATGATCGAGCGCGCGACGAGCGCCAGACGGATTGTGGGATTGCTGCGTTCGGGAAAGCCAGTCATGCTCGCGGCCGATATGGATCAGGGCATTGACAATTCCGTCTTTGTCCCGTTCTTCGGCGTTCCCGCCTGTACGCTGACGGCCGTTTCGCGTCTCGCGAGACTGGGGCACGCGCGGGTTGTGCCATTCGTAACTGAAGTGCTTCCGGATTACCAGGGGTATAAGTTGAAGATCTTCAAGCCGCTTACCGATTTCCCGTCTGGGAGTGACATCGTCGACGCGCGTCGCATGAACGAATTTCTTGAGGAACAGATCGTGAAATTTCCCGAGCAATATTACTGGGTGCACCGACGCTTCAAACATCGACCGCCAGGCATGCCGGCGGTGTATTGAATGTCGCGCATCGTCAAGCATCCAGCCGGCGGCCAGTGCCGAGGCGGAATCAGGAGAGGAGTAATGGTAACGATTCGCGCCACAGGGATGGCTGTGGCGACGGCACTTGTGCTCGCAGCCTGCGCGACGGTAAAAACGCCGACCAAAGGCGATCCGCTCGAAGGACTCAATCGCGCGGTCTTCACGCTTAACGACAAGGTCGACCAATATGCCTTGAAGCCGGTAGCGCAGGCGTATGTATGGGCGCTGCCGCAGCCGGTGCGGGGTAGTGTTGCGAACTTTTTTTCAAACATCGGCGACGTGTACACGGCTGCCAACGATCTGCTGCAGTTGAAGATTACCGATGGCGTCGAGGATGTAATGCGCGTTGCCATCAATACGGTCTTTGGTGTCGGTGGCCTGTTCGACGTTGCGACGATAGCCAAGCTGCCAAAACACACGGCCGACTTTGGGTTGACGCTGGGCCACTATGGCGTGCCACCGGGACCTTATCTCGTTCTGCCGCTGCTCGGTCCGAGCACCGTGCGTGATACTGCGGGGATGCTCGTCGAATTCGAAGGCGATCTGACAACGTTCGTCCAGCCGATCTGGGTCCGCACGACCCTTTATGGCGTGCGGGTGGTCAGCGTGCGCGCATCGCTGCTCGGAGCAGGCGACCTCCTGGCGGGTGCCGCTCTTGACAAGTATTCATTCGTACGGGATGCGTATCTGCAGCGTCGCCAGTACCTGATCTCCGACGGCAATTCGCCGCCTCCGGTTTATAGAGACGACTCCGGCCCCGATGCAGACTCGGCCAGTATCAGCACACCGGCGTCCGGAGCGGCCGGACAGTCCAGCACGGTTGTCCCCGCGCCTGTTGCTGCGAGCGCACCTCGAGCCGCCTCCGGCGCTGCGGGGTCGACCGTCCCAGGCCTACAGATGATGCCGCCGGGACGTTATTACAGTTTGCCGAACCCACTGCCAAGGTAAGTGGTATTCGCGCGGATGAACCTGGCGACGTACATCCTGTCCAACGACAATCGTGAGTTGGATTGCATACGTAGTCAGGCAATGAAAGATATGGCGATGATTTGCTCTGTGAAAGAAGCACGTGATGTACTCAAAAGCGACCCGGACAATATGATCTGCATGGACAGGGATTTCAGATGCTGGATCCGGAAAGGCATTCGCGATAGTGCGGGTGTCATGACTGCAGACGATGAAAACGTGGTCGAGATCTCTATAGACGTATTCGATGAGTTATCGGAAGACATGGGCCAGGCATATTCCTCGGAGTTCTTCCAGTCTTCCACGTGAACATCAATCAAGCCAGCGTGAATCGAGCGGCGAGGCGTACAACCAACGAGCGCGGGATTCTCGCTCCAACCAGCCTGGGATTGACCTCGGTCAGACGCGGGCCATTCGCTGTGAATCAGCTCCGTATGTGCTCCGCCAGTCAAGCGTCACCGCGCCGAGTACTGCGAATAGATAACCGTTCACCGTCGACCTGGCGCAGAATACCTGCAGCATGGAGAAGACACCGTGCATCGTCGAACTGCCAATGGGACTCACCCGTCCCCCAGGCGATCAGCGGCACCTGTCGTGAAGGCTGCAGGCCGCGGACGAAAGGGCGGCCCTGAGCGACTGTAAGTCCATTCTCCACAGCACGACCAAAGCGAAGCCTCATTGCGCGGGCACGTCCTTGCTCGTAGCAGTCTTGCGACCGGTGGTTGCCCCGAAGCGAATGATAGAGCCGCCCAGGTAAATCCGCATCTCGTTCTCCATCATGCAGACTCGCTGTTGGTTCAGCGTAGCTGTGGACAATCCGTGGCTGCGGTTACGGAATAGTTTGTGTGTTCTTGTGAACTCACTGCGCCGTAAAGTGGGATGTTCTGCAGGACGTAACACGTCCAAGAGGAGTCGAGCGCTGAGGTGCGAGATCAAGAGGGAATTTCCGAAGACTGGTCGAGCGCAGTACTATCGCATATGCAATGCTATGTCACATAAATGGTTTCTTGGCACTCAGGTATGCGACGCGTTCGGCGTCGAAGAGCTGACCTGAATCTACTCGCGGACGGAACACCTGCTCGAAGAATTGTCGTTCTTCTACGGTGAACTGTTCCAACAGCAATTTGCCAAGGGGCGGAGCCCAAGGAAAGGGGGAAGCTTTCAACAATACATCCCACGAGGTGACGTGGGAGGACGCTACGTCAATATGGAATTCCATGTGAATATCGGTGAACCCGGTATCCAGGGCGTAACGGACCAGGTCCCGTTCGCTGTAATTTGTCATTGGATTCTTTGAGATGCTTTCCTCGGTGTCGGGAAAGTGTGTGCCTCTCCAGCGGTGCAGAAGACGGAAAAAGTGGTCGTCGGATCCTGTCGGGAGAGCGTCGATAAATTTCTTCAAAGAGCTAGCTTCAAATGCGTCGTCGCGACGAATGGGCTCCGCAATGGAGAGCCGTCCGCCAGGCTTGAGAATCCGGCGGAACTCTCGCAGAACTGCGACTTTGTCGGGAAGGTACGCCAGCACCGCACGGGTCGTGACGACATCGACGGAGGCATCAGCAATGTCTTTGAGAGCTTCTGCAGAACATTGGAGAAAAGTGCATTGATCGCGAACTCCGCGTTGAGTCGCGACGGACTCGCAATGTTGAAGCAGGGACGCTGAAACATCGGTCAGGATCACGCGAAGCGCGGGACCGACGCGGTCAATCGCGCGAAACGCCACAAGGCCGTCGCCAGTGCCAACGTCGACGAGCGTCATTCCCGAGCTGAGCTGGACAGCGTCGAGAACGCGGTCGGCAATCTGCGCGATTGCAGCACGCAACCCTCGCTCGTGCAGTGGATCATCGGCGAACCTGTCGCGCAGAAGCCAATTGGCCCAGAAATCCGATTGTGACTGGTTTTGATTGTTGTTCATCTATCGCACGTCTACGAGCAGGCAAGGGAGGGGCACGCGGGGATGTTGATGGCAGAAGGCCGACGCCTGACGGCGTGCTACCAGAGTGCATGCGGAGGCGAAACCGAAAAAGAGAAGGTCGGCCGGTAGCGCTTGAATCTAACGGATAGACCTTATGGAAACCTGAAGGGACTTCTATGCGTTAGAAATACATTGAGCGAAGTCGCACCCTTGACACGCGATGCTTGACGAGTAATGACTCGTAGCTCAAGAGCGAATCCCCACGAATGAGTTCTGCATACGGTGTGCCACTTTAGATTGGCGGGGTGCGAGCCTTGAGCGCCCGTGCAGGCGACCGGGTTTTTCCGCATGTTTCGATCAGGCGGGAACTTAAAGTGCTTGATGATTTCCAGTTCGATCCCGGCATTGCGAATCATCGCCAGCGCATTGCGCGAGGTTCTGCGATCTGGACAGCGAAATATCGTGACATTCATACAGTTCGTCTTTTGACGCTGCGGTTCGACTCGTACCAGTGCTTCGAGCGATTGGCGATGCCGACGACGAACAGCATCTTCGGCACTTCGATCAACACCCCGGCCGCGGTGGCCAATGCGGCGTCGGAGTGGAAGCCGAACAGACTGATTTCCGTTGTCACCGCCAGCTCGAATAAATTGTTCGCATCGATGAGACTGGACGGCCCCGCAACACAGCGCGCGACGCCGAGCCGGCTGTTCAACAGGTATGCGAGGCACGAATCGAAGAACACCTGAATCAGAATCGGTACCGCGAGCAGGGCGATAACGAGCGGCTCCTTAACGATTGCTTGCTCCTGAAGGGCAAACAGCAGCATGAGGGTCGCGAGCAGTGCACCGATCGAATACGGAGGGCCGGGGGCGTTGGCACACAACGTCGTCACTGTCCGTCTCTCGTACCGGCTTAATACTTCGTTAAGGTGCGTTTGGCACAATCAAGCTATCGATCTTAAATGGGGCACGAATGGAACATTCTTCACAAAAGAACGGAGCTAAATACGGTGGAGTGGCTCGCCTCATTCACTGGCTGGTCGTGGTTCTGATCGCAGCCCAGTTTGTGATCGGCTGGACAATGCCGGACGTGCACAAGGGTACGCAGCCGACCGGCCTCATCGCATGGCATCTGGGAGTTGGAGCGGTGCTGATTGCGGTGATGACTATCCGAATCGTCTGGAGAACCACTCATCAACCTCCGCCTGACACGCTGGCCCCCATGCTTAGCGCAGTTTCGAAAATCACGCACTTGTTTCTTTATGCGGTACTTATCGCAGTACCATTGTTGGGATGGGCCAACGCATCGTCCCGCGGCTGGGCGGTAAGGTTGCTGGGCGCATTGAGTTATCCGAACCTGACGCCTGTTGGCTCATCGTTAGGACACGCGATGGGCGATATCCATGGCGTGCTGGCATGGGTGTTGTTCGCCCTGATTGTCATGCATGTCGCAGCAGCGCTATTCCACCGCTTTGTTCTAAGGGATCAGGTTCTGCAACGCATGACACCGTAAAGCGATGTCATGGTGGATCGCGCCTGTCATTCAGTCACAGAATGCGTACCTCATAGATCCTCACAGATGGCCGCGACGTCACATAGAGTTTGGCGCGGCCTAGCAGCGTTCCGGTGTTGCCGATTTGACCTGGCTGGGCTCAGTTGTCCGGTCGACCCACTTCCTTTATATTGCCGAATATTTCTGCCTGCACCATTGGCGTCTGCCTTGCGGACTACAGCGATAGCATCGCTAGCTCATGTAGCCTCACGCGCATGCTTTGCTTCGGCATCGCGGTAGATTAATGCGTCCCGGATCTGCAAAATGAAGGGGTAGAACGTGCAAACCAGCGTCCCGGAAATAGTTGTGTCTAACGATTCGGTGCCCGGCGCGTGCCAGCCCAGGATAGGTAGGGGGCAATGACGGTACATTCGTTCACGATACTTGAGTGGGCACTGGTTTCGCTGTGCTGCGCGGCAGCGATCTATGCTTGCATTGCCGCTGTTGCGATGCCGTTTTTCAGCAAGCGTGCCGCCGTGCGGCACGTGGGTTGGACCTCCGTCAGCGTGCTCAAGCCGCTGTGCGGCATCGAGCCGCGCCTTTACGAAAACCTCGTGACGTTTTGTGAGCAGACGCATCCGTACTTCCAGCTGCTGTTCGGTGTGTCTTCGCCAGTCGATCCGGCAATTGGCGTGGTGCGGCGTTTGCAGGCCGCGTACCCGCACTGCGACATCGAACTCGTGATCGATTCGCGCGTGCACGGCAGCAACCTGAAAGTCAGCAATCTGATCAATATGGCCCGGCGTGCGCGACACGACATTATCGTGCTGGCCGATAGCGACATCGCGGTCGGCCCGGACTACCTGGACACGGTAACGGCACCGCTCGCCGACCCCGACACCGGCGTCGTCACCTGCTTGTATCGCGCGCAGAGTGTGGGTGGGTTCTGGCCGCGGGTTGGGGCGCTGTTCATCAACGAATGGTTCGCCCCGTCGGTGCGCGTTGCGCACGCAGGCGGTTCGCGCCGCTTCGGCTTTGGAGCGACGCTGGCATTGCGCCGCACGACGCTCGAAGGCATCGGTGGCTTTGAGACGCTGAAAGATTGCCTCGCCGACGACTACTGGCTGGCCGAACACGCGCGGACTCTTGGCTTCAATACCGTGCTGTCGCCCGTGATGGTCGCCACGGACGTGATCGAGCCGACCTTTACCACGTTGTGGCTGCGCGAGATGCGCTGGCTGCGTACGATCCGCTCAGTGAATCTGCCTGGCTTCGCGTTCCTGTTCGTCACATTTACTTCCCCCTGGCTGTTGATCGGCTCGGCGCTGCTGCTCGGCGTGAGCAACGGCGACGGCACCACTGCGCATCCTTTCATGTCGCTAACGCTGTCGATTAGCACAGTTACGGGTATCATCGCGCGCATCCTGTTGCACGCTCGCAGTGCCCGCTATTCGTGCACTTTCTGGCGCGACCTGCCGCTCGTGCCGCTGCGCGATACCCTGTTGGCGTTGCAGTGGCTCGGTGCAGTGTTCGGCTCACATGTCGTGTGGCGCGGTGCGCGGATGCGGGTCGCCAATCGCGTGACGCAGCCGCGTACGTCGATTGTGGAGATTTCCGATCGCGGATAGCCGCCTCAGTGGATCGAACAGCGGGTGCCCGGTTTGTCCGGCGCATCGCTGCAGTATCACTGGGTTAACCAGTCATCAGAATCAACGAAGATTGCCGGAGCATTCATGAAAACGCTGTTTTTGCAGGCCCCGTCGTATGACGGTTTCGATGGCGGCGCGGGTTCGCGCTATCAGGCGAAGCGCGAGATCCGCTCGTTCTGGTATCCCACGTGGCTCGCGCAACCCGCGGCACTCGTGCCGGATAGCCGTGTGCTCGACGCGCCAGCTGACGGCCTCTCGGTCGAAGCGTCGCTCGATATCGCACAGCAGTACGAGCTCGTCATCATCCACACCAGCACGCCGTCGTTTCCCACCGATGCGATGTTCGCGCAGGACCTGAAGCAGCGCAAACCGTCGGTGATGATCGGCATGGTGGGCGCGAAGGTCGCGGTCGATCCGCACAATTCGCTGACCGCGAGCGAGGCGATCGATTTCGTCTGCCGTGAAGAATTCGATTTCACCTGCCAGGAAGTGGCGGCAGGAAAGCCGCTCGCGCAGATCCGGGGCCTGAGCTACCGCGCAGCCGATGGCTCGATCGAACACAACGAGGCGCGCCCGATCCTGGAGAACATGGACGAGCTGCCGTTTGTGGCGCCGGTGTACAAGCGCGATCTGAAGATCGACAACTATTTCATCGGCTACCTGAAGCACCCGTACGTGTCGATTTACACGGGTCGCGGCTGCCGCTCGAAATGCACGTTCTGCCTGTGGCCGCAAACGGTGGGCGGGCATCGCTACCGAACGCGTTCGGTCGAGAACGTGCTGGAAGAAGTGAAGTGGATTCGCGACAACATGCCTGAAGTCAAGGAAATCATGTTCGACGACGACACCTTCACCGACTTCAAGCCGCGCGTCGAAGAGATTGCCCGCGGTCTGGGCAAATTGGGCGTGACGTGGTCCTGCAACGCGAAGGCGAACGTGCCGTATGCGACGCTGAAGATCATGAAGGAAAACGGCTTGCGCCTGTTGCTGGTGGGCTACGAGTCCGGCGACGACCAGATTCTGCTGAACATCAAGAAGGGTCTGCGTACCGACATCGCGCGCCGCTTCAGCGAAGATTGCCGCAAGCTGGACATCAAGATTCACGGCACGTTTATCCTGGGCCTGCCGGGCGAGACACAGGACACGATCCAGAAGACCATCGAGTACGCGAAGGAAATCAACCCGCATACGATCCAGGTGTCGCTCGCCGCACCGTATCCGGGCACCACACTCTACAACCAGGCGGTGGAAAACGGCTGGCTGCAGGAGAACAAGGTGATCAACCTCGTCAGCAAGTCAGGGGTGCAGCTTGCAGCGATCGGCTATCCGCATCTGTCGCGCGACGAGATCTACCACCAGCTCGAAAACTTTTACAAGCGCTTCTATTTCCGGCCGTCGAAGATCTGGGAAATTCTGCGTGAGATGCTCACGAGCTGGGACATGATGAAACGGCGCCTGCGTGAAGGCGTGGAGTTCTTCCGTTTCCTGCGCGCACACGAAGCGTGACAGGCATGCGCCTCTTCCCTCGTGCTGCGTGGATGGTCCGGGCATGAAGCGCCTCGCCTGGGTTGCGTGCCCGATTGCCGTGTTGCTCGCGATCGGGCTTGTCGACCTCGAAGGACCCGCGCGCGCAGCGCATCAGCTGCTCTTCGCGCCGGCCGTGCTGTGCGGCATGGGTGCTGCGTTCGGCATTGTCTACACGCTGCTGGCCGGCGCGTTGATCGGACGTTTCTTTGCCCGTACCACCTCGGAACCCACCAGCTTTCCGCCAGTCACGATCGTCAAGCCGCTGCATGGCGACGAGTGGACCTTGCTCAGCAACCTGTCGAGCTTCTGCCAGCAGGACTATCCAGGCCCGGTGCAATTCCTGTTCGGCGTGCACGACTCGGAAGATCCGGCGCTGCGGACCGTCGAACAACTGCGTCTGCTGCATCCGGAAGCGCACATTACGGTTGTCGCCGATGAACGGCTGTACGGCCCCAACCGCAAGATGAGCAACATCCTCAACATGCTGCCCGAGGCGCGGCATGATGTGCTCGTGTTTGCAGACAGCGACGTGAGCGTGGGCACAAGCTATCTGCGCAATGTGATCGGCGAGTTGCAGAAGCCGGGTGTGGGGCTGGTCACCTGCGTCTATCGGGGACAGCCCGATCCTGGGTTCTGGCCTCGCCTGTCGGCGAAGGCGACCAATTACCAGTTCCTGCCCGGCGTGGTGACGGGGCTGGCGCTGGGCATGGCGCGGCCGTGTTTTGGGCAGACTATTGCGATGCGGCGCGAAACGCTGGAGAAGATTGGCGGCTTCGCGCAGTTTGTGCATCACCTGGCGGAGGATCATGCGATCGGCGAAGCGGTGCGCATGATTGGCGAGAAGGTGGTGATTCCTCCATTCACGGTGTCGCATGCCTGTGTCGAAACCAGCGCCACGAAGCTGATTGCGCACGAATTGCGCTGGAGCCGGACCATCCGCATCATCGACCCGATTGGTCATCTGGGTTCCTCGCTGATGCACCCGCTCGCTTTTGCGTTGCTTGCCGTGGCACTTTCGGGAGGCGCGGGCTGGGCGTGGCCGCTTGCGGCGGCGGCGCTGCTCGCGCGGCTCGCGCTCAAAGTGCAATCGGACCACGCGTTGCGGCAAGCCCATCGCGACCTGTGGCTGTTGCCGTTTTGGGATATCGTGTCGTTTTCGATTTTCGTGGCGAGCTTTTTCTCGACGCGGGTGATCTGGCGAGGGTTCAGCTTCAAGGTGGACGGCAATGGCCTGCTGTCGCCGGTTCAGGATGAGTAGCGAGCATTAAAGATTTTGTACGTTTGGCGCCTGTCCGTATAAGAGCACCTCGTGACAAGTTCATGCATGTACAGCACCAGTTGGCTTCGCGCTAAGGGCCAGCCGTACGGCAGCGGCATGGCGAAATATCCGGGTCGTATCGCCGCGCCAGGGTTGATGCTGGCGCCGCCTGCGTGTGAATCCGGCGGTGCCTAACCGATGACTGCGGCAGAGTAAGTTGAAATAGAGGCCAGCTCGCCGCGTCTCCTCCCAATTGCACGTATATCGCAGGACTTGATCGCGGGCGACGTCGCTAACGAATGCCGTCGCGAGTCGGTTAAGGTTCTTGTCAGGATTTTGGGGGAAACTCCGCTTGCGATTTCCACACTTTAAGTATCGCTTCCGTCACGACCTTGCGTAGCATGGTTCGTTTTGGCTGCCTATACAAAGGCAACTGATGGCATGGCCGTCTCGAAGGCGCATGTGTATAGCTCGAGCTGTGTCAATGTTTTCAAATTCCGGTCCTTAGGGATGGGTTAGTTCAACTCCAGAAGATCCGAACTTAGCTGTTTATCCGGCGATTCTCTCTTCCAGTTCCAGTGGCGAGAATCGAGGCCGTCGCGTCAAGTCATAAAGCAACGGCACATACGATGTCGACAATTAGGTCAGAAAATACGATATATTGTAATTTATAAGTAATCATAATTTATAACGTTTTACCCCTTTAGAAACGAAGAGGGCAGTTCAAAAAGGCTGCTCCGTACGCCTGAAGATGTTCTATCAAACGAGGGCGCAGCCGAATTTCAAGAATGCTTCGTGAATGTCAGCTCGACGATCGAAGCGTATGCGAAGACGACGGAAGTTGCAGAGCCACGAGTGAGTCCGTTCAACGACCCAACGGAATTTTCCCAGACCACTGACATGTTCAGTGCGGCGCCTTGCGATCACCGGTTTGATGCCGCGTTCGCGCAATCGTTGACGATGCGGATCGGAATCGTAACCACGATCGGCATAGATGACCTTGGATCTCTGAAGTGGTCTGCCGCGTGCGCCGCGGATCGGGGGAATCGCGTCGACGAGCGGCGGCAACTGGGTGACGTCGTTGCGGTTCGCGCCGGTCAGGATGGCGCTGATGGGAACGCCATTGGCTGATCCTAGCGCGACGAAATGCCCCCGTTTTTGACAGCGCTTTAACGAATTAACGACGCGTCATCGAACGATTTGCTTGCGCTCATCTTCTCAACACGTGCTGCGATCCCTATGAATGACTTTTCCACGGTCGCTTACCGCCACGCCTTTCGAACGCAGCAGCACCGGGCGGTTTGAAACCTGCTCCTGCAAGCCGGCTTCGGGAGGCCTACTGCCCTCTTCAGTACAGCACCACAAGCTTTCGCTTGTGTTCGTGACACACTTTCGTCCATCCGCCAGTTCTTGCCAACTACTCGCTTGCAGCGGCGGAACGCCTTCTCAAGCACGAGTAGAAGCTTGATGGCCCAGCGGTGCACTGTGGAGTGATCGACCGCAATCGCACGCCCGGCCATTATTTCCTCAAGGGGGAGCCCGACAGGCTGAATGATTCGCCGGCCGCATCCGTTTGGACCATCAACGGCTCCAATGGACGCCACGGCGAGGCTTATCCGCACGCAACGCGTACGGCTCTAGCGACTCCTGGACCGCCTCGGGAACATTTCCGAGGCGGTATTCCTTTGAAGCGGCCACAGGCCTCACGTGATGGCCTGCTGCGTCTGGGCTATCGCCTTTCGGTAGGTTTTCTTCCACTCTTCGATAACGAGCCCTGCATGCTGAAGGTCGGCCCCTGAGACGAAATTCAATTGCGCGATATACACGGAGAGCGCGCTTTGCAGCGCGGCGTAGGTATCGTCGTCGAGTTTCCATTGCCCGGATTTCGTCGCATTGGCATAGAATTCCGCAAGCCGCGTTTGGGCGCGAACAACGATTTCTTGGGCGTAGGCCAAGTGTCCCGCATGACACAGTACCTCGCTCAGGAAGACGTACTGCATGACGAGGAGGGCGGAGTCTTCGCACACGCTACACCGGACCATCCAGTCGAGCGCAACGTAAGGTTTAAGCGACAGGTTGAGTATCTGGCTGGGGGACAGCGGCAGTCGCGAGCGTATTACGGTGTAAAGCGGAGGTATCTTGCCTGCAGGCATAGTTTGCGTCGGTGGAAGATGACTGCTCATGGCGGCGGGGCGAAATTTCAATTTAGAAATCACTTCTAGCACAAGGCTCGAGCGAACGAAGCAAGGAAAAGTCTTCCTGCCTATTGCGATATCCGAAAAAGAGAATTCCCAAAACCGTGAACTGTTTTGGGGCGTTTCAGTCAATCACGCGGATGCGCGGTTGGCTTAAACTTGTCTGTCCAGCCGTTGAGTCCCGCGGCTTTCGCTGCATACATTGCAGTGTCGGCATTACGCGGCAGTTCATCCGCTGCGGTGCCCGCCGCCGGATAGTTCGCAGTACCGACACTTGCCCCTACAGCCACATCGGTCTCGCCAATCGAAATTGGCAACACAACCGTCTGCAACAAAGTTTCCGCAAAACGCTGGAGTTCGTCTTCAGACATTCGTCCAGCAGGAACACAAACTTGTCGCCGCTGATGCGCGAAACGGAACCCCGTGCGAAGGCGAGCGCGCTGAAGCGTCTGGCCAGCTCGACCAGAACGAGCTCAGGAATGTCAGCCTTCGCCGCCGAACAGCTGCGCAGCTGGTGGGTCACGCATCTTATGCGGCACCGGGTTTGAATGCAGCATCTTCCGGAAGAATCGCTTGGCCGCGGCCTTGTCGCGTCGCTTCTGCACCAGCACATCGAACTCAGCGCCGAGCTCGTCGACCGCTCGCCACAACCAGATACGGCTCGCCGCGCAACGTCACGAACATCTCATTCAGATACCATATTCTGCCCGGCGTGGGCATCGCCGCGTTGGCGCTCCGGGCGAATTCAGCGCCGAATTTGGCGCGCCAGCAACGGATCGTTTCGTACGTGACCACAACCCCGCGCCCGAGCAACAACTCCTCGACGTCGCGCAGGCTCAGGCTGAAACGGAAATACCACCGAACCGCGCAGCTGATGACGACGGCAGGGAAGCGGTGACCGTGATAAAGCGATTTCGTTTTCTTCATCACTTCATTCTACCGTCGCCTCTCCATCAACCTGACAGTGCCGACGAAACAGCGCCGCAATCGAAAAGCCGCGATCTGCGCCGAAACAGGTTTCGTCGATTTCCAGCGGCTACGCGTTTTGACACGGTCTGGGCCGCATCACGCTCTACGCCTTGAGATGGGGTTCCAGCAGTGACAGGTCCGCAACTGAAAGACGATCGTGCGCGGTCTGCACCTGATGCCAGTACGGGTAGAGCAGGGGCGGCACGCTCACTTTGTCGAGCCGCTCGCGCTGTTCGGCTGTCAGCCTGAGATTCGCCGCGCCGAGGTTGTCGAGAAGTTGCTTCTCGTTGCGCCCGCCGATGATGACCGACGTGACGGCGGGGCGCCCGAGCGTCCATGCGAGTGCGACCTGAGCGGCCGAGACATTCTGCTCGCCGGCGATCTCGACAAGCGTATCGACAATCGACCACAGTCGTTCTGCGTCGCGGATCGGCGGCTCCGTCCAGCCGGCGAGCTGGCGCGTGCCCTCGGGCGTCGCGTCGCGGCGGTGCTTACCCGACAGCAGGCCCCCTGCGAGAGGGCTCCAGACGAGAATGCCCAGGCCCTGATCGAGCGCGATCGGCGCGAGTTCGTATTCTGCTTCGCGTGCTTCGAGCGTGTAATGGATCTGCTGGCTCACGAAGCGTGGCAGACGATCGCGCTCGCTCACATGCAACGCCTTCATCAGGTGCCAGCCCGAGTAGTTCGAGCAGCCGGCATACCGGACCTTGCCATGCCGGACAAGCAGGTCGAGCGCTTCAAGCGTTTCTTCGAGCGGCGTGAGGCCGTCCCATTCGTGCACCTGGTAGAGGTCGATCACGTCAGTCTTGAGACGGCGCAGGCTCGCCTCGCAGGCTTCTATCAAATGATGCCGCGACAGCCCCCGGTCGTTCGGGCCGTCACCCATGGGAAAGCGGGCTTTCGTCGCAATCAGCACGCCGCCTTTGCGCTTGCCGCCGAGCACCTGGCCGACGATTTCCTCCGACGCACCGTTCGAATAGACGTCCGCGGTATCGATCAGGTTGACGCCCGCGTCGATGCACATGTCGATCTGTCGGCGCGCCTCGTCGAGGCCAACTTCGCCGACGCTCGCGAATTTGCCTTTGCCGCCCATCGTCATCGTGCCTAGCGTGATGGTCGACACCTTGAGGCCCGAACGGCCAAGTTGACGGTAGTCCATGATCAAGCAATCTCCATGTATGTTGCGAGGATTTACAGCCGGCGTGCAGTCGTTAAGTCAGATTGCGCCCGCATTTTGTGCCCAGTGTTCCTTGACGTCCCCAGACGTTCGACGATAGCGGAGATTGAATTACCATTCCAATAGAAAGATATGATTCCATTGTGCAGTTTTCGTGATTAATCATATCTGCAGAAAAGGGTGCCAACGTGGATTTGAAGCAGTTGGAACATTTTGTGGCGGTCGCAGAAGAGCGGCATTTCACGCGCGCGGCACGGCGCCTCAACCTCGTGCAGTCCGGATTGTCTGCATCGATCCGTTCGCTGGAAGAAGATCTGGGCGGACCGCTGTTCAATCGCAGCACGAGGCGAGTCGCCTTGACGCCTGCCGGCGAAGTGCTGTTCGCAGAGGCACACCGCGTACTGGCTGCCGCGCGCGACGCGCGGCACGCCGTAACGCAGGTTCACGGGCTCGCCCGCGGCCGGCTGAGTATCGGTGCGATTCACGGTCTCGCGCCTTTCGTTGATCTACCCGCTGCTCTAGGACAGTTTCGCGCCGCGTTCGGTGGGATCGATATCGAATTGACACTGGACGGCTCGCGTGCGTTGATTGACGAGGTGCGGGAAGGGCGCCTCGACCTCGCGTTCACACAGCCACCGGATACGTCGCTCGACGATCTCGGATCGCACATGTTCGCATGCGAAGGAATGGTCGTCGTCTGCGCGACGCATCATCGACTTGCGGGCGCCAGCGGGCTGGCACTGGTCGACCTCGTCGACGAAACATTCGCCGACCTGCGCCCGGAGTGGAGCGTGCGACGTCTCGTCGATCGCTGCTTTACGGCCGCAGGGCTGCAGCGCCGGATCAGCTTCGAGGTCAACGATATGCCGATGTTGCTTGAACTGGCCGCACATGGGCTTGCGATCACCATGGTGCCCGAATCTGTGACCGCCGCAAGGAGAAGCGACACACGCGGCTTGGCGGTCGCGACGGCGAGCCTGCGCGAAGCCGAGGAACCCTGCTGGGAACTCGCAGCCGTTTTTAAGGGAAGTACGGGAGAACCGCTCATACCCGTCGCCCGTGCTTTCCTTGACCTGATCAAATTGCCCGCAGTGGCGACCTGACGCTGGACTGGCTCCGCACGGCGATCCTGATAAAGGACGGAAGCAGGCAGGTTGCCGGCGGGCAGCGCGCGCGATCGTATATGCACGCGATTGTTCAGGGCGTAAAGGACTTGGCACAATGTCCGGTACGTGGCAGGCGGTAAGCGGACATCCAGCGAATGTGGCCGAGTGTCGCACGCTGGCCGCAGCCGTCCGCGCCATGCTTCGGATTGCTCCCCAGCGGTGCCCCCGGTCGGTCACGCAAAAAAAACCTTCATGCTACGATCAGCGACTCACTGTTCGAATGGATCGGGATCGCGACCGCTTGGTGGCGAGGCGATTCCGGCGCTAACGAGGATTCTGATGACTCATTCTGCCCTGACTCCGGGCGCCGTCGCCGTAATCACCGGCGGCGCCGCTGGCATTGGCCTAGCTGCTGCCAAACGCTTTGCGCAGCTTGGGCTGCGCATCTGCATTGCCGACCTCGGCACCGACCGCGTCGCGCGGGCGGCGGAGGAAATCGCCGCGCTGACCGCAAACGGCACACAAGACGTCTTCGCGGTTGAGACCGACGTCAGCGTCGCCGACGAAGTTCGCCGCCTGCACGCAACCGTCGTCGAACGCTTCGGCGGAACAGATGTGCTGATGAACAACGCCGGCATTCAGCCCGGCAGCCGGATGTTCGGTCCAGCCGAGAACTGGGAGCGCGTGCTGGGTGTCAACCTGTGGGGCGTGATCCACGGTACGCAGGTCTTTGCGCCGGACATGATCAAGCGCGGGCGTCCGGGGCTCGTGATCAACACCGGTTCAAAGCAAGGCATCACGACGCCGCCGGGCGACCCCGCATACAACGTTGCGAAGGCTGGTCTGAAAGCGTTCACCGAAGCGCTGCAGCACGAACTGCGCAACACCGCCGACTGCCAGATCAGCGCTCATCTGCTGATTCCTGGCTTCGTGTTCACGGAACTGACGCGGAACGGCCGCGTGGAAAAGCCCGTCGCCGCATGGACGCCCGAGCAGACCGTCGATTTCATGTTCCAGCGTCTCGAGGCCGGCGACTTCTACATACTGTGTCCCGACAACGACGTGCCGCGTTCGCTCGACGAACTGCGCATTCTATGGGCGGCAGGCGATATCGTCGAGAACCGGCCCCCGTTGTCGCGCTGGCATCCGGACTACGCGAGGGCATTCGAAGCGTTCATCAAGCATCCCCGTTGACTCAAGGGCCAGCACTATGTGGCAGCAAAGTGAAACCTATCCCGATCCCGCAGTGGAAGTGCTCGATCCGCGCTTCCTGAAATACCGGATCACGAACGCGGCGGTCGAGCGGCTTGCGACGGGCATGCGCTTCGGCGAAGGCCCGGTGTGGTTCGGCGACGGCCGCTTCCTGCTGTGGAGCGACATTCCGAACAACCGCATCATGCGGTGGGACGAGGAATCGGCGCGGCGTCGGTATTTCGCAAACCCTCGGGGTATGCGAACGGCAATACACGGGACCGCCAGGGGCGGCTCATCACCTGCGAGCACGGCAACCGGCGCGTGACGCGCACCGAGTACAACGGCGAGCTGACCGTGCTCCTCGACCGCTTCGACGGCAAGCGACTGAACTCACCGAACGACGTGGTCGTGAAGAGCGACGACAGCATCTGGTTCACTGATCCACCGTTCGGCATCTCTAACAACTATGAGGGTGTCAAAGCTGAGCCCGAACTGCCGACCAACGTATACCGCTTCGACCCGGCCACCGGCCGGGCAGAGGTGATCGCCGACGACATCGTCAATCCGAACGGCATCTGCTTCTCGCCCGACGAACGCCGCCTCTACATCGTCGAATCGGGCTCGAAGCCGCGGCGCATCCGTGTGTACGATGTCGAGGACGGTCGGTGCCTCGCGCACGGGCGCGTATTCGTCGATGCGGGCGAAAACGGCGCGCCAGACGGTTTTCGTTGCGACACGGACGGTAACCTGTGGGCCGGTTGGGGCGCTGGACCGGGACTCAACGGTGTGATGATATTCGCGCCGGACGGCAATGTGATTGGCCGCATCGCTCTGCCCGAACGCTGCGCGAACGTCTGCTTCGGCGGCGCAGCGCATAACCGGCTGTTCATGGCGGCTGGGCAGTCACTGTACGCGCTATACGTCGATGCGACTGCGGTGGTCGCAACCTGAGCGCGTCCATCATGCGGGTTCAAGAAGTGCGCTGGCGCTCACTGAACGGAATGCCGCCTCTTGACTTGGAGTCTGGTGATGATTCCACGATCTGCACAACAACCTGTTCAGCGACGACACCAAAGCTGTCAACCACAGCTTTGGTAATCCCCGTCATCAGCGCTTTCTTTTGCTCGGGTGAGCGTCCTGCTACTGCGTAAACAATGACTTCTGGCATAACGTGCTCCGACGGGTTGGCAAGGAATTGCAACTGGAATCATAGCCGCACTGCACGGCGTGCGCTTGAGCCTGTGCAATAGAAGCGTAGCGTGAACGCTGCTGGCCTTCTTCGAGAAATTCCTTCGTGTAGGTGGCCTTGGGGATTCGGTTCATCGATACCTTCGTTCATCAATTTTACGGAACGATGACATCCACTTTTCCCGGTCGACCTTATCAGCATGGCAGGTTCACGCAGCGTTCGTAAGTCGGTCGGATTGAGGCTGAATTGGCGCGGGATCGACTGCAGCCTATCGCGCCATTCCCAAGCGCCGAAGATGTCATGCACGTTTCGGCAGGTGGTGGGTGAGGCCGCGACGCGACCAAGTCAGGTCACCAAATCCGCGAGCATCTGCGTGAGGCATCCTGTTTCCTGATCCTTGCTATCAAGGTTTGGTTGGGGCCGCACTACGGACGGAAGCGTACCTGAGTGAGCTCTTCGCACACCTGCCACAAACGGCCGACATTCGAAGCGTCCTTTGCCCGCCTGGCGACGCTCGCCTCGCCAATCCTGCTTCCGCGTACCTCCAGAAAGCCTTGTGGACCGTAATAGCCACCGTCATTTACGTCACGCGAAGTAGCCGCGTATAGGGTCGGCAGGGCGCCCGCGTAATCGGTGTTCAGCACGGCGCCGATGAAATGACTAAGGAGATCGCGGGCAATGCCTGAAATCGCGGAGCGATCCCCGCCCCGAAACAGATTGGTGTTGGCGACGCCAGGGTGAGCGGCTACCGACATAACACGGGAATTGGCACCGCGCAAACGCCGGTCGAGTTCGAACGCGAACATCAGATCCGCGAGCTTCGACTGCCGATAGGACCGCATTGGCGAATACGTTTTTTGGGAGTGGAGGTCGTTGAAATCGATCTGTCCTTGCTTGTGCGCGATAGAAGCGATCGTGACGATGCGTGGTCGGTCAGGCGATTCAGTCGCAGCGAGTTCAAGAGCGGGCATAAGAAGCGCAGTCAACGCGAAATGGCCGAGTACGTTAGTACCAAACTGCAGTTCGAAGCCGTCGTCAGTCTCGAGCCGTTTAGGCGGCGCCATGACGCCAGCGTTGTTGACCAGAACGTGAATGGGGCGTTGCTCGGCGAGCTCCCTCTGCGCGAACTGGCGTACGGACGCGAGGGATGCGAGATCGAGAATCGCGAGTTCGGCACGAGCGTCGGGTGCTGCGGCATTCAGACGGGCTAAGGCCTCTGCTCCTCGTTTTTCATCGCGGCACGCAAGGATGACTTGCGCCCCTTTGTGTGCCAGAGTCAGTGCGGCATGGTAGCCAATGCCGCTGTTCGCCCCAGTGATGAGAACTCGCTTGCCGATCTGCGGCGGAACATCGGTTATGGTCCACTGTTTGTTCATATTGCCCCCGGCTCAGCATAGTAGTAGACAATATCGAGATTACCATTGGTAGGTCCGGCGCGTTGCTATCGGCCAGGCAGCGGTTCCCGGCGAGGTTCTGTTACAAACTTCCGGTCGGCAAGAGCTGGCGTTAGAAACTCTGGATTTCGAGTGCCTTGACGATGTCGCCGGCCACCGTCTCGATCTGTTCGCGTCTGAGCATTGCCTGTGAGCGACGCAGCTGATTCGCCTCTTCTTCGGACCTGCCGCGCGAGTCCATTACGATCCGCGTGGCCTGCTGGATCACCCGAACTTTTGCCTGCTTCTGCTCGAGCCGCTCGATGTATCGCTTAAGAGCGAGGGATGCCTTGAACTGCGTGAGCGCGACGGCGATGACGGTCAATAACCCAAACGAGCGGACCTGCGACGAGATCGTCGCAACGCATTTAACCGCAGTACCGCTTCGATGAAGACCGGATTTTCGTAGGTCACAAGAAAGGGCGGCTTCAAAATACAAGTGCAACGCGACTGCACAGGTGTGTTCAGCTCGCTGGACAGTTCACCGTTTTAATATGCATATATTGGCAGGGATATGCGTGTGGCAGGCGCGGCGTTTCGTTGCGAGCGAAGGAGTAGGCCGTTCCATTCGGCGAATCTGTGCACCCTGCGATCGATGCCACCAGAGTCGAGATGACAATCAGACGCGTTAATGTAGGTAGTCGCGATAACATCAATTGAACCCCATTGGACTGAGTTGACGGACCGGGTCGATTGTTTCCCATATCGAAAAAATCGACGATTCCGGGTTTTCCATTGTCGCGTCGTACACGTGAACCCGACATGGCCCGAAAATGACCTTTTGGTAATGTGTGACATGACTTGGCAGGCTGTTGAAAAGCATCTTGCGGTCGTCGTCCGCGGAGGGATAAACGCCATCGAATACGGCAACATGGTGCACAACGTCGTGTCCATTGGCGCCATTGTCTTGGATGGCAGCGAGGCGCGCTTCGAGTCGTTGAAGAATCCCACACACGGTGCGCGTCTCGAACGGATTCTCGAAGGGGTGAGCCGGAAGCTTTCCGCGAGCGGACGGAGGTAGCCGCGCATGTCGAAGTGCTGCGCCGCTTGGCGGGCTACAACATCGACTTGTTCGATTTCCAGAATCCGTGCGCCTATAGGGATGCCTGCACGGCGAATCTGGCTAATGTGACAACACCCTTCTGACTTTACGGCAGCCGTTCGACTCGAACGGAGATGATTTATCAAAACCTCGGATGGGCTTCGGGTGACGCGAGCAGCGTCCGCGGATACAGGCAGAGAGGTGATTTCACATGCATATTCTGATTGCGGCAGGGCACGCCAGCGTAGTCGACTACTGTGCCATCCGATGTCTGTCGGTTCGAGGTCAGACGGTGCGATTGCGACCGGGTCGCGCAACCGGCTAGCACGATCGCAAACGCAAAAATTGTACAAAGTCGTTTCATGATCTGTTTATCACGGTTGGTTTGGCGTGAATGTCGAGACGAGTGGATCGGACCGATTCCACCAGCCGCCGCCCGCGGCCTGGAACAAGGCTGCCGTATCCGCCAGTCTGGCGGCCCTTGCCTGTATCGACGCAATGCGTGCCATTTGCCAAGTCTGCTCCGCGGTCAGCACTGACAGATAAGACGCTTCGCCTGCGCGCAGCTTTTCACGTTCGATGGCCACACTGCGCGAGGCAGCCTGCTCCGCATTGACGGCCGCCTGCAACGTCTTCGCGTCCGCTTGCACGCTCTGCAATACATCGGCAACGTTCTGAAATGCGTTGATCACCGTCGAACGGTATTGGGCACTGGCCTGATCGAATGCCGCCTGTGCCGCGCGCTGGCGATGCAGCAGCGCTCCACCCTGGAAGATTGGTTGGGCGGCCTTCCCGACAATGGTGAAGAACTGGTTGTACGGTGTAAATGCGTTCGCGATAGCGCTGGGCGAAGTTCCCAGGGCGGCTGTCAACGATATTTGTGGCAACCGGTTGGCGATCGCGACGCCCACCTGAGCACTAGCCGCATGCAACGCCGCAGCCGCCGCGAGAATGTCGGGCCGCTGCTCCACGAGGGTCGACGGCAGGCTCACGGGAAGGTCATCGGGCAGGTGCAAGGAGGACAGGTCGAAATCGGCCGCGACATCCTCGTTCGGAAATCCACCCATGAGTGCGATCAATGCGTCGCGCTGCAGCGCCAGTTGTTTCTCAAGCGGTGGTATCGCGACCTGCGACTGCGCAAGAACGGCCTGCTGTTGCAGGACGTCCGCCTCGGCAACTTCACCGAGCATGCTTTCGCGCCGAAGGATGTCGAGGAGTTCGACATTGGCCTTGGTCACCTCCTGCTGGGCAGCGATCTGCCCGCGCAGCGAAGCAACGTTGAACGCTGCAAGCGCGAGATTGCTGCTCAACGTCAGATAGGCCGCTTCCAGTTCGAAACGCTGATTGTCGGCTTGCGCGGATACAGATTCGATCATGCGGCGATTCAAGCCGAATGCATCGAGCGAATACGACACTGTGAGTTCGCCCGTGTAGAGCGAGTAAACGCGCTGGTTGTTAGCGGCGACGGGAGCAAGGCTCGCCGTGGGCGTTGCATTTCTACTGCCTGATGCGTCGACGCCGATGCTCGGAAAGAGCGTGCCCCTCTGGCTCAGCACGTTCTCACGGGCCACGGCAAGCGCAGACTGTGCGGCAGCGATGGTTGGGCTGGCCTTGAACGCGCGATCGATCATCGCGTTGAGCTCCGGCGACTGGAACAGCGTCCACCATTGACCCGGAATATCGCCGCCAACTGAGAATTGCTGCGCCCCTCCCACGGCGCCGGGGGCCGCCGCGGTCATCGAGGGCAGCGGAGCATGTGCGTAACCAGCGCCGCCTGGGGCGACCGGCTGCTGGAAGTCAGGACCGACCGCGCAGGCCGCCAGCAGTAGCGGCATCAACAGGGCGGATGAACGTTTTAGGGCAATCACGGTAAAGTATCCCTCCATCATTCTGTGAATTGCGTTTCGCGCTCGGGCACCTGGGCAAGACGCGACGTGTCTTTGCGGCGATCGAACCACGGATAAACGGTCGGCAGTACCAGCAGCGTTAGCAAGGTTGCCGACACAAGGCCACCGATAACGACAGTCGCAAGCGGCCGCTGAACTTCCGCACCCGAGCTCATCGAGAAGGCCATGGGCAGGAAGCCGAGGCTGGCTACGGTCGCCGTCATAAGCACGGGCCTCAGCCGGGTTGCGGCAGCCTGTTTCGCAGCCTTGGCGGCGCTCAGGCCGCGGGCCCGCATCTCAACGATACTGCTGACTAGCACGACGCCGTTGAGCACGGCAATACCAAAAAGCGCGATAAAGCCGACCGCAGCGGAAATACTGAACGGCAGCCCGCGTATCCAGAGGGCGAAGATGCCGCCGATCGCTGCAAACGGCACGTTGCAGAAGATGAGAGCTGCAAGGCTGGCATTGCCGAACATCAGGTAGAGCAGCGCAAAGATCACGACAAGCGAGATGGGCACCACGACGTAGAGTCGCGCCATCGCGTCCTGCAGGTTCTTGAAGCTGCCACCCCAGGACACGGTGTACCCAGGCGGGAGCTTGACTTGCGTATCGACCGCGTGTTGTGCCGCGAGGACGAACCCGGCGAGGTCGCGTCCGCGCACGTTGGCCTGAACGAGGATGACGCGCCTGCCTTCCTCGCGCTCAATGGTCGAGGGTCCCGGCTCCATGCGAATGTCTGCCACCTCCGACAGCGGCACGGCACGGCCATCGCCATTGCTGATGCGTAGCGCGCTGATGCGCGTCACATCGTCGCGATCCTTCGGTTGCATGCGCACCCGGATATCGAACTGGCCTTCACCGTCGACAATCGTCCCGACAGTGCGGCCGCCCAGCGACTGGACGAGATCGAGCACCTGGCTCGCATTCAGCCCGTACCGGGCCACCGCGTCGCGCTTGACGATGACACGCAGGTAAGGCTGGCCAATCGTCTGCTGCGCCTCGACATCTGCCGCACCCGGCACCCGCGAAATTAAGGCCGCAACCCGTTCGGCGGTATCGTGCAGCGTTTGCAGATCGTTGCCATGAATCTGCACGGCAACATCGGCCTGGACGCCCGCGATCATGTCGTCCATGCGCATCTGGATCGGTTGCGCCCAATCGAGCGTCAGGCCTGGGACGGCGCGATCCAGCGCCGCGGAGTACTCGGTGACGAGCCCGTCCTGAGTTTGCGCCGTCTTCCACTCGGACTGTGGCTTCAACATGATGAAGGTGTCACTTTGCTCCACGCCCATCGGGTCGGTGGGAATCTCCGAGCTGCCGCCGAGCGTGACAGCCGACTGCACTTCGGGAAAGCGCATCAGCGTGCGTTCGACCATGGTTTGCGCCTCGACCGCGGACGGCACGGATATGCCGGGCAGCTTCGTCGTCGTGACGGTCAGCGCCCCTTCGTCCAGACGCGGCAAAAATTCAGCGCCCAGCCTCGTGGCGGCGAAGGCCGCCACCGCGAGCAACGCGACGGCGAACCCCATCGTCAGCGCAGGTTGTTGTGCGGCACGCGCGAGAATTGGCTCATAGCGCACGCGCACCCAGTGAAGGATGCGGCTCTCACGCTCTGCGACCTTGCCGCGCAGTAACAGGCTGGCGAGCACCGGCATGACCGTGAGCGTGAGGACGAGCGACGCGAGCAGCGCGAAGATAACGGTCATCGCCATCGGCCGGAACATTTTGCCTTCAATACCCTGAAGGCTCAGTATCGGGAGGTAGACGGCCGTGATGATGAGGACCGCGAACGTCACAGGCCGGGAGACTTCTTTTGCTGCCTCCAGCACGAGCGGGCGTAACGGCTGATTCGGCGCTTCGGAACGCCGCCGTACGACGTTTTCGATCATCACCACCGCACCGTCGACCAGCAGGCCGAAATCGATCGCGCCGAGACTCATCAGATTGCCCGACATTCCCGTACCGTACATGGCGATGACGGCGACGAGCATCGACAGCGGAATCGCCATGGCGACGATCAGGCCTGCGCGCGCATTCCCGAGCAGCAAAAGCAGCACCGCGATAACGAGCACGGCGCCTTCGACCATGTTGTGAGCGACCGTATGTAGCACCCGGTCCATCAGGTCCGCGCGGTTATAGTAGGGCGCAACCTCGACGCCGGGCGGCAGCGTCTGGTTGATGTCCCTGATCGCGTCCTGCACGCGCTGTGCGACGACACGCGTGTTTTGCCCGATGCCCATCAGCACGACGCCGACGACAGCTTCGCCTTTGCCATCGCGCGTGACCGCGCCGAGCCGTGGCATTGGCGCTTCGCCGACATGCGCCACGTCGCGAACGTAAAGCGGCACGCCGCCGACAGAGGTGCGCAGCACGATGTTGCCAATGTCGGTCGTGTTACGCAGCAACCCCTCGCCGCGGATGATCGATTCTCCGCCGTTGTGCTCGATGGTCGCGCCGCCCGTTGCGCCGTTGTTCATCTGCACGGCACTGAAGATGTCGCCAACCGACAGGCCGTAACGTGTGAGCGCATTGTCATCGATCTGCACTTCGTACGTCTTCAGGAGGCCGCCGTTCACATTCACGTCGACCACGCCTTCCACCTGGCGCAGCCTTGGTGCGATCTGCCAGTCGAGCAGGGTACGCAACGTCATCAACGACTGGCCGTGGCCGCGTACCTGAAACTGATAGATCTCGCTCAGGCCATCAGACAGCGGCCCCATCTGCGGCGCGCTGGTGCCGGGTGGAAGCTGTATTGTCTGCAACCGCTCACCGATAAGATTACGGTCGAGGTAGAGGTTCGTCGTGTCGGCGAAGCGCACGTAGATCACGGAGAGACCGTAACGCGAGATCGAGCGCAGGCTTTTCATGCCCGGCAAGCCCTGCAGCGCGAGCTCGACAGGTGCCGTGATCGAGCGTTCCACATCAACGGGTGCGAGGCCGGGTGCCTGGGTCGTCACCAGCACCTGCTGCGGCGAGATGTCCGGCTCGGCATCGAAAGGCAACCGTTGCATGCTGTAGAGCCCGGCGACAATCAGCACGGCAACGAGAATTAACACGGCGGCGCGATTTCGCAGTGCCGCCTCGACAAGTTTGGTAATCATGGCATGCGCTCGCGAATTAGCCTTCGTCGGGAATGGTGCCCTTCATGAGCGCAGCCTTCAGCCAGTAGCTGCCGTCGGCGACGACGGACGTGCCGGCCGGGAGGCCACTGAGAATCTGTGTCATGCCGTCGGCGGCGTAGCCGGTGCGAACGGCGCGCCACGTGAAACGGCCGTTTCCGGAAGGGATGAATACGGCTGTCTGTCCATTCACATCCTGGAGCGCCGCGTCGGGTACAAGCATCGCGTCCCTACCGAGCGACGCCTGGATATCGACCGTGCCGAACATATTTGCGCGGAGTGCGCCGTCGCCGTTAGGCAACTCGCAGCGGACCGCTACGGTGCCGGTCTTGGTGTCGACCTGGTCGGCAACATCGATGACGCGGCCGGTGAACTGTCGATCGCTAAACGCATCAACGTGGACAAGCACTGTCTGACCTGGGCGTACTTCTGCGGCATCGCGCTCAGGGACGTTGGCTTGCACCCACATTGTCGAAAGATCGGCGAGTGTCAGAATCGGCGACGCAGGGTCGACGATGTTGCCGGCGGCCGTGCCCACGCTGGTGATGACACCGTCGAACGGCGCGACGAGCGCACCCAGCGAATCGCCCGGGCTCAGTCGGGCTAACGTGGCCGTTCCATTGCTTCGACTCGCCGGGGCACCAATCGGCATCAGGCGCTGCTGCATGCCCTGCCACTTCTGCAGGTCTGCTTGCCGCGACTTCAGCATGGCCTGTGCATTGACCGCGGCAGCGCGGCGGCGGTCGAGCTCGCTCTGCGCGATACCGCCGCCGGTGACGAGTTCGGTGCCGCGCTGGAGTGCTGCATCGGCCGCATCGGCTGCAGCCTTCGCGTCCGCGACCGCGGCGGACGCACTTGCGACCTGACTACGCACGTCGCTCAAGTCGAACTCGTCCAGCGTGGCGAGCCGTTGCCCCGCGCGAACATGATCGCCCTCAGCGACATCGATAGCAACGATCCTCGCCTTTGAAGGAGAGCCTAGCTGCGCGAGCCGCTTCGCGTTAAATGCGACAACGCCGGTAGCGGTAATCGTATGCATACCGGGCCGAAGCTCCGCTTTCGCGAACTGCAATTTGACGTTCGCGAGCGCCTCGCGCGACAGGGCCACGCTATTGGGCAGCGGCGGAGCCTGATCGACTGCCGTGGCTGGCAGCGCTGACCCGGTAGCCGCGGGGGAAGTCCGCGAGTGAAGGGAGAGCAGGGCACCGCAAAGAACGAGGATGCCCGCTCCCCCGACAGACAGCTGCAGACGCTTGTAATAGCGAATGTTCACAAAAAGCTCTCAATGGTTGAACAAACCGTGGGACGCTGAGGTATGGCGACGGCTTCCCTCAGTGCTGGAGAGCGTATTGTCGTGTCGTGCGTCTGATTAAAATGTGGCGGGAAGATGTCATTTCGGACATCTTGGGAAGGCACGCGCAAAATGTGCGCTTGGCTTGCCGGCGGAGAGCGGACGCGGGCGCGCCATCTTGCGCGGATCAGCTAAAGGAACGCTGCGAGAAAGCAATGACGCGTGATTGCGCGGAACGGCGATTCAGGATGTCACGCGGTAGCGGAAGGAAAGTAAAGCGTGAAGGTCGTCAAGCCGGCGCGGCTCACGACATCGACTCGGCCACGATGCAACTCCATGATCGATCGTACGATGGCGAGACCAAGCCCCATGTTCTTCGCGGACCCTTGCCGCGCGGAATTGACACGATAAAAACGGTCGAAGATTTTGTCGATATGCTCCGGCGGGATGGTTTGGCCCGTGTTCGTGACCTCCACAGCCACGTATTCGTCGGAGCGGTAGGCACGCAGCGCGATCTCCGATTCGGCGTCAGCATGCGCCAGCGCGTTCGACACCAGGTTGCTGAGGGCGCGTCGAAGCATCGACGGATCGGCGCGAACCCGGATTGCGCCGTCGATGGCGAAATGGACGCCGTTGTTTTCGGCCACTCCTTCAAAGTACGAGGTGAGCCTCGCGAACTCTTCATGGCAATCGAGTACGCCCAGCCGAAGCAGTTCCTTTGAGTGGTCCGCTCGCGCGAGGAACAGCATGGTCTCGATCATTCGTTGAAGGCGCTGGCATTCTTCGATGTTCGAGTCGATCAGCGCTTCGTACTCTTCGGTTGATCGCTCACGCGAAAGAGTGATTTCCGATGCGCTGATCATGTTGGCGAGCGGAGTGCGCATATCATGCGCCAGATCGGACGAGAACTGCGAAAGTTGCGCAAATGCACGTTGAAGCCTGTCGAGCATCCGGTTCACCGGACCCGCGATGTCATGGAGTTCGACGGGCCCGCAGCCGATATCGAGGCGCTCACCAAGATTGTGGGCTTCAATGCGCGAAATTCGTTGGCCGATGGTTTTGACCGGGGACAATCCCTGCTTTGCGATCGCGTAGCCCAGTAGACCCATCAGCGCGGAACCACCGAGGAGAACGAGCCATACATCGGCTTGATAATCGCGAAGGACGGAGTAGCGTTCGTTCGCTTCATGGGCGAGCAGCACGCGTATCGATTCACCTGAACGCAACGTTTCGTCGCCGAATATGCAGCGCGAAGGCCCGATAGACGGGGGAGAGCATGAATAAGGTTGTTGTTCTGCCGGATTGTCCGACCCAATCGACCGCAAGCGTTGGTCCCGCCGGCCCGAGTCGGCCAACACCCTTCCTTGACCATCCAGTATGGCGAATGAGATTGCGGGATGCGCGAGCAATTCCTCTCGGAACAGGTCGCTATTGTTGCCAATCGCCCCCGCCGAGCCATATCTGCGAGCGGCTGCCAGAAACTCGTCGAGCTTGACCGAAATCTCGCTGTCGTCGCGCTGCCTGAGTTGGCTGGACAGTGAATGGTAGAGGAGGCCGCCGGCCAACGAGAGCACCAGTACGGCGACGATAGTAAAAGCGAGACTCAGACGCTTGAGCAGCGAGTACGCTCCGCCCGCGGCAGTCATGGTCGCTCTTCCATCACATAGCCCATGCCACGGACCGTATGGAGCAGTTTCTTCTCGAATGGGTTGTCGATCTTTGCGCGCAGACGTCTGACAGCCACTTCAACGACGTTCGTATCGCTGTCGAAGTTCATGTCCCAGACCTGTGAAGTGACGACTGCGCGCGTGACCACTTCGCCCTGCCTCTCGGCGAGAAGTTTCACCAGCGTGAATTCCTGCGCAGTCAGGTCGATGCGCACGTTACCGCGGCGCACACGGCGCCTGATGAGGTCAATTTCCATATCGCCAACACGTAACACAGTGTCGACCGATTGCGTGGGTCTGCGCAGCACCGCGCGGATCCGCGCAAGAAATTCGGAGTAGACGAAGGGCTTTGCCAGGTAATCGTCCGCCCCCGATTCAAGTCCGGCGACCTTGTCTTCGACCGCATCGCGCGCAGTCAACAGGAGCACGGGCGTGCGTTTTTGCGCGCGCAAGCGCCTGAGCACCTCAAACCCGTCGAGGCCCGGGAGCATGACGTCGAGTACGATGAGATCGTAGTCTTCATGGAGCGCGAGGAACAAACCGTCGTTGCCATCGTTAGATACATCGACGATGAAGCTTGCCTCCATTAAGCCTTTGCGAAGGTACGAAGCCATCTTCGGTTCGTCCTCGACAATCAGGATACGCATGATGAAAACCCTTTCGCACAACAAGTCGTGTATTCAATGCAGATAGTACACGACGCTAATTTCATCCGCGCAGCGTGTCGCGTTTGGCTGGAGCTAATTGGGTAGCGTACGACACGTCTATACTTGGCGCCGGTGCGCGCCGCGACGCAGTTTCAAGAAAATAAGAAGTTACGGGTAGTGTCGCTGGAAGCCCTGTAAAGCCTTTCAAGGGCCGATGCTTGCAACGCTATTGGCATCGCCCCGGCAGTGCTCTTCGAGACGGTAGCCAGATAACTATAGAAAGACCAACCTTGCGTCGAGATGGACGGGAAATGACAAAAATGTCATGAATCGGGACACTTATCCCGTCATGTCTGGTACGCAAAGCGAGACGCATAGATTCACGGCTTTCCGGCCTCGGAGTCAGCCAGATAGCCATTTTTCTGCCGGCGGTTCGTCGGCCTATCGCGACACGAACGATCTGCCCGCCGTCGTGTTCGGCGAACGTCCGCGTTTCATAGATGCGAGGAACAGATGGTGGCTCACCCTTGGAATCCAAATCCAAACATGACGGCGATGTAATACGAGCGTCAGGCCCCGTCCACGTTCGCTATGCAAAATAATTGTTGCTCACTCCCGTTGCGACGAGGAGGGAGATTTGTGGTTTCAATCACCGATCGAAACCGAGCAAACCCACGTTTATGAGGTAATCCACGATGAAGTCGTATTTTTATGCTGCCCTGGTTACTGGGCTGCTCGCACTCCCGACCGTCTCATTCGCTCAGAACGCTAGTGTGTCAGTGACGCGTGCGGACGTACAGACGGATCTGATCAGGTTGAAACAGGCCGGCTACCAGCCGAGCAAACTGAATTATCCGGCTGATATCCAGACGGCAGAGGCCCACCTCAACGCGCAGGACGCCACGGCATCGAACAACACCGGCGTCGGCGGCGTGTCGGATGGCTCTTCGCAGGTGAGTGAGCCCACGACAACCGTGGGCTCGATCTATTCCCATCACTGATATTGATCGTCAGTGCACGCGGTGACCATCAGGATGCTAACGGGGTCTTTTGTGAGTCCTACGTCGATCGGTTTGATTGACTTGTGCGGGGGACGCAAGCCGGAATGAAAACCAAGCTCAATTCGACGATGTGGCTGCCGAACCTGAAAGCGCCAGGGATCGCACGTGCTTTTCGTGCACATCTGATAGTCGCGTCAGCGGCTGCGATGTCGATCCAATTGGTTGCGTTGGCAGCCATTTTTGTGGCTGGCGTACCGGAGCACTTCTTTGAGACAGCCATTTTCCGTCTGACAGCGGCGGTGTTGATACTAAGCATAGTCGCGGTGACAAGGTACTTTGCGCGGAGCGCCTTCGTTGCTGCCATCGATCGAAACGACGTGACATTTCTCCGTGCTGAACGCCGGCTCGTATCGGTTTCGGCAACATGTCCGCGACGCGAACTGGTTATTCTTCACGCCAGATTCGCCGGGTTCGTGGGAGACGTATTCGGTGAGTAGATTGGCAGAATATTGGTACCTGTCCAATCGTGGGCCGTCCTGCGACGCCACCAGACCGATCCCAGGAAATCCTATCGGGCTCGGGCTCGCAACCCTTCGAGAGGAGCAACAGCGCTTCTCTTGAATGGGGATCAATGATCGAGGTGCTTGTCGAAGAAGCGAGTGATTTCTGCGAATGCCGCTTTGTCCTCGGGCACCCGATCATCCATTTGGTACTGAGCGTGCGACATTCCGTCGAAAACTTCGAGTTGTGCATCGACGCCGGACTGCTGAAGCTTCTGGTGCACACGGACCGTGTTGCTGAGCAGCAGGTCGCGGGTTCCCGTGGTCAGGATCGCAGGCGGAAAGTCATGCATATCTCCGTAGACGGGTGAGAGCAGCGGGTCTTTCAGGTCATGACCGTGCGCGTAGACAACGGCCGCGGCATGGCAGAAACCATTGGGCGACACCAGGACGTTGTCCACCTTTTCATTCGTATGGAACGAGTCGCCAGTCTTCGTCAGGTCGGACATCGGCGTACCGGGCGCGATCGCACCCGGCATTTTCAGCCCTTCCTGCTTCGCGCGCAGCATCAGTTCAAGCACGAGCGCGCCGCCGGCCGAGGTCCCGAATACGCCCACATTCTTCGGGTCGCTCGTCTCGAGCACCGACTTATACATTTTACGGACACACAGGCCCCGGGTGTCACTTGAACCCCGGAAACTATGTTTTGTAAAATACGGAGGTAGCTATTCTTAACCGAAAGGATGGTGGATTGCTGGTTTGGGGCTGAAGTCGTTTGAGAGCGCTTCGTTCCGGGTGCATTTTCCGGAAGAATACAGGTTTGGGCAAGCCGGCGCAGCCGGCGCGTCAGCCACAAGTGTGTATAACTTGGGAACCGCCGCCAGGCGGCTGTCCACGCCCTTGTGGTGTGGGCAGCCAAGTTATGCACACGGGGATTGCCGCTTGCCCGGGATTGCTTTCGTTTGTGACTCAAAATCGGCCGTCATCGCCCTTCGCGAAAGCCCCACCTAGACGCGTGCGCTGCCCCTCGACTATTCTTGCCGCACCATCAAGAGCTAACCGCGTTCTATCTTCCTACGTCTCTTTCGCTTCCTTTTACTGGTCGGCGATGCGTGAAGACACACCTGTTCCTCGTCGGGAATGTGCGCAAAGGGAATACGCGATCGCTCGCCTGCGTGTCGCAACGGCCCGTCTTATCCGCGCCGATTCTGCAGTTGAAATGGCTCGCGCTACTTGCTGGGTCAACGCCTGGGCGGGCGCGATTGGCAATCTACACTTTCATGGATTCACCGAAGGGCGGGTCGGACACAAGCCGAGACGGTGATCTTTAGAAACATCGGGACCACAGAGGTATGACTTGATACTCCTTTTCCAATACCGTCGTTCAGGCCGCGCTTCGTGCCGCTGCACGTCGATTTGACCCGCTTGGTTCCTTGCTTCCTGGAGCGGAACCGTGCCTGAACTGGCAGTCGAACGCTTCGTGCCAGCGTGAGTCAGGAAGCGATTATCATTGATGAGGGCTTTCGTCCAGCACCAGGCTTGTAGAAACAGCCCGGTTTCGCGGCTGTCAGGAGAGCGCCATGGGGAAGTTCATAGCGATCGATGTTCAGGACTTCATTAACTCCCACAAGCTGTCGAGTTACCAGCTTCTGATTGTGAGCCTGTGCTTTCTGGTTGTCGCTTTCGATGGCTTCGATACGGCGACAGTCGGATTCATCGCGCCTAACATAAGAAAGCAATGGGCTCTGAGTGCACTTCAGTTGGCGCCTTTTTTTGGGGCAGGCCTGTTTGGTCTGATGATCGGGGCGCTTGTGTTCGGCCCACTTGCCGACAGGTTTGGGCGCAAGCCCGTACTCTGCTTTTCCGTCGTATTCTTTGGCGGCATGTGTCTATGGTCCGTCTATTCCACATCCATTCGCGAACTCACACTGTTGCGATTTCTGACAGGGTTGGGCCTTGGCGGGGCCATGCCGATGGCGATCACGCTGACATCCGAATTCGGTCCAGAGAAACAGCGCTCGCTGCTGGTCACGACCATGTTCTGTGGGTTCCCATTGGGCGGGGCGCTGGCGGGAGTCGCTGCCTCACAGATTATTCCATCATACGGCTGGCAAGGCGTGCTGTTTTTCGGAGGTGTCATGCCTTTGATGCTGGTGCCGGTTTTGACGTTGCTGCTACCTGAATCTGTCCGCTACCTCGCGATGTCAGGGCGTCAGCAGGAACAGGTGGTCCGCGCACTTCGACGGATCGCGCCGCACGAGGCGCTCCAACATGTGACATTTACCGCGCATGAGAATAATGTCAACGGCTCTCCTGTTCGTAACCTGTTCAGCAAGGGCGTCATTGCCGGCACCGTCTGTCTGTGGCTCACTTTTTTCATGAGCCTTTTGGTGTATTACCTGCTCACCAGTTGGCTACCGACGGTCGTTCATGACACCGGGGTTCCCCTCGGTATGACTGCACTGATCACCGCGGCGCTCCCGTTGGGCAGCACGATCGGTGCTGTGCTGATTGGCCGGCTAATGGACAGGCACAGTCCCTGCCTCGTGCTCGCAGGCGCTTACTTCATTACCGCAGTATTCGTTCTGCTCATCGGCTTCGCCTTCTCCTTGCCGATGCTGGTGCTCGCAGTCTTTGGGGCGGGTCTCGCAATCGGAGGCGCACAGACCGGCGCCAATGCGCTGGCGGCAGCATACTATCCGACCTCTAGCCGAGGCTCCGGCGTAAGCTGGGCACTTGGCGTCGGCCGGGTCGGTTCCATCGCGGGTTCGACGGTTGGCGGTGTGCTGCTCGCGATGCGCGTTGGCCTGCCCATCCTGTTCGTGCTGGTAGCGCTTCCCGCTATTGTTGCCGCGATCAGTATGCTCGGGATGGGGCGTCATTGGGACGCGCTCAAATCATCTGAAGCTGGTCGCGCGCTCCTTGGCTCTGTCAAGCTTTAGGATTAATCATCCCCGACGACACCCAGTTCAAGCCGTCAGGCTGCAGAACCCGGCTACGCGAGGAGCGACATGCTCTCAGATCGGGATGACCTCCATAATCCGCACCGGTGACGGCGTTTCGATTATTCGCGCGAGCGTCATGCCAGAGCTTTGAATCAGGTCCGTAAATTCGGCCTCTCTACGTTCCCGCGCGCTACCGAACATGGCCATCATCTGGGTGTCGATCAGATAACCCGACGGGCGTCCGATCGCCGGGTCGGGCTCGAGGATCTGTTCCACGATCAGCAAGTGCGCGCTAGAGGTCATGGCGGCGCGGCAATTGCGCAGGATTCGAATGCAGTCGTCGTCGGACCAGTTATGTAGAACCGTAACCAGAAGGTAGATCTCTGCCCCTTCAGGGACATCATCAAAGAAGCTTCCCGCCTGGACATCGATCCTACTATTCAACGAGCTTCCGGTGATATTGCCGCTACGACATCATCCCGGTAAAAAACCAGGCCGCGCGGGGCCGGAAACCGCCCGAGTATCTGGCGTAGCAGTTCCCCGTTTCCACCACCAATATCGACGATCAGCCGAGCTGCGGAAAAGTCATGGCTGACGGCGATCACCTCGTGGCGACGGTCCGGAAATGTCGCCATGAAGGCATCGAAATTTCGGGCCTCATCGGGATGTTCCTGAAGGTATTGGAACCGGCCAATGTCCCAAGCCACTCGATGTGGGTTGTCGCCGACGAGCGCTGCATCGAGGGCACCCCAAGCCTTCCACGAGCCTGGGGCAGTCCAGAACCTCGCGCCATAATGCAGACTATTCCGTTCGTCGGTCCTCAGAAACAGGGAGCGCGGAGAGTGAGAGACACTTCCATCCGCGCTGACACGAAAGATGCCGAATGCGGCCAGTGCGCGTAGCACGCGGAATAGGGGGGAAGCCAGGACTGCGCAGGCAGAGGCCAGGTCGTCTACACTGCGGCTTCCTTCTCTTGGGATTCTGTCTGCGAGATCCAAATCAGCCACCAAACGGAGCATCCGAGAAACCTGAAATCCTCTGATGAGAAGATCCAGGGCTTCTCGATCGCCAGAAGTTTTGTCGTCGATCATGGCAAACCTCTCAGGTAGCTTACCTTCACTGAAGGCGAAGTCCGTTCCCGAACGGGTGAACCGGCCCCCGAGCGAATGATGGCACATGGCCGTATTTTCGACGAGCTCACGAAAGACGTGGGCTCCAATTCACACGCCGGCAATGGCTGGTCGTTACCGAAGTCCTGCCCCGGCAAGCCGAAAAGCCGGACCGGAAAGCACCGGTAACGAAATGTGTGAAAATTAGGTATCCAATGCGACTATTGCTACCTGGCTTGGCGCGACGACAAAATAGGGCATGCTTTGGAATGGTGGATAGCACAATTGGACAAGCCCGATCTGGTTAAACGATTTTTTGGGAAGCCGGCGTAGATCGCACGCTTCCAGCCCAACGTCGGATCGCCCTGAATCGCCCCTGTGAGACCCTCGACCCCGTTAAAAGTGCGTCTTTGCTTCTATTCATGTGCCCCAATGCATATGGACGCGCTGGCGGAGTGTCCGCCCTCTGAAAATTTGGCCGTCCCTTGTGGGTCGGAATCACTCATTCGGACGCATATGTCGCCACACTGAACTAGACTTAACCGGAAGCCAACGAATCCGCGCGATTCCGTGGAAGCGATTCCCAAATCCTTGCGTGGGTAATGCGAAAGATATGCGGAGGGAATATGCGAGCTTTTATCGGATTGTTGGCCGTTTGCCTCATTCAGACGAGTGCGTTGGCGGATGAGGGCGAGGCGCTAACGCGCGAGCAGGCACTTTCTATGGTGCCGGGATCGACGATGAATCGGATCGGACAGAATGGCGGCGTTCGTGAATGGACTAATGGCACGGACGGCAGTGCGACAGTTAGCCGACTTCCAAATCCCGGGTCGAAACAGGGCGTACGGAAAGCTGCGGCACGTTGGTCGATTTCCGATGACGGGCGATATTGCCTGGACGAAGACTGGTCTACGGAGCAGGGTGGACCGTTGCACTGGTGTTCCCACATTACGCGGGACCCAGACGGGCGCTTGCGGTTACTGCATTGATCATTGTGCTGGGTACATCGCTTTCGCAGGCGTCGGTAGGCGAAAGGAGGTTTGTCGGCCAGTTCCTGCCGCTCGTCTGAATCATAGGGCGGCCACTCGAACAGCCGGTGCACTATGAAACGAATCCATCGCTGTCGGATTCGGCTCGTCCGTAAGCGATATTCATCCTGCCGCGATGTGCATGGACGGTTTCCTGAGCGGTGCAAGCGCGTTATCGACCACGCCGCGGTCGCGGAAACTCTTTAGCAAACGCTGAAAAATGACGGTCGCCGATCGTGCTCGCCCATGCATTTACCCAACGAGCAGCACAAGTTCTCGCGCGGTCTAACTCGGCTAGCATCAGGCGGTTTGTTGCTGCGCGCAGGCGCCCCATCGCATATTGCTTGCGGATGCAGTCTCGGCACTTACATGGCGCGTCTGTATGCATCGCTGCGGGGGGAAAGGAGTCCGGTCAGGAGATATAACGCATGAACACTTCATAGTACCGCCATGAAGCCTCCAATGTTGGATTTGGGTGACGCTTGTCAGTCGCAGTTGACCGCAGCACCTCCGGCTACAAGCTCAAGACGACCAACGGGCGCCACCGTCCAATAATAGGCACAATGGCATGCCATCGCCATCACAACAAATTCGAACTCTGTCGATGCGGAGGCTGCGTCGGACTCGATCCGGCCATGAACGGCCGTTCGACATTGCCGCTTACATCGTCGACAATGCCATTTACCGCCCTCGCGGAAAAGAGCTGAGAGTGAATCGATTTCCCGTGATGACCACAAGCGCATGGTTGAGAAGGACGGGACTCTGTCAGCTTTGGCATCAAACTATGATTCAAAGCTGCACGACTTTCATCGAGCGAAATAAGGCCGTTCCATGTCTATTACGCGAAGTTTGGGCTGGAGTTTGTCCATGCCGGTGCTTAATGCTGTGCCACGAAAACGAGGGGATGCTATGAGCAAACTTGGTTGCACATGTGGCAACACGATTCGCGACAACACAGACGGCCTGCCGTACAAGGCATCTCTACTCAAGGCTTCATTTTGTGAGCCATTTTCGGACTGGCTTGTCAGTGAAATTCAAAGCTATGTGAAGGCAGCGGAGCAAGGAAGCATTCGCGCCTGGCTTACGAGCCGTGGGTACTCTGAAGATTACATATCTCTCCAACTCGATCACGGAAACGTGCTCCACGACCATCTTCATTCTAAGTTACTCGAACTCACACGTACTGTCTATGAATGTTCCGTCTGCGGTCGCCTGCACGTCGAAACGTTCGAAAATAACACGTTCGTTGCGTATACGCCCGACACAAATAGAAGCAACGACGTGTTGGTGTAGATCGCAAGCACGAATGCGTAGTCCGGTGACTCGGCCGGAGCAACACCGACATTCAAACGTCCGCTATGTCGTACGTTGAATGACTCAAGTGGGTCGACAAGGAAAGTTCGCGTCGAGGTTGGCAGGCGACTGACGAGCGAGGCTCGACCTTCCGGGTTCGGCCAGTTTCGGCCAGTCACGCCGCGTTGGTGACTGGCCGGTTCGGCGGCGACATGAGACACCCACCGCAATATCTTGCGTTCGAGGCTTGTCACTTCGGCGCGACCGTGTCCCGCAAATCGAGGATCTTGGTTGATGGGATGCCAAGCGTGCATCGGAAATGTGGTCGCACGCGATCGCCGACATTTTTCGGATATCCGAGGTGCAGCGCAATGATCGTTACGTCATTGTTGGTGCAAGCATTTCCTGCACCGCTGTCACCGTCTATCGAAACCCTACTTGCCTGCTGCCTAGTCACCTTCGCGTCTTTAGTCGACGATACAGCGTGCGTTCACTCATCCCGAGATGTTGAGCAAGCGCGCTGCGTGTCCCTGAGAACTCCTGTGCGAACCGCGCAAGCTCCCGATCGGTAAGCTCGCCGCGCGACGAAAGCGAGGCCAAGCCCACGTGGTTCCCCCGATGCGCCGGATCTCCCTCCACCATGTCATCCGGCAGATGTTCGACCCGGATTACGCCATCGTCGGCCAGCAGACAGGCCCGTTCGAGCACGTTTCGGAGTTCCCGGATATTGCCTGGCCAGGAATAGGCATGAAGCCTCGCAAGCGCGTCCGGTGTAACGCTGAACTTGCGGGCTGCCGTCCCATGCGCGCTACCGATACGCTGCAGTATTGAGTCGACGAGCAGCGCGATGTCGTCGGGGCGCTCGCGCACCGCCGGCAAGTGAATCGGAAATGCGCTGATGCGATAGTAGAGGTCCTGGCGGAATCGGCCGTCGCCGATCATGTCCCGCATGGGTTTGTGCGTCGCAGCCACCAGCCGGAAATCCGCGCGCAAGGTCTCGATTCCGCCGACCCGGCGGAATGTGCCGGATTCGATCAGACGGAGCAGCTTGACCTGCATCGACAGCGGCACATCGCCGATTTCGTCAAGAAACAGCGTTCCGCCTTGCGCGGTCTCAACCAGACCGGGTTTGCGCGCGGCTGCGCCCGTGAATGCGCCCTTTTCATAGCCGAAGAGTTCGCTCTCGAATAAGGTCTCTGTGATGCCGGAACAGTCGACGACGACAAACGGGTGTTGCGCGCGCTCGCTTGCCTCATGAAGGGCGCGCGCGAACAGTTCCTTGCCGGTTCCAGACTCGCCCAGCAGCAGGACAGGCAGCATCGAAGGCGCGACGCGATGCAACGCTGAGATTGCCTCGTTAAACGCGATCGAACGACCGACCAGACCTTCCGCGCTCGGTTTGGCAGACGCTCCGCGCACAGTGGAGAGCCGCTCGACGTAAGCCACGACCTCCCGCTGCGCATTGAATATCGGCCGCAACTCGACATCGACATGCTCAGGTCCGCGAGGCGTGTGATGAATGTGGAGCACGCGGTCGGGGCCGCGCAACTCAAATGCCCGCTTCATCGGACAGTGCTCACCCGCCTGGTCGCAAGGTACGTCGTAATGATGCGAGACCTGGTAACACTTGCGGCCGACATGAGGCTGGTTCGCAACGCCAAACTGGCGTTGATAGGCCGTGTTGGCGGCAAGGATGCGGTACTCGGGATCGAGCACGATCATGGGTTGAGCGTCATGCTCCAGATAAGACACGAGGGCGTCGACATCCGGCGCTTGAGGCAACTCGTCCGGCAGCGTGACGAGGGGCGTGATCGGGATGAATGACTTAGGGGATTTCACGGCGGCGGCTCCAGGAAACCTCACTATACCTCTGCACTGCCACCACTGCCGCCCAGCTGCCACCCAACTGCCACCCAACTGCCAGAAGTGGCAGTCTTCGCTCCCGGTGACCCGTCTGCGAATCTGCTGCTCAACGAGGCAAAACAAAAATATTGATAAAAATCAATGCCATATGCAGCGAAAATCAAACCTCGCACATGATGGCACGATTCTTGTTTTAAACGGCCCACCCTGCCACATTGGAAGAACCGTTTGATGAGGAGATGATGTTGAATACCACGAGCCCCATGCAGGTCGAAAGTTTCTTCGACCCCGCTACCTCGACGATTAGTTACCTTTTGCTCGATGTCCGCACGGACGACTGTGCACTAATCGATAGCGTTCTTGACTACGACCCGAAGGCAGGCCGTACCTCCACGACGACAGCGGACAAGCTCGTCGCTCGCGTTCACGAGCTGGGCGCGAAGGTTCAGTGGTTACTCGAAACTCACGTGCACGCCGACCATCTGTCTGCTGCGCCCTACCTTCAGGAAAGACTCGGCGGAAAGATTGCGATCGGCGCGCAGGTGACGCGCGTGCAAGACGTGTTCGGCAAGCTCTTTAACGCCGGCGCGGGATTCGCACACGATGGCAGCCAGTTCGATCGCCTGCTGTCCGACGGCGAAACATTCGCCGTCGGAGCGTTGCAGGCGCGCGCCATCCATACCCCGGGCCATACGCCGGCCTGCATGACCTATGTGGTCAGCGACGGCGTGCAGACCGCAGCCTTTGTCGGGGACACCCTGTTCATGCCGGACTACGGTACCGCGCGCTGCGACTTTCCCGGCGGCGACGCCCGTACGCTCTACCAGTCAATCAACAAGGTGTTGAGCCTGCCTGCGGACACGAAGCTGTACATGTGCCACGACTACCAGCCCGGCGGCCGGCCTTTGCAGTTTGTCAGCACGGTAGCCGAGGAACGTGAACACAACGTCCATATACGCAACGGTATCAGCGAGGAATCCTTCGTTGCAATGCGCACCGCGCGCGACTCGACGCTCAACATGCCAGTCCTGATGTTGCCGTCGGTGCAGGTCAACATGCGCGCCGGACATATGCCCGATCCGGAAGATAACGGAGTGCCGTATCTCAAGATTCCCCTCAACGCAATCTGAGCCGGTGCACGTAGTTAGTAGAAGCAACAGGAGAAATCGATGGACATCAAGCAACTGACGGCTGAACTGGCGGTATCACACCAGATTGCCGCATCCGACCTGCATGCAATCAAGGCCGCTGGCTTTCGCGCCGTCGTCTGCAATCGCCCGGACGGCGAAGGTTCCGACCAGCCCAACTTTAGCGAGATCGAGGCGGCGGCCCGTGAACAGGGCATTGAGACCTACTACCTGCCAATCGAGTCCGGCAAGGTCGGCGATGGCGAGGCTGCACAGTTCGGCGAACTGATGCAGGCACTGCCGAAGCCGGTGCTCGCCTATTGCCGCACCGGGATGCGTGCCGCGACGCTGTGGGCGCTGTCCGAAGCGCCCCGGCGGGCGTTGCCGGACATCGTCGCCGCTGCCAAGGCAGCAGGCTTTGATCTGTCTGCGCTGGCGCGGCGTATCGCCAACGGCGTCAAGGTGCCCGACGAAGTCGCCGTGGCCAGTCACGACATAGTGATCATCGGCGCAGGCGCCGCCGGCGTGGCGGCAGCCGCGAGCCTGCTCGCGCGCGACCGCAACCTCGAAATCGCCATCATCGACCCGGCCGGCGTCCACTATTACCAGCCGGGTTGGACCATGGTCGGAGCCGGTGTGTTCGATCCCAGGACCACCGCCCGCGATATGGCCGCCGTGCTGCCGCGCCAGGTGCACTGGATCAAGGCCGCGGTGGCTGCGTTCGAGCCAGAAAAGAATGCGGTCGTACTCGAAGGATGCCGGATGGTGAGCTACAGGCAGCTCATCGTCTGTCCGGGACTGACGCTCGACTGGCATGCCATCGATGGGTTGTCTGAAACACTCGGCCAGAATGGCGTTACGTCCAACTATCGCTACGATCTTGCTCCCTATACCTGGCAGCTCGTGCGCGAGCTCAGGGGTGGCCGCGCGCTGTTCACCCAGCCGCCTATGCCGATCAAATGCGCCGGGGCGCCGCAAAAGGCGATGTATCTGTCCTCGGATCACTGGCGGCGTTCAGGCCGGCTCGAGCAGATAGACGTCCAGTTCTTCAATGCCGGGGCTGTATTGTTCGGCGTGGCCGACTATGTCCCGGCGTTGATGGAGTACGTCAAGCGTTACGACATCGCGCTGAACTTTGGTTTCAACCTGGGTGCGATAGACGGGCCGGCCAGGCGCGCGACTTTCAGGCGCACGCTCGAGAACGGCAGCGTTGAATCGGTGACGCGCGAATTCGACATGATCCACGTGGTGCCGCCACAGAAGGCACCGGACTTCATCCGCGTCAGTCCGCTGGCCGATAAGGCTGGCTGGGTCGACGTCGACCAGGCGACGCTGCGCCACAAGACTTACTCAAATGTCTTCGCGCTCGGCGATGCCGCGAACACGCCAAATGCGAAAACCGCCGCCGCCGCGCGCAAGCAGGCACCAGTCGTCGCCCACAACGTGCTGGCCGCGCTCGGGAAGGTCCGCGGCGAGGCGGCATACGACGGTTATGGATCATGCCCGCTGACCGTCGAACGCGGCAAGATCGTGCTCGCGGAATTCCTCTATGGCGGCAAGGTCGCGCCGACGTTGCCGACGTGGTTGATCGACGGCAAGCGCCCGTCACGCCTTGCCTGGCTGTTGAAGGAGCGCCTCCTCCCGCCTCTTTACTGGCAGGGGATGCTCAAGGGGCGTGAGTGGCTGGCGCAGCCTGAACTCGTGGGTTAACGCAGTGGTGGCTCACAACCTATTGGAATACCCATGCTAACTTCACTTATCCTCGGCGCCATCGTTGGCGCAGTGCTCGGCCTGACCGGCGCGGGTGGCGGCATCCTTGCAGTTCCGGCGCTGGTGGCCGGCATGGGCTGGCCGATGCAGCAGGCAACGCCGGTTGCACTGGTTGCCGTGGCGGGCAGCGCTGCGATCGGCGCGCTCGAAGCACTCCGGCAGCGGCTCGTCCGCTACCGAGCTGCGCTGTTCATGGCCGCAGCCGGTGTGCCGCTGACCTCGGTCGGCGTGCGCCTGGCGCACGCACTACCACAACGCGTGCTACTCGCGCTGTTTGCCACGGTCATGCTGGTGGTGGCGGGTAGGCTGCTGTCACAGGCTTTGCGGCGCGGGCGCCCGGATCACGCGGACTCACGGTTTTGCGTCGGCCGCATGAACCCCGCCACCGGACGGCTGATCTGGTCGTGGACCACCGGGGTCGCACTCGCGGCAACCGGCGCGCTGACCGGATTGATGACCGGGCTCCTTGGCGTGGGCGGTGGCTTCATCATCGTGCCCATGCTGCGCAAAGTGACCAACGTCTCGATGCATGGCATCGTCGCCACATCGCTGATGGTGATTGCGCTGGTCGGCATCGGCGGTGTCGTTGCGACGGTCCTGCACGGCGCGCCGCTGCCGCTCGACCTGACACTGTGGTTCAGCCTGACGACGGCGGCCGGCATGATGGCCGGGCGGCTGGCCTCGCACCGTCTCTCCGCGCAGCACGTACAGGTAGGTTTCGGAGGCGTGTTGATCTGTGTGGCGCTCGGCCTGATGGCAAAAGCTGCACTGGGTAGTTGACCCTGGGGCCGACACATTAGAAGTGCGGCAGTCGATCGTCCCATGTCAACTTCGGAACGGACGCTTGGGAAACACATCTCAACGACTCTTCAGGGTCGCGTACTGCCGGTCGCGACCGAACGTTAGTCCGAAGTTCATGCCGTTTGTAGGAGACGGTCTTAGCTCGCACCCGGGTTCGCCAGCTCACGCTGCAGCCGGATCGCTGATCAGATCGCTCCCGTTCTCCAAGCGCCCCGCAAAGCGGCGTAAAAACGCCGATTGCACATCGACGGTGACACTGAAGTCGTACCAGTTGCCACTTTCTACGACAGACCAGTTCGTGTCCGCGGCACTGCCGGCTTTTACTGTGAACGTCCACGGTCCGTCCTTGCGATATGCGTTCGACGCCACCGTGAAGGTGCATGGCCCGCTGCCGCTATTCACCAATGTCAGGTGGACGGCGCTATTCGCGACGTTATAGCACACGCGGATTTCGGGATTCGCAGCTGATGCGGCCGCCGGCGCGGCCACATCACCCCCGAACAGTCTCAGAAAGCCATTCGCGCCGCGCAGCGCCAGCGCGTACCGGGTTCCCGTCAACGTCGAACCGCGCCATGAATCCGTTAACTGCATGCCAGACTCGACCGCGTAACGGCGCGGCGGATTGGCGGGCGTCGCGAGATCATAGACAGAGAACGCCGCGCCTTGTGCGCCGCCGTTCGCGATCATCATCCAGAACGCGGCGCCCGAGGGATCGACCCTTCCGCTCGCGTGTAATTCATACGGCAACGCGCGCGAGGGTCGTGTGCCGGGTTCCTGCTTCGGCATGGACTGACTGGTCGGAATGGTTGGTACTGGCAATGACCCGCATTGCCGATCAGCCGCAGCGACATAGCCGCTTGTGTCCGGCAAGCTCGGCCAGTCAGCGTCGGGGCGCCGAAAGTTGAACGCCGACGTCAGATCGCCGCAGACTGAACGACGCCACGGACTGATGTTCGGGCAATGCACGCGGAAACGTTTCTCGATGAACTGGATAATCGATGTGTGATCGAAGACCTGCGAACACACATAACCACCCTTGCTCCACGGGGAGATCACTGTCATCGGCACGCGAAAACCCAGACCGATTGGCTGGCCACCGGAGACCTCGCCTGTCGTTGTCATCGTTGTCAGCCCCTGAGTGGCGGACCCGGGTGGCGTCGGTGGCGGGTCATGATCGAAAAAGCCGCCCTGTTCGTCATAGGTCAACAGAAACACCGTTTTCGACCAGGCGTCCGGCTTCGCGACCAGACCTGCAAGCAGTCGTGCGGTCATGTCTTCCCCGTCGGCCGGATGATAGTTGGCATGCTCAGAAAATGGCGTCGGCGCGACGATCCACGATACCTGTGGCAGGCTTCCCGCAGCTATATCCGCGATAAATGCCTGCGCGATATCCGGTACGGTCGCAAGCCCTTTCTTATGCAACGCGCTGTCCACTGGCGCAGCCTTGAAATTCTGAAACCAGGCGAGCGCGTTGTCGTCGAAGTTGTCAGCCTGCTGATACACCTTCCAGCTGATATTCGCGGCTTCCAGGGTTTCGGCGAACGTCGGCCAGCTAAATCCCGGCACCGGTTCAAGGTTGCCCAATGTCGGCGACTGACCCACGGACAGCCCATTGCTCCCGCTAAAAACGTGCAGACGGTTCGAATTAGTCTGGGTCATCACCGATGCGTAGTACTGGTCGCAGATCGTGAACGCGTCAGCCAGCGCGTAATAGAAGCTCAGATCGCTACGCGTGAAGTAACCCATGCCGAGACGCGGCGGGCGCGCCGTATTCCATGCGTTATAGAAACCTTGATTCCAGATGGCCATGTCGATGGCATAGTTCATCGCCGGTGCGTCCACGCACATCGCGCTGGTGGTCGTCGAATCTATGCGGAACGGAAGGATGTAGCCGGCCGAATTGCCTAGGTAGGGCTGTTTCCAGACTGGATTGCCGTTTGGCAACGTGATCGCCATGCGGTCGTTGAAGCCGCGCACGCCGCGTAGAGTGCCGTAGTAGTGGTCGAACGCGCGATTTTCCTGCATGAAAATCACAATATGCTGGATGTCGTCGATGGTGCCGGTCATGTTCGCTGCGGGCGTGGCGAGCGCGTCGCGGATGACTCCCGGCATGATCGATGCGGCTGCCGACGCAGCGACCGAGTGGGCTGCGAGGCGCAGGAACTGACGTCTTGGGTTCGAAATTTTCATCTGGTCACCCTGGAGAATACAGGGCGCGCGTATGTGTCCGACACAACGCGCGGCGTGTTTATCGGGAGTGTCTTCGGATGCTGGTCTAAGGCGCGCAGTGCAGCTCGGGTGCGGAGGGCGCCGAAGCAGCGCCCTTGCTCGGAGCTGATTGACCCGCGGTGTCGCCTGACGACCTGTTGCAGGTCGTTGCACCGGGGCCGCAGCAACCGACTAGCGTAAGAGCGAGAGTCAGCGGCAACGCTAATGCGCCGAGCTTCGCGGACTGGGGTAAACCTGCGGACACGAAATACGAGCTGGAAGGAAAAGTGTGCATTTTGATCTCCCCGGATCAACGAATGCGCGTGGATGGCGGCTGCTTTGAGTTGTATAACGACGCGGCCAGGCAGTGCGTGATGACATTGTTCCACCTTTCTATATCGTTGTAGGCAATCGATTGCCGCAAGCCGCTCACCAGGTTTTTGCGCGGCACCTGCTATGCGTTTCAAACTGCCATTGAGTCCGTGGATGGGGCGACGGATAGAAGGGGCCGACAAGAACCAATCTGGGCTGGGCGAAGCGAACGTACTGGCGATTCATCTCATCGCTATGCCCGACTACAGCATCTATCGCGACGGCCTGCTGGCCAAGCCGGTACGCCGCGCCAGGCTAGCTAAGGTGCGCGAGTTACTCGACGTCGTGCCCGAGGTCACCACCCAGCCCGACGATAACGAGGTTGCTGTCGCTACGGTCTTCGTCTGCCAAGGCCTTGCGATGCACGATGATCGTCATTGTGCGGTTTCAGTTGATTTCTCGTTGTTACGCGGCGCTACCCGCCATACGGCGTTACCGACGTCGTCGGCCACGAGCAAGGCCCCATGCGCGTCAAGTGCGACGCCGACCGGTCGACCCACAGCGTGGCCGTCTGCCGTCAGGAAGCCGCTCAGGAAATCTTCAGGCAAACCTGCAGGTTTTCCATCGGCAAATGGCACAAATACCACCTTGTAGCCGGTACGCGGTTTGCGGTTCCATGATCCATGCTGGCCAACAAATGCGCCTCCCCGATAATGAGGCGGGAACTGCGTACGGTCGTAAAAGACCAGACCTAGCGAAGCCGTATGATTGCCGAGAGCATAGTCAGGCGCGATGGCCTTTGCAACCAGATCGGGGCGTTGAGGTTTGACGCGGGTGTCGATGTGCTGGCCGTAATAGCTGTAAGGAAAGCCATAGAACGCGCCATCTTTAACGGCGGTCATGTAGTCCGGGACAAGATTGTTGCCTAGATCGTCCCGTTCATTGACTGCCGTCCACAACGCGCCGCTGTCCGGTTGCCAGGCAAGTCCATTGGCGTTGCGCAATCCAGTCGCGTATGGCCGCATATGACCCGTGTCGGTGTCGAACACGAGGATACGCGCTCGACCTTCTTCCGCGTCGACCCCATTTTCTCCTGCGTTGCTGTTCGATCCCACGGTGATGTAGAGATGCCTGCCCGAGCGATCGGCCAAGATATTCTTGGTCCAGTGATGGTTAATCGGCCCGGCAGGCAAGTCGGCAACCTTGACGCCGGAACTCGTAATCTGGGTGGCGCCCATCACATAATCGAAACGCAGCAGAGCGTCCGTATCGGCAACATAGAGCTGATTGCCAATGAGCGCCATCCCGAACGGCGAGTGCAGGTCCCGCAGAAACACGGTCTGCGTCCTGGCGACGCCGCTGCCATCTAAGTCGCGCAGCAGCACGATGCGATCGGGGCTCGGTACCCCGGCGCCCGCGCGTCTCATGACCTGCTTTCTCACCCAGCCAAATAGGCCGCTGCCTTCATCGTGTTCTTTCGGTGCGTCGCTTTCCGCGACCAGTACGTCACCGTTAGGCAGCGTATAAAGCCAACGCGGGTGTGCGAGGCCACTTGCGAACTCGGTGACAGCAAAGCCGGCAGGAGCGGTAAGCATGAAACCGTTGGGGCGCGGCTGAACCGGCGCGATGTTAACCATTGGAACCAACGATGATTCCGGAGTCGGCATGACCGGCGACGCGCCGAAGCCCGTATCGCTTGGACTTGATGGTCCGCGCGTTACAGAATGGCACCAACCAGTATCCCTTCTTGATGCGCCTGAGGTTGTCGTGGATACTCCATCGAAGGTGTCCTGTTAGGAATACTTCAGGTTTCCATCAGGTACGTTCTGTAGAGTGTAAACCGGTCATGAGACTATTAGGACTTAATCTGATAATCAACGCCAAACGGCTTGGTTAAGTTGTGCGAGTGTTCGAACAGAAATGAGAACGATACCGAGGTTCAATTCGGCAAGGTGGATGGCTGGCCTGAAGGAGCCAGAGACCGTGCGTGCTTTTCGTGCGCATCTGATAGCGGCGTCTGTGGCGGCGATGTCTATTCAGTTGGTTGCGCTCGCAACCATTTTTTTGGCCGGAGTGCCAGAGCATCTGTTCGAGACAACCATGTTTCGACTCTCGGCTGCAGCGTTGGTGCTAGGTATGGTGGGCGCAATAAGATGCGTCGCGTGGATCGCCTTCGTGGCTGCGATCGGCCGCAACGATGCGAAATTTCTCGATGCTCGGCACAGTCTCGTATCGGTTTCGGCAACTTGTCCGCGGCGCCATCTGGTTATTCTTCACGCTCGATTCGCCGGATTCGCGGAAGAAATATTTAGTTAGTCAGTTCGCAGAGTATCCGCCGAACCGCCTGTTTCGCGTACTCTTTTCGATTTTTGCCAGCCGCAATCATTGCTGACGAAAACGGGCGACGCATCATCGAAACGGAGCGGACTTGGGGCCGTTTGTCCAACTACCCACGCGGCTTTACTGCGGTGACGTAGGAAATTCGTGATGCAGACAGCTGTCGGCCACTCTCGACCAATGGTCGCAACCTCGATACGAAGAGTTGCCGCTCCTCCGCAGTGAACCTGTCCTCAAGAATACTCCTAAGTGTTGGTGCCAATGGATGAGGCGAGTTGTTAACAAATACTTCCCACGAAGGCGCGTTGGCGGGTAAAACATCTATATGTAACTCAAGATGGATTTCGGTGAAGCCCGCGTCCATCGCAAAACGGATGAGATCCCGTTCGCCGTAGTTGGTAATGGGAAGTTGACGAGCTTTTTCTTCCGTGTCTGGGAATTGCGCAGACCTCCAGCGGAGCATCAACGGAAAGAATGGATCGTCAGACGCGGGGCCGAGTCCGTCGACCAGTTTCCTGAGCGCGCACACCTCGAACGCTTCATCGCGGAGAACGGGCTCGGCAATCGAGATGCGTCCACCCGGTTTGAGGATCCGGTAGAACTCTCGCATCGCGGCAACTTTGTCGGCAACATAGGCTAGGACCGCGCGCGTCGCCACGGCATCAACCGACGCATCGTCGATTTTGGCGAGCGAATCTGCAGAGCAATTAAAAAACTGACATTGTTGTCGAATGCCGCGTTGATTCGCGAGCATTTCCGCGTAACGCAACATCGGCCTGGAAACATCAGTCATTAGCACGTTTAGCGATGGGCCAATGCGCTCGATTGCACGGAAACCAACCAGACCGTCTCCGGTGCCTATGTCCGCGAGCGTCATACCTTCGCTTAATCCTGCAGCGTCAAGGACACGATCCGCGTATCGCGTGACGTCATCGCGAATAGTTTTCTCATACCCGGCGTCACCGCCGTGGCGGTGATTTAAAAGCCATTCTGACCAAATGTCGGAGATTTCGGTATTCACTGTACGATTCTCAACCTGCTTAAACATTCGATTCGAAGTTTCCCGTCCGTTGCCCGTCTTCTGGGAGTAGCGGAAATGGTATCGGGGATACCTTATGGGTGCCTTAAGCTCGCAACACACCCGGATATGTTTCTTGCTTGGCATCACTTCCGACGGGGCGCAACCGGCTAGCTAGCAGATCCGACAAAATGCGACGGCGCGGGTTACGCGGAAGTCGCGCAGATCCGGGTGTGATCGACCGGTATTGACGCCATGGATCACGACACCCGCACGGCCTTTGATCTCCATCAAGGCATTATCGTTAGGGCGCTTTGATGTCGGGCGGAGTATGACTAGCATTAAAGTATCGGCGAAGCTTTCTGGCCATGCCGCTGGTGTGAAGCAGAAAATCGATTGTGCAATGCTTTTCATATTCTGCTGCGGAGTTTGACATGCAGTCTCTGGGATCGCGTAGTGCCGTAGCCGTCATCCTTCACGAGCACCAGCAGATGTCGATCGTGATAGAGGGCATGCGCCGCTTTGTGAGTCTGCTGGCAGCAGGTACGCCCGCTCCGGGTCTCATGGTGCTACGGGCGATGCTTTATTACATCCGCGAGTACCCCCAGCAGGTGCACCATCCTAAAGAGGACCGTTTCCTGTTCACGCCGCTGCGGGATCGGACGGATGAATTTGACTATGTCCTGACGGAACTGGAATCCCAGCACGCTCAGGGTGACGTGCGGTTGAGAAATATTGAACACGCGCTGACCCGGTATGAGTTAAAGGGGGCTCCCGCGCTTCGAGAACTGCGAGCCATGGTGGATGCGTATGTCGAGTTCCACGCAGACCACCGGTGTATGGAAGAGACGCTGATTTTGCCAGCCGCCAGACGTCTCCTGACAGAGGAAGACTGGGTCGAAATCGACGCCGCTTTTGGGACGAATCGCGATCCGTTCGACGGCGTAGAACTTGAAGATGATCTCGGCAAATTATTCTCGATGATCGTCAAAACGATACCTGAGACGGAAAGGTAGCAGTTCGGCTATGCGTTGCGATGGACGGCCGGTCACGTGATGTAACTGCGGATACGTGGCCGCGTCATTGAACGAAGCGTTTTTTTGAGCACCAATCGCCAATGCGGGAGGGGATATGCAAGCTGCTCGTCACTTTCACCTGGAATTGCGGCACGCAAGCGTGCCGACTTATGTCGCCAATTACCTCTTCCCGATCCTGTTGCTGGCGTATGAGATGCATCGGGTGGGCAGGTGGATTTTCGATTACGGGATGAACTTCGCGAACTTCAGGTTCATGGGTTACGAATTCTTGCTGATGCTTGTGTTCGTTGCGCTCCAGGTCGTGTTTGAAGGCATCTTCCTGATCGGGGCGTGGATGAGCCGGGATCACGATTTCGAACATCGGGTCGCGAATCTCCTCGCGGGCCTAGGCTGTTCGCTAGTCGTCATCGGTTTCGATCTGGCTTTGCAGTACGCGCTATAGCATGTGGGTTGAAGAGCCGAACGGTTAGGCTTGCATGGCACCCGTCTGGCCTCGCCGCAGTCTCGGGGTTTCGCATAACGGTCGATGCGAAGTGACCTATGCTTCAGCGTCGCGGTAACGCTCTGGTCCGTATTGTCGGTGTCTGCTTCCCGACGATGCCATGACCTCTTTAAATACGGGCAGCAGTATTAAGTCGATGATGACGGGCCGCATCCCGTTGCGCGTCCTGCACGGCGATGATCCTGCGAACGACATCGTTCGGGGAGCGACGGACTTGCATGTTTGTCAGACGTACCGTGGTTATTTCTACCGGAGCTCGGCATATCACGGTCAGACTGTCGAATGGTTGGGGACGATCGGTGCTGGCGGACATGTGATTCCTGATCCCAGCGTGACGGTCGCTGCAATCGACCGGTTCGTCCTTCATCTGACGATCTTCGAGATGAATGTCGAAAACTACCGTTATCGCACAGCCAGCGACAAGCAAAACAGTCGGCAACGACAATCACCCGGTCGATCGGCCAGGATGGTTCTCGGAAAACACGACCGGTCGTGCTGCTTGACGCTGCCAATTCTTTCGGTTTCGAAAAGTTTCAGTAATTCGCTCATACTTAGGTTTCCGGGTTAGGCGAAAGAAGGGATCATGTCCGACTACGTCCGCATGTATCGGGGGTTCAAGATCAGCGTTTCGTGCGTGGAACTCTCGCGGGAAAGATATGCGATTGAGTGGGCCGTTACTCCGGATACCGATGAGACACGCGACCAAATGAAGTATGAGCGCATTCACATTGACACACGCGAGGAACGCAGCGGTCACCAGGATGAAGTGCTTGGCCACGCGTTTGGGTTGGCTGAGAGATTTATCGACGGCGTAATTTCTCGCGCCCTTGATGGCAACCGATGACGGCATGTCGGCGAGCCGTATTCAAAAAAATGTCCCAAGGTTCTCGCGCCGAACGGCCTATGCCGGGATCACGATTTCGAACACCGGGTTGCGAATCTCCTGCCAGGACTCGGCTTTTCGCTCGTCGTCATCAGTCAACTGTTTTCCCATGCGCTTGCCTATTCGTGCCGCGAGCCATTGGCCTCAGTGCGATCAGCACCGCCTTCGAACGGATTGTCTCTGACCCGCGCACCTTCTCATAGCGCGCATCGACGATCGGGTGCGGATACGACTCCTCCAACACCAGCGGCCGGTGCACGAACTTCGCCAGCGTTACGTCCCGTCTCTCGTTGATTGCGGAACTCGCCGAGGCCGAGAAGGTGTTAACGTACAGCTCCTGCATGATCACCTTCCGCGGTGTTCGCCAATGCTTTCGTAGTGGCTGAGTGGGCTGCGCTCCTGATCGGCACTGCCTTTGATGCACATCATAGGGTTATTCGTCGCGCCCTCTATATTTTGTTCCATGGGACTGAGGCGATCGCAGATTTAAGATGCCGCATCCACGAGTAAGAGGGGGTGATATGCAAACGCTGGCTCCGCAAAATGCCGTAAAGGTAATCCTCAGGGAACACCAGCAGCTATCAATGGTTATCACGGGCATGCAACGCTTTGTCAGGCTGCTCGGTGTCGCCATAGACGCACCTAAGCCGATGATGCTTCGATCCATGCTGTTTTATATTAGCGAATATCCTGAGCAGCTACATCATCCCAAGGAAGAGCGCTATCTGTTCGCGCGCTTGCGGCACCGTGCCAACGACCTCGACAAAACCATCGACGAACTTGAGAAACAGCACGCTCAAGGCAAAGCGCGAGTCCAAAACATCGGACATGCGTTGACCCGATACGAGCTGGCGGGCGAGTCCGCTCTCCCGGTGTTGCGCGAGACGATCGATGAATACGCCGCGTTTTCTGCAAATCACAAACGTCTGGAGGAGGATGTGATTCTGCCTTCCGCGCGTCAATGGCTGACGGAGACGGACTGGAAAGAACTGAATGAGGCGTTTGGAACAAACCGTGATCCGTTCGCCGGGGTCAAGGCCGAGGCAGATCTCGGCCGCCTCTTTGCAATGATCGGCAGGGCGACCCGGCAGCCTTAATTGTCCGCGCCGACTGAATTTTCATCTAACGGGGGGCAAAATTTGGTGAACATCAACGAGCACCCATCCAAACGCAAGCAGCACTTCTTCACTTTTAGTGGACTATTGTTGACGATTTTGACCGCATCGCCGAGTTGTTGATTTGTTGATTTACTGAGATGGACCCGACGCCCCTTCGGGGAAGCGCGATACTGCTGAATGTCGTCTTAACGAGACCACATTGGGAGGATCATCATGGAAATCGATATTCTCGGCATTGATCTTGCCAAGCGAATCTTCCAGCTCGCATTGGATGAGCTACAGGGGAAACAACTCGCTCCTTCCGTGAACGCTCACCTGACCGGCGTCGACGATCCGTTTTGAGTACAAGGAGGCAAACAACCACGGGACAGCAGCAACGGGCCCCGGTCGCTAACGCTTCTACTTAACCTAGCGCCGCCGTTTGGTATCCGATTTGCACCGCCGCTAACACCCCGCCGTGAGCGCCAGCAGCCGATCAAAAAAAGCGCCTCGAGGAGGAGGCGCATAAAAACGACGCGTCAACCCGTTTCCGAGGCGGGAAGACGCAGGGTGATGCTACCCCCGCACCTGCCCCCGCGCAATCAGTTGCGCAAGCGTCCCCTGTGGATGCGTGGGTTAGCCCTCATACGGCTGGTTGCTACGGCAAGGGCAGCAGTTCGAGGATAGTCGCCAGCGCACCGAGCACAACGGCGGCAATCGCCCACCATGCGGCTTTCCGATTCAGGATTGCCGCTTGTTCGTTCAGTTTGAAATTCGCCAATGGCCAGACTTGAGAGGTCTGTTCGAAAGCGTCCTGCTGTTCGATGCTTTGAAAGTCATTCCAGCGGGGGTGAAGGTCGAGTCTGGTGGATTTGCGCAGCAACACGGCGCCACGCACACCTGATACAGCGGCGAGCATCGCAAGAACTGAAAACAGCAATCGCGGAAGTTTTCATGTCTGCCTTTCTGCCGATGGCGGCCAGTACCAACAGGTGCTGACGTCAGCGGTGGACCGTCGCCTCGAGTGCGGCGTTGAGCAGCTACCGCAGGCCGCTCCGTTAAGATGTAACCGTCAAGCATGCGCTGACGCCCCTGGCTATTGGTTGATCGTGTGGGGTTTCCATCGAGGAAAGCTTTCTAGAAATCCTTCGCCCACGGTCAGCATGTAGCGGGCTTTAATTCCCAGCGTGATATAGCATGCATCCTGTACCAGCGTTGCGCCACCAAACGCTTGTAGATCACGCTGCAAGTCGGGAAGTTCGGCTTTTGGTACGTCCAGAATTAGAAAAACCACGACTTCCCCGTCAGCTTAGTTTTTACTCACTATGCAGCAAGACTGACAGCAGGTAAACCGGCTGGGCATCCGCGCGACGTGATCGATGGGCTATCGTCGGGTCGTACACAGATAACCAGTGTTAGGCGGATACTTGATTCTGTCGTTTTGAAAGGTTAAGGTCGGCTCTCGGGGAATAGCTGATTTCCTTTCCCGGCATGTGTTTCCCGGGCCTGTCCCTTTGTCGGGGATGGGCTATTTTTTGCCCGCGGCCTGTGTGCGCCGCTCGCCCTGAGAAAGCGCCAGGACGGTTTTTCGAATCCTTCCCGAATCCATAGTGCAGCACCGCCCAACATCCGCAACTGCACGACAGGCAAAGCAAAGCCCCAAAAGTCGCCATCAGGCCAAGGTTGGAGGTCAGATATCTCCGCGACCGGTATCGGGATCATGCCGGCCAGCGTGAGTAACTGCCTGGTCGGCCATTCCGCATCGCGCGACCCGTCATTGACGGTCTGGACGAGAACTTACCAGTCGATGCGGTGCTTTTCCTCAGTCTCCCGGTGACGCTCGTTGTCCGGCGTATGAAGGTAGGGGTTGCTACTCGTCAGCGACGCGTGTCGCAGGTTGTCGCGAACTGTCCGCAGATCAGCGCCGCCGTCGGCCATATGCGATCCGGCTGTGTGGCGCAGCCAGTGGGTCGAGGCCTGCTCGAGCAGATCCGCCTGTCCCGCCCAACTGTCGCCGCGCAGTCGGAGTCGACCGGCTGCACCCGCAAAGATATCCTTGACGATAGTGTGCAGCGCCGCGCGCGTGAGCGGCTTCATGGATTTACCGAGCGGTAGCACTAGTGGAGTGTCCTCATGCCGGGCGGGCAGGGCGGACAGGCCGCGCTCGCGCCGGTAACGCGCAAGCTCTGCCATCATTTCCGCGGAGGCGGGTACCAGCCCCTCCTTGTCGCCCTTGCCCAGCACTTCGAGCCACCAGCGCTCGTGACCGTCGGCATCGCGGCGGCAGAAGAAACATCCCATCGTGTTGCCCCCGACCTCCGAGATGCGCAGGCCGCCAAGATAGAAAAGGGTGAACAGCCATCGGGCGCGCAGGTAGCGCTCCCGCTCGCGCGGGGTGTCCTTCGGCAGGCTGTCGATATGGAGCTTCACTTCGTTCCACAGCTCGCGGTCGAGGTACCGCGTGATGCGTGGCTTTGAGCGGCGGGCGCGCTGGCGTGACAGCGACAGCGGGTTGCCGGCCAGGTAGCCGGCCTCGACGAGCCATGCGAACAGCGCGTTAATGATCACCATCGCCTGATACTGGCTGCTCGGCCGGAGGGTGCCGTAGAACGGTCGCCAGCGCGGATCATGGCGCGGGTACTTGCGGCCACCGTCGGCGACCCAGCGTGCGTGCGGCTGGGGATCCTGCAGGAATTGGCGAAACTGTTGCAGGTCTTCGTGGGTGAGCGACGACAGCGGTTTGCCCAGCTGGACGATCGCCCAGAGCAGCAGCCGTTCGGTCTCCTTGCGGTAGTTCTCGAAGGTTGTTTTCTTGTCGGCGACCCGCGCGAGCCACGCGCGCACTGCAGCCAGGTCGTCGCATGCGGCGATCTGCGAGTGGCCGCGCGCGCGGTTGGTGCCGTCGCGACCGTCGAGATCGGCGGGCAGTTCGAGCACATCGAGCGGGCGCGGGGCGATCAGGGCGGTTTTCGTGGGCATCGGGACCGGTGCGGGCGGTGTTCGGGGTGTCGCGTGGCGATTGTCGCACTCCCGCTATTGAATTTCAACATTATAGGATTAATGTCAAAATTAACTTTTGTATGAATTGGATATTTGACGGTTTACGTTATATTATTTATTGAATTTAACCAAAACCGCTCCCATGTCCGACGTCCTGCCCGATGAAGCCCGCCTTGCCGCCGAAGTCGACCGGCTGAAGACCGCATTCCCGAAGACCCGCGAGCTGTACCGCGAAGTCTGCGCGCTGCTGTTCTTCCGCTTCGGGATCACGCCGACCGCGAACCGGCTGTATCAGCTGGTGAAGCGCGGCAGCATGAGCACGCCGACTCAGGTGCTCGGCGAGTTCTGGGTCGAGTTGCGCGAGAAGAGCAGGGTGCGGATCGAGCATCCCGATCTGCCGGTGGAATTGCAGGCGGCTGCAGGAGAACTGGTCGCGACGCTGTGGGCGAAGTCCACCACATCGGCGCAGGCAGCGCTCGAGGCACTGCGGACTGATGCCGAGGCAGAGAAGGCCAGCGCGCGCAACGAGGTAGCGGCACTGCAGGCCGAGCTAGTGCGGACCGAAACGGCGCTCGAGCAACGCACCGGCGCTTTGCTGGCGGCACAGGTACGCATTCAGGAGCTTGAGCAGGCTCAGGCCGCCGGGGAAGCGACGCGTCAGGCGCTCGAGACTGAAATCGCTCGACAGCAGGACGAGATCGGTGCGCGCGACCGCGCGCTGGTGCAGGCGAGGGCGGATTTTTCGGGTGAACTCGACAAGCTGCGGAGCAGCGCTAAGCTCGCGGAAGAGCGTTTGCGGGCGGCCGAGAAGCGGGCGCTGCTTGAGATCGAGCGTGAGCGGGGCGTGAGTGCACGGTCCCAGAAGGAGCTTGAGGCGGCCGCGCGCAGGGCGGAGCAGAGCGAGATTCTGCACCGGGAGGAAATTCAGGTGCTGCAGGCTCAGCTTGGCGATGCGCGCCATCGCGCAGGCGTCGTTGAGGGGAATCTGGAAGCGCTTCGCAGTTCGAATGCGGCATCCGCCAGGGAACTCGACACGCTGAGATTGCAACTCGCGACCGCCGTCGCAAACCAGGCGAAGACGCGGAAGCGCGTACGAACCCCCGTCGAGACCAGCAAGCCTCGCCGCTCTGCACCTAAGGTCTCAACGGGGAAGCGATCGCCGTCCTGATTTTAGTGGCGGCCGGAACGTCGCTGGACCGATGCCATCGGGCGCCCGCCGCCGTGCAACTGGGCTTTCCGAGGGCTGGACCGAGCGACAAAGTCTGTTCTGGCGCGCGGTCGGAGCGTCGGTCAGCGTTGCAGGGAGCCGCAGAGGCGGCATTATCGATACCATACTTACCGTGCGAATCAGGACTGCGGAAAACACGGCAAAGCAAAGGGGGGGGGCGCTGGCCACAGCGAGAGAAATACAGGCCCGGTTTGCGGCCTCCCTTGAGGCGGACGGGTGGGCTGTAGAGTGGGAGGCTCCCGTCGAGTATCTTCATCACTACATGGACAATGGTCGCTCTCCCGAGCTACGTAACGGTCGGATTGGCCTCGTTGCTAGTCGCGATGGGCGCACCATCGCATATGAACTTGATTGGGACGATCCTCGCCGAAAATCCAGAGAGAAGCTCGCTTGTTTCGAACGTGACGAAGCGTGGATAGTTTGTAAGCTCAATCGCCGCGTACGTGTGAAGTGAACTCATCGGAAAGGCCGCGAGCGAGCACCTGAGCCATCTTGCTACTTATCGGCTTGTCTACCCGACTGGGCGCAGTTCACCTTGTACAATCACGGCCGCCACACCCCGAAGTAAACTTCAGCGAGTCAACTTGGCAACATCACAGCATCCGACCAGTTCTCGAAGCATCTCCAGTGGCGGTGCCGCCGCAGCAGCGGGTATTGAGTTTCAGGCTCAGCTTGGAGCGCTTTTCGGTCTGCAGTTGCTTGCCCAAGTTCCGGTCGACCACGTACTGGATTTGGGGGCAGTCTTTCCCGTCTGGATTCGCTTCGAAACCGAGGCCCCGGTGGACGACATCCTGGTCGCGACCTCGCAAGGCGGGTTCATCGCGGTGCAGGCCAAGACGACCGTGAACCTGTCGTCCGGGGCTGAAGGAGGCTTGGCCAAGACCATCAAGCAGTTCATTCGACACTGGCTTGTCTGCCGCGATGGCCAGGGCGAACAACTTTGGGATCGCTGCCTCGATCCGACCACGGATCGACTCGTGCTGGCAGTGGGGCCCACGACACCCGCTTCGATTCGTGTAGATCTCCCGGCAGCGCTGAGGTCATACTCGCAGCCATCGCCAGGTGCGCTGCCGCAAGGCCAACAAAGGGCACTGGAAATATTCGAGACATGCATGCGGGAGGCCTGGAGCAACACTACCGCCGAACCATGGAGTTCGACCGTACTTCGAACCGTTGCCAAGCTTGTGAGGGTGATGACGTTTGACCCGGCTGGCGCGTACGCGAACGTCATGGAGGGGCTAGCGGCAAGGGCGACAACGACAGATCAAGCTCGACCTTTGATCACCGCGCTGACCCAGATCAGCCAACGCTGGATGACCCAGCGGAGCGGTGGCGACTTACCTCAACTGCGGCAAGCCGTCATGCATGCACAGGTGCCGCTGTCTGCCCCGCCGCGCTTCGAAGACGATATCCGCAAGCTTAGGGAACACTCGGCGCAAATTGCTGCCGACTTGCAGCTCTACGAACAGATTGAGAGAACCGAGGGCGTCATCCGAGTCACCCGGGAATGCCAGACAGCCGCGTTAGCCGCGGCTCAAGAGGGATCGCTCCTTTTGATTGGCGAACCCGGTGCTGGCAAGAGCGCTGTCATCAACGCGCTGGCCCGTGAGTTAAGGAGCCATGGCGACGTCGTCGAGCTCGCGGTCGACCGCTATAGCGCTCAAGACCTCGTTGGACTGAAGAACGAACTGGATCTCGAACACGACCTAGTCAAAGTGCTCGAGGCCTGGGACGGCCCATCGGGCGGATGGCTAGTCGTCGACGCCCTCGACGCTACTCGCGGTGGACAGGGAGAGGGCGCGTTCCGAACACTGATCGAGCGCGTTCTCGCCTTGAGGGGACGTTGGAAAGTCGTGGCCTCGATACGGACGTTCGACCTACGCATGGGCGTCCGATTCCGTGAGTTGTTCGCAGGTCGGCCGGCCAACCCGGACTACCGAGATGCCGCGTTCCCAACGGTGAGGCATCTGCTTGTGCCTCCTTGGTCGGAGGAAGAGTTCGACCAGGTACTGAGCCAAGCGCCAGAACTCCGTACCGCCCTCGATGGCGCGCCGACGAAGCTTCGGCAACTTGCGCTTGTGCCTTTCAATACGCGTCTCATCGGCGAGTTGCTCCGTACAGGAATGGGGGCTGAAGCACTTCGCGAGCTCGCTAACCAAGCGGGCCTGCTTAGGCTGTATTGGGAGCACCGGGTGACGCCGTTGGGGGCGCGCGCCGATGCCTGCTTGCGCCTCGTTGTTCAAGAGATGGTCGATAGCCGGGCGCTGCGGGTCCAGGCGCATGTCATTGCTGCCACGGCACCCGATGCCTTGGATGCACTTCTTCTCCAGGGTGTGTTAGCCAAGGTCGAGAACGAGCGCTTTATCCAGTTCCGTCACCACCTTCTGTTCGACTATGCCGCTTCGCGACTTCTCATGGACGTCGATGGGCTCGTCTCAGGCGAGGTACAGTACCTGAAAGCTCAGACGATTGGTCTGATGCTTGCGCCGGCGATGGGCTTCTTGCTACAGGAGCTCTGGGGGTCACAGCCGGATCACGAATGCTATTGGACGGCCGTCGAAAGGATGGTAGCCAATCCAGAGGGAGACCCAATCCTGCGCAGCGTGGCTGGAAGGCTCAGTGCCGAGCTGCCGGAGAATGCTGCAGACACTCATGCCATCGCAGGGCATGTCGCCGACGGTCGAGAGATAGTGCCTACGGCGCTTTGGCACGTGGTGTCTGCGTTGGTGGTGCGCCTCGAAGACCATCCGGATGTGAGTCTCGCGCCATGGGTCTCGCTTGCCGGTAAGCTCGCTGCCAGCGTAGAGCGAGTCCCCTCCCCATTGAGAACGCTGCTTCACCTCTTGATCAACATGGCGCGGCCGTCTCAGACCGGTGTTGCCGTCGGTCTTGCCGCAAGGGCACTGTTGGGATTCGTGTTCGACCATCCTGACTCGAGAATCGATGCCGCGCTAGTCATCCCCAATGTCGTCGCCACTTACGCGACTGCGCCTTCGGAGTCTCGAGCGCTCTTAGAACGTATTTTCGAACCTGTGCGCGCCGATGCACACAACTGGGAGGACGTTCCGGCGCTGTGCCGTGAGATTTCCAAACTGGCCGACGCCGATCCGGATTTCGCTGCGACTGTGTATTCGAAGACGTACGCAGGCACCGTCAAAGACGATGTCACTACCAGCATGGGCGGTCGAAGTCAGATCCTATCTCTGACGTCGAACTCGCGGCAGGACTACGGCATGGCGCTGTTCTCGCTGTGCGAGTTCTTCCCGACGTTTCTGCAGAATCACCCTCAAGCGGCTGCCCGAGCGTTTGTGGAATCTGTAGACCACTACATTCGGCGGGAACACGACCCGACAGAGCGCGAAATTGTCATCCGAACGATTGATGGCCGGACTTTTCGACTTGAAACCGACCTGAGCCACATCTGGGGCCACGACCCTGATCAAAATTATGGCCGGGATGGCGAAGCATTAATTGCTAAATTCCTGCCCGCGTTTGTTGCATTGCCTGAGTCCGATGCTCGCTTGGTTGCGGACCAGATTTCGACTTCGTCGGCATGGGCATTGACATGGGCGAGGCTCTTTCTTGCGGCAGTGCGACGCAACGATAGCTTGATCGACCGGCTTTGGCCGATTGCGGCAGATGAAGCGTGGCTCTCTAATATCGATACCCAGAAGGATGCGATTGACCTCGTGACCCGCGGGTATGGGCGGCGCAGCATCGCTGAGCGCGAGGCGCTCGAAACTTCGGTGACGACCTTCGCAATGGAAGGGTACAAAACTCCGGAAACGGCCAGGGGGCATCTGATCCAGCGTCTGTATAGCGTCATCGGGTCTGATCAGCTCGTCACCGAGAGTGCACGTGCCGTTCTTGCGGCCACGCCAGCAGAATCAGTCGAGCGCAGTCTTCGAAATGAGCGACCATTTCGCATCACGAGTGGATTCGGTCAGTCTGAGCCCTTCTTCTGGATCGAAGGTCTGGACAGGGGTAGACCGTCGAATATCACCGTCATGCAGGCCATAGAGGCGGCCCGGGACTACATCGAGGCCAAGCCTGGTCGTACGTCGACCGACGAAATCGACACGGCGCGCACGCTTGAGTTGCTCGAGGCAATCGTTCGTGGCCTAGACGCTCCGGACTTGGACGAAGCGCTGCGTAGCCACGGTGAAGGCGTCATTGGCCAGGGATGTGAGCGACTTGCGCAGGGCGAGCGCTTGGTTGTCAGGGAGGACGTCGATCCAACTGATCGTTATCTTGCGCTCTTTAGGATAGCTGCCAGTTCTGGCAACCCGGAGGTCACCGACGAGACGGAGCCTCAGTACGAACAGTCCCAGTCCTGGGGCGGGCCTGCCGCTCGCATTGAGGCCGCAACGGCGGTGCTGGATGTTTGCGTGCAGCGGGCCGATCTGTACCCGCGACTTGCCGAGAATATCGATCGTTTACTGGATGATCGCCATCCTGCGGCACGGTCTCAGTCGGTCGGGCATCTCGTTCGATTGTGGGACCTCGATCGCGCTGGTTTCTGGCGGCGCCTCGAGCTTCGTCTTGAACGAGAGACAAACTTTGCGGTCTTGGGCTCCGCCGTCAATGTGCTGCGGATGGTCATCCATGTCGAGCCCGACCGAAGCGAACGACTGATCCTCGCGCTTCTTGCGCGGTACAGCGGCACGGCGAAGCAGGCTGATCTTGAGAACTCTCTGGCTGACCTCGTCGCGATTCTTTCGGTGACCCATCAGAGAGCCTCAGCGGAGGCCGTTCTGTCGAGGTGGTTGGACGACCCGTCTGTGCACAGAGGACAGCTCGGAACGATTCTGTTCGCGCTCCGCGATGCAGTCGTGCTGGGCCTGCATCCTGGCCAGTCAGAGGAAGGCGCGCTTCGGCATCGGGCTCAAACCGTCCTTCATCGAATCGTCGTTGCCGCGAGCGGACCACTTGCGACGTACGACCCGAGCGTCGCTGTTCCCGACGACCAGGTGCCAAGGTTAAAAGCGTGTGTCGAGCTCATCGACAAGGCAGCCATGCAGCTCTATTTCGCGACCGGTCGAGTCAACGGCGGGACGGGAATCGACGAGGCTGGGTGTGAGATTTACTTGCGCGAGGTAGCGTCAACGCTCGACCTTATCGCAGATCAAGCACAGCCGCACACCATTTACCAACTCCTGCAGTTGGTGGAGATTCTGGCTCCAAGGAATCCAGAGCGTGCGTTCGATCTGACTGCGCGTGCGATTCGGGGGGGCGGCGCGAAGGGCGGCTACCAATACGAACCGTTGGGCGCCGAGCTGATGGTGCGACTGATAAGCAGCTTCCTCGCGGATAGCAAGGAGATCTTCGGGGCTGAAGAACGGCGCCAGGCGCTCGTAGACTGCCTCGAGATTTTCATGGAAGCAGGGTGGCCGTCGGCAAGAAAGCTGCTCTATCGTCTGCCGGAGCTGCTCCAGTGATTCGCGAAGTCACGGAGGCAGAATTCATCCAACGATTTGCCGATCTGATCGATCGCTTCAATGCGTCGATCGCTGCAGACGCGCGTCCTGAGTTCGCCGGCGCGGAGGCAGGCGATCCTCACGAGCACACGACTCGCGTTCACTTTCTAGATGAACTCGTAGAACTGCTTGGTTGGTCGCTCGGTTTGGGTGGTGACATGGCGGAAGAGGCCCGTCTCAAGGGCGAGACGACTACGTTCATGGACTATCTCGGCGTCAGAGCAGACACCAATGCTCCGGCCTTACTCATAGAGGCCAAAGCTTGGGACAAGGCGTTTCTAGAGCCGCGAAAGAAGAATTCCTTTGACCCCCCAGTCTTGTTGGGTGCAGGAATCAATCATTGGAGAAGCGGCGGAGAGGAGAAAGACTCTCCGGTGGCGGGGCAGTGGCATGCCTACATCAAACAAGTGGGCGGCTACGTTAAAGGTCTGAAAGAGAGATATGGTCACACGCTGCCCAGAGCCGTGATCACAAGCGGGCAATGGATCGTCGTATTCGTTGACCCAGTGCAGGCCTTCGTCGAGGGCACCGTCGAAGACGTCAAGATCAAGATCTTTCAGAAGCAGAATTTCAAGGCCCAGGCTGGCGAATTGTTTTCGCTGTTATCGAGGAAGGCTCTCGCTGCCGAGACGCCCTTCGACGTGCGGCCTACGCAGGTCTTGAACTACCTCACAAGGGACTTGGTTGTCGCATGTTTTCACGCGGTGCACGTGAGCTACGAGGCAAGCGGATCACCTGTCTTCGGGAGAAAGCCGCGTGTATTGGTGTATCCCGCGCTCGTGCTGCGTGGGGCGGACAACATGCTCCTGACAGTGCTCGAGGAATCTGAGGAGTCCTTGCTCGAGTACACGAAGGACGAGACAGCGGACGAACTCTCTCTGGGGCCGCACGTCGACAAGCTTGCTGCTGCCGCCGCGGCCTACTGGCGCGCACGGGAGAGCAGCTCGACCTTGAGCTTCGGCCCGCGCCGATTGTCGATTTTCCTGGGTTCCCGCACGAGCCGATGCATAAACTGGCGGTCACACGGCCGCTGGCGCGTTCAAATCCCAAGGAGCGCGATAACTGGATCATCGTCACTGGCCAAGCGACGCACTTTGTCAAAACTGATCCGGATGTGGACTGCAGGTTCCATAATTGGAGCGTCTGCAATGTCGTTCGCCTGGCGGCAGGCCTATCTGCGATCTCTAGACCTGTGGTGTCGATGCCGAGGGCCCTCTTCATCGACGAAACACCTCATCACTGCGCCCACCGTGATGTCATGGACCGCAGAGAGCCCCGTTGCCAGATACACATGATCGACGCGAGCCTTTGTTGTCGCGGCTGCACCTTTGTCTCAGATTGTTGGCCCGGCAATACCCGCCCGCCGCTGCCATGTGGCACCTAGCAGGCTGTTGAGATGGCAAGACTACTGCGTTTGTCCGTATCCGAGCGAACGGTAGTGATACCTAGGAAAGGTGACTAGTTAGAAACGGCGATGAGCAGTATTACCATTTGCGTGCAGCATGGCACTCGCCATGCGATATAACGGTCTGACTGCGCTATTGAACTTTTAGCGTCGCGCCAGGGAAACGACAATATGGAAACAGTCTACAACGATAAACCTCATCCGCTGATTGCAGTCCATAGACGATGGGCGTTTTATGCGCTCCAACAATTGGCGTTGCATGACCTGTCGCTCAACCCCACTCTGTTCGAGAGAGGTCTAAAATTTGTGATTGTGGTCGGGGACGTCGGGCCTAGGCTTGCTACAGTTTCGGCGCATTTTGATCAAAACATACGACCTGCGACAGCGGATATTTCTCTCGTTGAGAGTGCACCGCCTGACTACATTCCTGTGTCGGTAGTCGCAACGGTACAAGAGGATATGTGGTCTACCTACAGCCCTCTTTCCGTTAGTCATCTGAATCAGATGCTTGCGCTCATAGCCGATGGCGTACCGAAGGGAGGGATTGACTACATCCACGACACGCGTCGATGGCAGTTTCGACATTTTGGCATTGATGAAACAGGACGACAGGCGGTACGCGAGGCTTGCGCGGTCGTGGGAATTGACGACGACATTGAATTCTTGGAGGTGACGCCTTCCCCCCCCGTTCCGGATGCAGAAGTCGCCGCGAGGCGTTTCGCAGATAACTTCGCCATTGGAACCCGTCATTTAATCCCGGCAACAAACGACGGACTTCGTCGTCTTGTGGAGCGCGATGAGGATATGTGGCGAGACTTTGTTGCGAAACGTGGAGAAAGAGTATCGAGAATCGAAGAATCGGGGTCGGCCTCGCAGGGCTTCGAGTGTCTGTACGATACACGTGATGATGGTCCAATAAAACTGGCCGAGCTCCTCACACTGTATGACGTAGTCAATGTTGTGCCGGGGCAGGATATGACCTGGCTGGAGCGGCACAGACTGACGCTTTCTGAGCTTGAAGCAATGGCGGCGTTGGGGCGTATCAGACTAGTATTCCCCGACGCTATATTGCGTTACCCGGAGGGAGTGGTTCAGGCTGCCATATCGAGTTCCTCTCAGAATGTGGTGCTGAGTCGCGAGTTGGCGATGAGGGTCTTGAAGAACGGGGAAAAGAAAGACCCTTTGTTATACGGGCCGTTCACGACCGACGAGCGGACAGCTCTGTTGCGCCAATTGCATCAGGGCGCACCGGATGATGCCTTCCGGGGACTTTTACAGACATACTCATCTTCCTTTGTGCAACATGGCTTGGAGTATGCCGTACGAGGTGCAAATGCGGGATATCGGATTGGGATAGGCGCCTTTCTCGGTGAAGTGCTGTATCGGCTCCGAGGTATAGATGCACGGATCGAGATGTCGGTGGTCGGGGCAACAATGGAGTGGTCGATGGGTCTCGGCGCTGCCTATGTGCCCCGCCAGATGAAGGGTTTTGACGAAACACACAATGCATCAATCATTGCTAGCCACGTGAGTCGAAGTCGCTTTGTTCCAAAGGACCCTTTGGCAAACAGAATGCATACCGTAGTAGACGGATTGCTGGCCATTACTGATGTCCCACCGATAGAGGTTGCAAAGAGTTTTTCATCTAGCACAGTATCCCGCTTTCGACAGGTGGCGATGGGGTTGGTGAGCGGGCCGTCAAATGTTGATGAACTTGGAGACATGGTGAAGAACCTGAATGATGAAGTGCGCGCGTTCGAGCGTAGGCGAAAGTTCTTGATTAAATGGAAAGCGGACGCCGCCGCGGTTGGCTTGGCAACCAAACTTGTGATGGACCCGCTGGATGCCAAGTTCGGACCGTGGACCTCATATTTCACATCTCTGGTAGCTGGCTACCTCTACAATGCGCTGAAACATTCAAGGGCGTTTGAGGCAGCCAGTGGGATATCCCGTGAGGTTGTCGACACGTTTATTGGATTGGCTCTGTCGCCATCGAACGATGCCGTAATCATGTCACGCACGCGAGAGAAGCTGGAAAGGTAGTAAGCGACGACAAAGGGCGCCCCCCCGCAAAACGTGCTGCTCGGCTTCGCGCCGAAGACAAGGAAATCCTTCAGAGCGAAGCCCGTTGGTTACTTTGTCGATTGACGACATGGCTCTTGCTGCTGTCATAGGTTCGTGGTGGAAGCTGTTTGCCGGTAGCGGGTGAGCTGCTGCGGTTTGGTGAAATTCAATGAGAGGGAAGGGTGTTTTTCGAGCGAGCAACGAGCGATCGATCTTGTTGCGTTGAGGCTGGGGAAGTGCTAAATATAGTCATGCAATAATTTGGCATCCTCAATTTAACATAAGCAAAGTTATCCATCGGTGCAGCCAACACAACGAATTTGACTTCAGTTCGGGATATTTGCGTAAGCTGGCGTCCGTCGGCGTGACGGTTTGCACCGGGCAGCTTTTTCGTGCCTCTACGGCGCTAGTGAAGGTCCCGCTCCAGCCTAGTCGATCAAGTCTGCTACTGGAGGCGTCCGCCTGAGCGCGTCAATCCACAGGCTGCTGCAGCCGAGCTAGGACTCGACACTCAGAGCGCCAAGCAGCAGACGTCATTTCCTTGGCGGGAGCAGCTTCGAAAGGCAGTCCGCTGGGCACCTCAGTCGCTCACGGCGAGGCAAAGATGGCCAGTTGCAGCCGCCGAGCAGTTATAGGTTGGCTGGCGTCGGACAAGAAGTAATGCTGGTCGCCTGTTGATCACGGTGATGCAAGTTTGGACGGGAGTTGACCGGAAGCCCAAACTAAGTCGCGTGGTGGTTAGATTTAGATAGCGCTAGTGATCGAGATTGCTTGCGTTGGTCAATCCACTCGCTACGCAACGCGACGCGCCGTTGCCAGACTTGCGCGCGAGCGAGTCCCGTTTAAGGTGATTGACCGACTGTCAAATTTCGGGTTAGAGCCACGTGAGCTGTCTTTCATAACCAGAATCATCGCGTAACAACTTTGTGAATGTGCGATTCACGGGGAAAATTTGTAAATATCGAAGAAAAACCTGCTCGCATTCGCACTTTAGCTTTGACGCGCTCTCCCTTGGAACAATTATGTCACGAACTCTAGTTTCTCATGCTCCCAATCAAAATTCCTTATCCGAACTGAGACGAATCCAAAGCGTCGCAACTCTTTGATGTCACGCTTACAAGGCTTTGACTCGGCAACTTTGTCGACAAGTACGTCGAGGGCGTCTTCATGCAGCCGATAACGCCTTATCAAAAACATTTGATATAGCGAAACGTTCAAGCTGCAGCGATAACTGACGTCGATGGCGCCAATGTAGTAGGGCAGCTTCCATAATACATGGTCGATAGACCTAGCCTGCGCTATATCAATGCTATCAAATAGAACAACAAAAACGTTACGCTTCTTGAAGACCTCAAGGGAATCGTTGGTGAATGTGCGCCAAGCAAAATTCGAGTCCGTTAACCACCTGTCGAGCGCCGATGTATAAGTCGCCTGATCAAACCTGAAGCAAATTGAATCTCCCGACATCTGCTCGGTTATTTGACAAAGATCACGTAGCGCAAAATCTCCCGCAAACACGAAGGATTCAATCCTCAGTTCACGCTTCTTTGCCAAAACACATAGTAAGTTCCGCAGGACTGTCTCTCCATAGAGCACTCCAAGGGGTTCGAGGTCTGCGTTGAAGTGAAAAGCAACTTTCATTCTCTACTCCTTGTCGGGCGCTCGACGGACGACCTGCGTGACAGTCCGATCGATCTTATTAATTCGGCCCTAGTAACTTCTAGTCATATTAGTTTATTGAGGTTAAAAATCAAGATTTTTGTTGACCATTCCCCGCTGTTTTTTAGGTATCTATTCACAAAATAGGTGCACTTCCGCATATTTATACTCCGCGGCCCTGTAGAATTTTTTTGAACACGTCTTTCGCCGCAGGCTAATACGGCATTCGTGATGAGTACGCCGGATCATAAGCATGCGCTTTTCGCTAGGGAGTTTATGACAGGACCAATCGTATGCGGTTGAAACTTGTCCGGAGCATAAATATGTGGATATCGCACTTTTGAGAGCAAACCACACACTTACGCTCCGGTCCACTGACTGCGTGGTGTCCTGCTGAATCGCCTGAATGAAGAGAAAGTACTGCTTTCGGTTCAGCATGAAATGACAGCGGCCGTCCACCTCATCAGTTGTGCCTTCGATTTCGAATTCTAGGACATGGGCTATGGTGTTGTCCGCGTTCACATTTTTGCTTCGAAGTACTGGAGGCCGAACTACTTCCAATTTTTAGGAGCTAAAGTGCTTCGGAGCAAATGTGTGAACGTCGAACGGGCCAGAACGACCCAGTAGCAAACTTATGGAAGTGCGATTCAGAGGAGCAAACTTGTGAATATCGGAGGCAAACCTGCCGACATTCACATTTTAGCTCCGAAGCACTGCTGCTCTACATGATTTACCGCAGCCGGAAGCAATCGGTCCGGCCATAGCCCGCAGTTGCCGCCACAGACTCGTGGCCGGGCGGGGCCACCGCCATCGGAAGCAGCACCTGTTCATGCCTCCGGCCTACTTCAGCCAGCAAGATTGGAAGTAAATTTAGGACTTGTCTGCAGTTGTTTGGAACTAAATTTCGGACCAAGCTGCAGTGCAGGGTTGTTCTATTTTTAGTTCCACAAAAAGGCAAGCAGATTAATTCGCAACATCGAGCATTCACCGCAATTAATTAATATTTAATATCTATTAAATCATTTTATTGAATTATTATTTAAAAATATACGCAATATAGTTCGACTCGCTATATGTTTGGAAGTAAATTCTGTACATCTCTGCGGCGATTCTTACGGAGATGCCACAGAAGGCTCAATCCACCAGTTTTTTAGAACTAAATTACGTACCAAGCTGCGACGCAGGATTTTGCAGCTTCTAGGACCCAAAAAGTCCGAAATTTAGTTCCCCGCGCTGTCAGAACCGGCATCCAGCATGAGCCGAAAAAGCTCCAGCTACGACATTTGAACTTTGCCCAGGTACGACATTACAACTTTGCTCTTACAAGACAGATGTTGATAATTTATCTTATGTCAAATCAATTATTCCGACTACTCAAATCCAATCCCGTAGTGCGCACATCAGGTGCCATCCCCGGGCGCCACTGCTGTGACGCCCGGCGACGGGATACATCAAAGCGTCTCCGGTGTCTCAGCGCACCGGTTCGATCTTGAAAGCATCGACCGCTACACCAAGGTCTATGCCTTCACCGCTGCCGCTCAACGCCATCGACGTCGTTCCCTTGGTCAGCACCTGCGCGGTAGCGCTACTTCCTGCGCCGGCCGACGCACCGGCCTGCGCGTAGCTGCCGAACACATCCTTAATGCTGTAGACATGGGTGATATCGCCGTGGCCGGTGACGTGAAACTTGCCGGCCGTCAGGCCGCCGCCGTGCACGCTGATCGTGACAGCGGCCTTTTGCCCATTATCGCAAGTTACCTTGCCGCGCCCTTGCGCATGCTGATAAATCGCCGACCATCCGGACATGCTGAAGGTCAGATGGCATTTCACCGGCGCGCTGCCTGCCTGAGCCGGGGTGGCGACCAAGCCCGTCAGGGCGCCCACGCACAGCAATGTGGCGGCAGTCGATACAAGGTTATGCTTGCTCATAGAAGTCTCCGGGCACATGAAGATAGGTTATTCAGTGTAACCGTCATTCGCATTAAGTCGGCGAACGGCCATCCAACGTCCGTGCAGCGGTGCGGGCGAAGACCGATCCATGGCCAACCCGCAAATGGCTCCGGGAATCCGCTCGCGAGCGCGTTGCGGATCGAAGCGGTCGATGACCGTCACTCGGAAGCCACTGCCGGCTCATTGCCCTGCGCAGTACCGCACTGATGGCAATGCGGGAAAAAGAAGAAATTCCGGCCACCGCATCCGCATACATTGAAGAGCCTCAATCCGCAATGCACACAGAACGTGGAGTCGTCGCCGCCGAGATTCCATTGTTTTTCGCATGACGGGCAGCGTTTTTTTCCGAGTGAACGAACGGCCTTTTCGTATCCGATCGCGCGCGCACGTTCTCCCTGGTCCTGCTGCAGTTCGAGCCGCTTACGCTCGGCATAGCGCCTGAAGGCCTTCATCATGTAAAGGCCGGCGAATACCGTGAGCGCAATGCCGACCAGGACCCGGATATAGCCGCCGAAATTCGGCAGGTACGGGACCAGTTCAATGAAAAATGCGCTCAATGCAAACAGGCCAAAGCCATACACAAAAGGCCAGTAACGCGCCCTGCGATAGCGGATGAACAACCAGATCGCGACCAGCAGTATCGGTAACGTTAGCGCAAGCCGCAGGCCGAACACCTGCAACTCATAATGCCGGGTCGCCTCGTTGAGGCGCCGCTCGGCCACTGCGTCCACGTCGGCGATTCGCGCGTCCAACTGAGCCTTCTGCGATGCCAGTGTCCGCTGCTGGTCGCCAATCGCATCGATCTGATGCTGCCAGTTGATGGCCACCGCCTGGAGCGCATCCAGCTTGCGGGTTCTGGCCAGAATGTCCGGATCCCTTTCACTGTCGCCCGTCACTGAACGAGTTGCCAGCCAGTTACGGAAACTTTCCTTCTCGTCCGCGTACTCCTTCGCGGCGCGTCCGCGCGCCACCTCCATGGTGTCAGCCTTCTCATCGAGCGCGTCGCGCTGCAATTGCAGATCGCGCCGCGCTGAGTCCAACTGCGCTTTCGCCGGAGCATCTACGAATTGCTCGATGGTTGGCGGCCCGCCACGCGGTGCAAATGCCATATCGCGGATCACGAGACTGCCGAGCATATTCAGAAAAATGGCGAAGACAATCGCGATCACGCATGAGGCGAGTCGCAGTAGCCGTGCTGGGCTGGTCAGGCCGTCGCTGGAAGTCATCATTGTCGTTGCCTTTGTTATTAAAAATCTGAGAATGATATTTATCGCTTTTCCACGGATCGATTGTTAACGATCCAGGTGCCGATGTCGAATGCCGGCACGTAGCCGGTTGCTATTCGATGCGTATCGAATCAGCAGCACGCGATATTCGCGTTCAAAAGCGCGTTCGATGCCGTCAAAGCGATTATTGCTGCAGCCTTGGGCAAGCCCGGTGTGGCGATGTTCTGTCAAATCAAGCCTGAATGGCGTCTCCATTCCCAATCGAAAATGCGGACCGTTTTCGCTGAGCAGGATATCAACAGCATCCCGGCCGAAACAATCGCGAGCGAGGTGACCGATTACTGCCCCACACTGCTGCAGTTCAGCCCGCATGGCACATAACGAAGGCCCGCTCTGGCGGGCATTTTCTTTGATACGGATCGCAAGAGCGGCAGGCGGTTCGCGCGTTTTTTGTTATGAATCGGCCCGGCGGCCCTTGCCTGCTTTCTCCCGCCCCGCCCTCGCCGCCTGGCGCAGTTTTCTTGCTTTAGCCGACTTCACCGCGGCTTCTCTTCCCGGCCATAGCGCCACGCCGACAGCGATCAAAAGCAGGCCAGCGAGGCTGAATCCCAGCCCCATCCCCAGATCCATCTTCCATTCGCTGGTCTCGATCGCTTCGCTTCGCCACGCCAACGAGGGATGATCGGCCGACACCCGCAGTCCTCCCGCAGCGGCTCGGGCGCAAAACTTTCTGGCGAGGGCTTCCTCCTCGGCCGGGTTCACGACGGGATCCGGCCCACGGTTATACCGCGGCGAATCCGGGGGCGTCCAGGTTTCCTGGTAATGCTGCTCGAAACCGCTTCCGTAGCTAAACGCAGCCGTGACTTCCCACCACGAATCGCGCTTGCCATAGCGCCTCGCCAACGAACATTGATCGACGCGCGCCGCGACCGCGGGCCAGTTGCGTGCCTGCCAGAGTGTGGCTGCATCGCAAAGCCCTTTTATGGCAGCAATGAGAACCACCAATCCGACCAGAATGAGCAAAATCGAACGGATAGTGGGAAAAAATATTTTCATTGGATATAGCGCCTCAATGGGCGTGCACGCACGAATAATCACGACGAAATCACGACGACGCGGGATTTTATTATGATGTCGCGCTATGGTATTTCATTGATCTGGCAATGGCCGAAAATACAAACGATTCAACTGAACGGCCGCGCGCGAGTAAGTGGCACATGCTCGCCGAACTCGTGGTCATTGTTCTGGTGACATGGGCGAGTGCAAGGCTATCGCTGCAATGGGGCCTCGCGGGCTGGCTTTCTATCGCGCTGTTCGAATGGCTGCAGAGTCGATTTGCCGTTCTCCGCACTCATTGGCTCTCGCTCATCAAGCTGTGCTGGCCAATTGGACTCGGCATCCGCACGGCCCTCGAGGTGCCTCATCTCGTGCTCGGAATACCTGCTGGTATCGGTGTCTGGACGATTTCCGTGCTGGCGCTGGAGGCATTCGAACGGCGCATTGGACTGCAACCGCACACGGTCGAATCAGAGCCAGCCGGGCAGAATGCCGAGCGTCCTGCGCGCGGCGTACACGACGGCCCACGTGGCGGCAGCGCCTGGGGCGGTGACGAGCCTGTCCAGACACCCGAAAACGAGCCAGTCCGCGTGATCTGTGCGGAAGAGATCGCCATGGGCGGCCCCATTGTCTGCGACTTTCTGTTCCCCGACGGCATCGTGCTGCTCAACGGCGGCGCATCGGCTCGCTTTTCCCACGATGGACGCTACTTCGTGTCTCCCATGCCACGTCGCGGCACGTGGGGGCTGTACGTTTTCGACCGTCGCGAGCGCGTTCTGTACCACTGCCGCGAGTCGCGTTTCTGGGAACTTGACGAGGTCAGCGAGACAGACGTCAAGGGGCGCGTCAGCCCGCTTACGCACGATCAACCCTCGGTGGTGCCGCTCGCCGAATTGATCGCCACAGCCAGGCCTGAGCGCTTCGTCGCCGTGCAGGACCTCTGGCTACAGGAGTCGCTCGTCGAAGACCTCGCAAAACGGCATGCGCACGAGGAGCCGCCGCCGGGGCCGCCGGGATCGCCGGTTGTCGAATGCCGTCATTGGCTGCCCGAGTCCTTGCGCACGCTCGACGATCCGCTCGCCCTGCTCCGGCGACCGCAAGGCGACATATTTGTCGATGGCGTGGCCACCGGGTTAAAGGTGTTCTCGAAAACGCTGACCATCGACTGGTGCGGCGGCGGCCCCACCTTTATCTGCACCGCGATGGCGGCCGACGACTACGCGACGCGTCGCCGTCAATGGAGCGCCGAGCATGGATTCACGTTGATCGACGATACGGCGTCGCCCGTTTCCCCGCAGCCCTAAAACTTCGGATGGCATTCGAAATTCACCGACGATGCGTGCTCGGTCATTATCTCCACGCCGCTCACCGTTTCAGTCGTGACACTGCTTTGCATGCCGCGACGTTCGCAGAAATCGCGCGCCTCGCTTACCGCGTGTTCATGCGCCCGAGCCCAGGCCATTCGGCCGCCGGTTGCGCTCGCCGCAACGGTGTAGGTGCCGGGTTTGTCGGTAGCGACAACATCGGTCGACGATGCACATCCCACAAGGCTCGCGCACGTGGTGATCGCCGCGAGAAGCAGGCGCGCCCGGCCGGCCAGCTGGTTTTGGCGCTGCGATGCTGCGGGTGCCCGCCCCTCACCGGATGGGTGATCTGAAAAAATAGGGTTGAACCTGCTCATCTACATTTATTAACTGTTTTCCAATCCCGAAATTATCCGCAATCAGGCGCGCCAGATCAGCCTCCCCTACTGAAAACACTGTTGCATGCACCTGAACAATCGCCGCCAGGTGCCGCCGGGGCGGGACATCGCCGAGCTTCGGCCGGCCGGACGACTCAGGCGATTGCGTCGGCCTCAGCCGGGTTTCGCCCAGTTCTTCTTGCCATGCAATATCTGCACTCTTCTCATGAAAACAATGCACTGGCTTTATCCCGCCAGTTGACTTGAAATTAGCACGGTCATTCCATTTTGCCGCGACCGGCCGGGGTCGCCGGGGTCGAAGAATTCGGACCCACGTGCTCCCGCATGAAGACAGTGCAATCAAGTCCGCTGCAGGCGGATATAAAAAGAGGAGACATGCATGCGTTTTATCAATCATGGCGTTTGCGGAGCAACGCTGATTCTTGCCGCCGGCGGCGCCGCGGCCGCGGAGTCGAGTGTGACTTTGTATGGCGTCGTCGATGCGAACATTCAGTATCTGGATAACGGCGGCGTCCATTCGTATGCCGAGAAAAGCGGCGGCTCGACCGGTTCCCTGTTCGGCCTGAAGGGGACGGAAGACCTGGGCGGCGGGCTGAAGGCGCAGTTCAACGTCGAAACGGGTTTTAACGTGAATAACGGCGGGCTGTTCGCCGATACCTCCGCGCTCTTCTATCGCCAGGCCTGGGTCGGTCTGAGCAACGACAAATACGGTTCCTTGACCATGGGACGGCAGTACGAACCCAGCTTCCGGGTCGTCTACCCGTCCGATCCGTTTCGCGCGAACGAGGTATTGTCGCCGTTTTCGGCCATGGTCCTCGCGGTGGACCGGAACACGCTCTCGACGCAATACGATTCCGGCCGCGCCAGCAATTCAGTCATGTATCAATCGCCGAATCTCAAAGGCCTGCAGTTCTACGGCATGTATGCGTTCTCCGCCACGGTGACGCAGCCCGTGCCGGCCACGACAGGCAACATGCTGAACGTCGCGGCCACCTACTCGGGTTACGGTTTCTACGCCGGCGTTGCGTACGTCAACCAGCACTCCGGGCGGGAAACCATTGCCAGTCTGCCTGCCGCGCTGAGCCTGCTCGGCACCGAGCACTTCATTGGCGCGCTCGCTTACCGGATCGGCATCGTGAACTTCCAGTTCAACTATTCCTATAACCGTGCGCAGGACCCGGCGCCCGGGTCGCTGGCCGCCCATCTGGGCACCGGGCACGCGCTGAGCATTGCCGAGTTGGGTGCCACGATTCAGGCCACGCCGGCCGACGTGATCGAGATTGCCGGAGTTCAGCGCAACGTGCGCGGCACCCATGACAACACGCCTGGCATCGAACTGGGTATCGATCATTCGATATCTAAACGCACGAGTTTGTACATGCGGGCGGGCTACATGAAGAACAACGGCACGGCTACGGTGAGCTGGCCGGGTGTGACCGTGACCGCACCCGGAACGAAGCAGATTCTTGCGACGTTGGGCATGACGCACCGGTTCTAACGCGAGCCGCCGCGGCAGCGTGGCACGGCAGCTTCGTTGCCTGACGGCGGGTGCGCCTGAAGCGGCCCGCGCGAATCATGGTTTGCCGCGTTCCTGTCGAGCGGCGGCAGGAACGGCGAAGGCCGCGAGGTACTGACGGCGCTGCGCTCGCGAAGCCCTCACGGCGCTGCGCTCGCGCCGGCCGGCGCGCCCGGCAGCGAGTGGGCCGCGCTGCCGCCCGCGTCCGGCGGAGCGATGTCGTCCGGCGTGGGCGTCGGCGCCAAGGCCGGCTCGCCGCTGCCATGCGTCTCACCGTCGACGGAGCCGTTCGCTGCACCACTCACCGCCCCGCTCGCCGGCCCAGGCGCTTGAAGAAGCGGCGGCTGCGCGGCCAACGGTTTCGGTTCGACATCCGCAGCGGACGCCGGCGCGGACGTCGGTGCAGGCGCGGTGGCGGCAGGCACGTGTCGTGTCGTATTGCGCTTGACGACCGGCGCGTCAGTCTTCGTGGACTGCGCCGTGAACAGATGCTGGAACCACGCGCGCAACCTGTCCGAGCGTTCCGCAAACCAACCCGGCTGCTGATCGGTCGCGAATCTGACCCGGCTGTCGATCAGCTTCGAGCGCTGCGCGCGCTGGAAAAAATCTCCGACGATTGGCAACGCGCTGTGCGCCCCCTGTCCCCAATAGTCGCTGCGCAAGGTCACCCGGCTGTCGTTGAAACCGACCCACGCGCCTGCCACGAGCTGCGGCTGGATCAGGATGAACCAGCCGTCGGCGTTGCCTTGCGTGGTGCCCGTCTTGCCCGCGACGTCGCCGCGAACGCCGAAGCGGCTGCGAATGCTCGAGCCCGTGCCCCGGCTCACCACGTCGCGCATTACGTCGACGAGCGTGCGGGCAGCGTCGGGGGGCAACTCCTGCTTGGGCGGCACGGGCGCGAATTCTGCCAGCACCTCGCCGTTGCGGTCTTCGATACGCGTGACCATCACCGGCTCCACGTAACCGCCGAGGTTGGCGATCGTGCCGTAGGCCGAGACCATTTCCTTCAGTGTCACCGGACTCGTGCCGAGCGCGAGCGACGGCACCGGATCGAGTTCGCTGTCGCGCACGCCCATGGCGCGCGCCAGTCGCGCGACCTTGTTCGGCCCGACCGTTTCCATCAACTGGGCCGTGATCCGGTTGCGCGAATACGCGAGGCCGTCGCGCAGGCTGATGGCGCGCTCGCTCGGTTCATCCTCGTCGCTTGGCCGCCAGACTTCGCCGCCGGCCAGTGGAATCTCGACGGCTTTGTCGACAAACGTGTCGGAGGGTTTGGCGCCGTCTTCGAAGGCCGCGGCGTAGACGAACGGTTTGAAGGTCGATCCTGGCTGACGTCGTGCCTGCTGGACGTGGTCGAACGGATCCTGGCTGAAGTCACGGCTGCCGACCCACGCCTTGATTTGACCGTTGCGCGGGTCCATTGCCAGAAAGTCCGCCTGTACCCGGGTCTTGGATTCGCACACCGACTGCACCAGATTGCGGTCGGATGAGACGCGCTTGAGCGCTTCGTCGTCCGTCAGGCCCGCATCTTTCGCGGCGCGGTAGTCGGGTGTTTCGCGCAGGAAAGTTTGCAGCAGATCGCGGCCGTTCGAACAAGCCGCGCGCGTACCCCATGCCGAGTTGGCGATACCTTGCAACTGGTTGCCCTGCAAGGTCACGGCCTGGGCGGCCATGGTTTGCAGGCGTGAGTCGATGGTGGTGCGCACCACGAGCCCGTCGGAATACATGTTGTAGTCGTTGCGATCCGCCCAGGCCGCGAGCCACCTGCGCAGTTGCTGGGCGAAGTGCGGCGCGGGTCCGGGCGGCTCGGTTTGCCGCTCGAAATCGATCCGCAACGGACGGCGCGAGAGTGTCGCGTAGGCCGCGGGCGTGAGCTTGCCGTACTTGACCATTTGCGCCAGCACCGTATTGCGCCGTTGCAGGGCGCGTTCCGGGTTGAGCACCGGGTTGTAGTAGCTGTTGCCTTTGAGCATGCCGGTGAGCGTCGCGCTTTCCAGCACGTTCAGTTCGCCGGCCGATTTGCCGAAATAGGTTCGTGCCGCCATCTCGATGCCGTAGGCGTTGTAGAGGAACGGCACCGTGTTGAGATAGGTCTCGAGGATCTCGTCCTTGGTGTAGAGCGCCTCGATCTTGAAGGCCGTGATCGCCTCCTTGATCTTGCGGGTCAGCGTGGGCGCACGGCCGATCTCATCGGGGTAGAGATTGCGGGCGAGTTGCTGGGTAATGGTCGAGCCGCCCTGGCGGTCGCCGGAAAACGTGTGCAGCGCGGCCGATGCCGTGCGGCGCCAATCCAGGCCGAAGTGCTGGTAGAAACGGTGGTCCTCCGTGGCGACTAGCGCGTTCACCACGTTTGGCGAGATGTCCTGGAGTTTTACCCACTCGCGATTCGAGGGCTTGAATTCGGCCAGCAGTTTGCCGTCTGCCGAGAGGATTTGCGCCGGCTGCTCGATTTTCGCCTTACGGATATCGCCGATGCTGGGCGTGAACGGGATCAGGGCCAGCACATACACCACGAAGAGCGCCGGGATTGCGGCGCAGGCCCATGCCATGCCGCGCAGCGTGGGGTGACGCAGGTGCCAGAAGGCTCTGGCGATGGGTTGGTTTGCCAGGGTCAGCCCTTTTTCAAGGGTCTGCAGGAGTTGGGGGATCAGGCGCTTCACTCGAGGGTACCGTTGTCGTTCTGCTTTGACGAAGGCAGCATCGTAGCAGGGGCTGGCTGGTGGTTTTGTTGTTGAGGTGGGTTTTTGGCGTTGCCGTGCTGTGGTCTTGGTCTGTTCTGTTCTGTTCTGTTCTGTTCTGTTGTTGGTCTTTTGGCCTTTCCTTGTTATGTTAGTGGTCTATTAGCGTTGCCCCTGTGCGGGGCGGCACTTACTTTCTTTGCCGCCGTGTATGGACCGGACACATGGGTAACAGGTGTGCGGAGACATGGGTAACACATGATCCGCTCATTCCTGCTGGTTCAGGTTGATGGTTCCGAAACGGTGATGCGCAAAAAACAGGTCGTAGCAG